>Ga0307948_1001285_pt1 | contig 17660 bp, 13 predicted proteins | sample OrgLakmetagen280_FD_201824 | JGI IMG/M metagenome (GOLD analysis project Ga0307948, IMG submission 201824) | Saline water microbial communities from Organic Lake, Antarctica - #280 | ecosystem: Environmental > Aquatic > Non-marine Saline and Alkaline > Saline | place: Antarctica: Organic Lake...
CTGTCTCTCTCTCTCTCTCTCTCTCTCTCTCTCTCTCTCTCTCTCTCTCTCTCTCTCTCTCTCCAAAAAAGCAATCAAACGGTCATCTGGTGCATTGCAATGATGTTTACTATTATTTGCGATGTGGTATCCTAAGCCTTCAAATACGATAAGGCACTCAGTATGGATTCCCATCCCCTAAGGACTAGACAAGGTGGAACCTCCAAAACATACCATGCTGCTTAAATCAAGGAAAACTGTATATCTATCTTATTACCAACCATTCAGAGTACGTACAGAGTTTCTTCTTGCAAATTAAACAATTGCACATTTGCCGACCTGGTTAGCTTTGCTTGCTCCCTACCTCACAAGTCATACCCTATCTACAAATCAATCCGGACAGCAAAAGGCCTCTCATTTGATAAAATGCCTCTAAAATTTGACAACTGTCTACTGGGAAAACTGGCTGGAATTTGACCAAAGGTAGCATATCGCCTAGGCAGCATGTTGCCTAAGTATTGATGCTTTGTGGGACTCCAGGGAGCAGAGAGAGAGAGAGAGAGAGAGAGAGAGAGAGAGGGATAGAGAGAGAGAGAGAGAGAGAGAGAATTCTCAAATATTGAGCCACCTGTTGTCGCACCTGCAAGAATGGCTTCATCACAGGATCTCCCTTTTCTTCCATCGCAGCAAAGTTTCCAGCCTGCACAAGTAATAGGGAAGCCCAAACAGGTCAACAAGTCAAAACCTTTCTTTGGAATTGCGATCTGTATAAGCTTTCGGCAGCTTCTGTCTTGCAGACACACAGCAACCAGCTGTCAGGTTACACCAATGCCACAACAAAGAGTATAGCGGCTCGACACATCAACACACAGGGAGTACACAAACGCTGTAGATTCACCTCAAAAAGCAGCTGCATTCTACTGATCAGACGAGAGTGAGTACAATTTGTCAGTCAATCAGTCAAAACTAACAATAACGATACTATGATACTATGATACTACATAAAACTGCACAAAAAGACTCTTACCAGCATTCGGTTGATCAGGTCTGGGGGAGGAGAGTGGTCGGGTCGCAGGCTCATCGCTTTTTGCATCATCCAGCTCGATGAGAGCCCTGGATTGTATCTGCTCAAGAAAAGGGAACGACACGGTCAAAATGAAAACAAAAACAAAATGAAATAGGACAACATTGGTGTTGGGGTTTGGTTTAGTGCTTGCAGACGTAATTTAGTCTTATTTTTGTCTTAGTCAAATGATGTCACCACCCATGCGTGACTGAGGCATAGCTGTTAGTGTGTGCGCAAAAGGCACATGTCACAAATTAGCCATTGGGTGTTTGCAAGGGGCAAACAGTAAAAACACAGTGAGGCAAGTTGTTCCTCGACTATTACAGTGGTTGGCACATATTGGCCATCAAGTGTTTGCGAGGGGCAAACAGGAAAAACACAGTGAGGTAAGTTGTTCTTTAACTATTACAGAGATGAGTGGTGTATTCTAGAGGCACGTATTGGCCATTGGGTGTTGCAAGGGGAACAGTAAAAACACAGTGAGGCAAGTTGTTCTTCGACTATTACAGTGATGAGTGGTTTATTCTAGAGGCACATATTGGCCATTGGGTGTTTGCAAGGGGCCAACAGGAAAACACAGTGAGGAAAGTTGTTCTTTAACTATTAAAGTGATGAGTGATTTACTCTAGAGGCACATATTGGCCATTGGGTGTTTGCAAGGGGCAAGCAGGAATTACACAGTGAGGAAAGTTGTTCTTTGACTATTAAAGTGATGAGTGGTTTATTCAAGAGGCACATATTGGCCATTGGGTGTTTGCAAGGGGCCAACAGGAAAAACACAACGGATTCAATCGTTCTTAAATTATTACAGTGATGAGTGGATTATTCTAGCGGCGAGTTAAGTGGTACACAGTTTATGCATAGACGCAAACCTTTTAAACGGCCTTGAAATAAATAGAGGAAAACCCGCACTTCATAACGAGAGAACTTATCAGACGCTGAGGATACACTAACGTGTGGATGAGGCCCAGCTCTGCCTTACAATGAATTAGGTAGGAAAGGTTTTCATGAGTACTCGCATAGGCCTTGCAATGAATGAGGACACACTCACGCATGGATGAGGCCCAGCTCTGCTTTGCTCAGGGCGTCTGATGCCAGGGCTTCACTGATGGCCTTATCCAAGCGGCGCACGTGACGAGTCATGGCCCCAAACCCTCCAAACGACAGCGGCGACTGTGTTTTGGGATGACGAAGACAGTAGCATGAGTGTACAGCATGTACAGTATGAGTGTACAGTATGAGTGTACAGTGTACAGTATGAGTGTACAGTGTGAGTGTACAGTATGAGTGTACAGTATGTACAGTATGAGTGTACAGTATGAGTGTACAGTATGAGTGTACAGTATAAGTGTACAGTGAACAGTATGTACAGTATGAGTGTACAGTGTACAGTATGAGTGTAAAGTTTGAGTGTAAAGTTTGAGTAGGGTTGGCTAGAACCATATATATACGGTGTATATATGGCATATCTGGCAGGGAAGTCACCATAAATACGGTCATATACGGTGTATTTGGCCAACCCTATGTATGAGTGTACAGGTGCCTCACACAGGCGGCGCACATGGGGGTGTGTGTGTATGTGTGTGTGTGTGTGTTGTGTGTGTGTTTGTGTGTGTGTGTGTGACGTGTCACGGCCCCGGACACTTTGAGCGACAGATTCAGCAATTGCGGTGTTGTATAATGAGAGTACATTGAACAGGTACACACATGTGAAGCAAATGCGAAACTATGACAACAAATAAATTTACGCAAGGTAATAGGCCCTCTGAGCAACATTGTCGATTGCGGTGTTGTGTGATGAGAGTACATCGAATAGGTACACACATGTGCAGCAAATGTGATACGATGACGACAAATAGATTGACGCAAGGTAATTGGCCCCCCAAATTGTGGAGGCCGTTGCAAAGTCATACGACAAAAGGCAGGTAGCCTGGACTATAGTCGCACAGAGGATGTGTACGTTTGCTTATGTGCATATGTGTGCTACCCTTTAAATACCTGTGTGCTACCCTTTCAATATCCTAAGTTGCTCGTTTCAGACGACCCCGATAATTGAGCAATGCCGTAATTCTCCTCTTTTGATCTGCTTGCTCATAACGTGCAAGTGAGTGCGCATGTGCATGTTTGTGTGCGCATGTGCATGCGTGTGCTCTCAGCCCCTCACCTGAATACCACTGGCGTCACCAATCTGGAGCACTCGATCAAACGCAGGTTTCAGCGGGCTCTCTCGGTACGTTGGAAAAAAACCAAACAGGGCACGTTTGAAGTCGATGTCGTCCAAACTCACACCTTGGTACTCCGCCATGCGTGGCCCTGTGGGAAAGTAAGCCGTTGCAAAGAGTGAGGCATGGCAAAGAGTGAGCCCTGTGGAGAAGCTACAAAGTAAGCCATGGCAAAGAGTGAGCCCTGTGGAGAAGCTACAAAGTAAGCCATGGCAAAGAGTGAGCCCTGTGGAGAAGCATGGCCCTGTGGGGCATCGTAGCCCTGTGGGGAAGCAAGTCGTTGCAAAGAGTGAGTGAGCAGAGCATGTAGCGTGCAGCATACCAGGAAGGTTTACGTTTGGTAGTCTGCTGGTTCTAGATCAGGGGGGAGTTTGTCAATGCAAAATGGAAGTGAGATCATGTAATGATGGCGTGCAGCATGACAACAAAGTCTAAAGGTGGCATGACAACAAAGTCAAATGGTGGCATGACAACAGTAGTCTATTGACAACAAAGTCTAATGGTGCTAAACCTTAAGTACATTACCTGTAACACAGAGCTATGCCTGAAAAACACAAAGCACCCTTGTTCACCCTTGCACACACATGTGCACACCCACCCACACACACGCACACACACACACGCACACACACATATATATACGCACGCACAAACACACACACACACGTGCACACACACACGTGCACACCCACACCCACACTCACACCACCCACTCAACACACGCCCACACTCACAGTATTCTTCAAAGATCTCGGTCATGGACGGCCTCCAAGGCTCAGCATCTGCGTGACATAAGGGTAAAGTGATGTCCCTCTACCTGGCTATTGCAGCTAGGTCTGAAATCTAAGGCACTTTTCCTTAGTGGAAGTGTGAGGAGTGGTTTTCCAACTGCCTGCGTAGTTTTTTTCTTTTTATAAGGCGTATTGTCGGTATGTATATCAAAGGTTGACACCGTAGAAGCACAGTTGACTAAGCAGCAAGTTTGTTATCTTGCATCCATAGTAGTGAAATCATTAACAATATGTTTATATCAAAGGTTGACACCGTAGAAGCACAGTTGACTAAGCAGCAAGTTTGTTATCTTGCATTCGCAACAGCAAACCTTGGTCTGTACTGTCAATTTGAGAAACAAGGGCGTGTCGTTACCCTCTTGGGGGGGATGACACCGATTTTCTTACATTTGTGGGTGCAGTTGACTAGAAGGCTAAAATTTTATAGTTTCTTACGTTTACAACACTACAAAACTATAAGTTAGGTGAAGATAAGGTAGCATAGGTCTACTAGTAGAGCAGATGTAAGAGGGCTAGACGCAGGCTGCAGTGTAAGGCTAACAATCTATCACATCTTTTGTCTCGCCAGGGCTCCGTTGTTTTAATATTTTCTGCGCACTTACTGGTTCAGAGTCTATCCTTGATCCTTGATGCCCGTTGGACCTTATCAGTTTATAATGTAGGCTTTCTAGCATTGCTCTCAACAACACAGGTGTGCAAAGGCACACAGTCTGCGCCTCACGCACAAAACTTGAACTGCAGCAAAAAGGACGCACCTAGGTATGCAAACATGTATGTGGTTCTGTCTGTGGACCCCGAGCCTGCAGGGAATGCCTCCCAGAAAAACTGCATCCTGCGCTTGTGTAACCGCAAAGATGTCAACCTAAAGATGTCAACCTAAAGATGTTAACCCTAGAGATGTAAACCCTAAAGATGTGAACCTAAAGATGATAACCTAGAGATGTAAACCCTAGAGATGTGAACCCTGAAGATGTGAACCTAAAGATGATAACCTAGAGATGTTAACCCTAGAGATGTGAACCCTAAAGATGTGAACCTAAAGATGATAACCTAGAGATGTTAACCCTAGAGATGTGAACCCTAAAGATATTAACCTAAACCCCTAAACCCTAACCCTTACCCTAATCTTTGTGGTTGTGCAACTACAGAGATGTCAAAGTCGGGCTTCAAAAATTGCGAGGGTTGAGCACGTGACACAGGAGAGTCAGCTGCCGTCACAAAACAAGCCACTTCAACTGCCACAGCAGCAGCAGCAGCAACAGCAGCAACAGCAGCATCAGCAGCATCAGCAGCAGCATCAGCAGCATCAGCGGCATTTTTTTATACTTTTTTTACTGCAAGCTCATGACTACTACTACTTGCAACAGGAGGGAAGTTCTTGTTGGGTTCTGGGTAGCGCCATATTTGCTGACACGCCATTTCTAGCAATTTTAATAGACGTGCAACATTGGCGTGGACAGGCAAGTGTGTGGTGTGTGGCACAAATTTATTGTTGTCTTGAACAGGAAGGGGCACAGCAGAGCCTCGAGAGCGCTCATGGGACTTTGGAAACACGATGTTTGAAAGGATGCAGGGAAAAACACAATTGCTATCAAAGGACGCAGGAAGAAAAACGTACTTGTTGGCTTTTGCATCGTCAGGCTGAGCGTGGGAGTTGGTGTAAATCACATCTGCAGTGCTGTTCTGCGTGAACCCGCTGCCCAGGGTGCCCACCTGTACGCGTGCAGCAATTATACCGCACACTTGAATGCACAGTCATTGTGTGAGTGTTACTTGCTTTCAGAGTGATACATGCTCATTCATTGTGTAAGTGTTACATACTCTCAGTCATTGTTTAAGTGTTACAACCTTTTCTGCTAGTTCTTAAGCCATTCTTGAATCTCCTTTTCTTCTCCAGCCTAGACCTTTATTCCGTCTCTTTCTCTTACTTATCTTAGACGCTTCCCCTTTATTTACATAGGTTAGGTTGCAGGCTTTTTCCAAGCTTCCGCGGGGATGCCCTTTTAGGCATATATAGTGATGTAACCTTAACCTAACCTTAACCTTAAGTGTTGCATGCTCTCTTAAAGGTGAGTGTGGGAGTTGGTGTAGACCATGTCTGCCTGCAACGCTGTTCTGCGTGAACCCACTGCCCAGCGTGCCCACAAATGTAGTGGGCTGCACATTATAACCCACCCTTGACCACAGAGTGGTTGCGTGAGAGTCACAAACACACAAACACACACACCTAAATGCAGAGTGAGGGGGCTACGTGGAGTTTGTACAGGTATCCTTTGAACTAGGTTTTGAAAAGGAAGAAGGTATGAACTAGGTTTGAGAAGGGTAGTAAATTTAAATAGCCCAGGTATCAAAAGGTTGGCGAGTCAGACGTCTTGAATGAACATTCTGTCTTGACAAAAAGGAGAGTGGATCCCCAGAAGCACGCTTCAAAAACGGTGGAGCAATTTACCAGTCATAAGCAGCCAATAAATGTAGGGCTGGTCAAGGCCACGCACACATATGCTTAGAGTCCCCGTACAGTAATCTGGCAGGGAGGGTTCCAGATTTGTGGTGGCGTACACAAATCTGACCATTGACCAATCCTGGACACAGTACGTGACCCTAGCTCGGTACGAACGGAGTAGTGGCAACATTTGCGGGTGCATGCGTGAGGTGCAACTCATGAGACGCCCTTGTAAACAATGCTTGAAAATGCTCATTTTGGCAATAGATCACTTTTCTTGTAAACAACTTAAGCGTGCCTTCACTTAATATAGGAACAGGAAACACAAGGCGGACACTCATGGATGTTGACCCCACAAGGTTTGTTGAAGGCAAAGGGACTTGTGGGGTGTAGACACGACGCTAAAAGTAGTCTTCTAGTTTCTGCACACGCACAGACTCAAACACGCACACACACATACACACACATACATACACACACAAGTAGCCTGCCAGTCTCCGCACGCTCAAGGGTACTAAACACAATTCCATTACAGAGGCAGTGAATTCACCCAACCAATTCCACAAGGAAACAGGAGCAGCTTTTGGCACACAGAAATGAAGGATTTTATCTTGACACGGAGCAACCATACATAGGGAACTAAAACTTACCACTATGCAGATGCCGTCAGGCTTCTTGCCCCACCTGGGAGTGACCACATCAAGAAACAGTTTTTGGACGACAATAAGCAAGCGTCCAAGTACTTGTACGTCGCACTGACATACTGTAGATTTGCCACAAGCAGCTTTTCTTGAGATGCACTAAAAACGCTTTTTCCTTTCTTACAAACCCCAATGCAACTTAATTACCCACCGCCTGTGCAGGGCATTATTATTTGCAAGGTGTGGCACTCTCATCCTCATTTCAACCCTAAACCTGCTGAACCATAGGCCTCCCACGGCTCACGCAATCCACCACAGTATCTTTTAATTATAGAATGAGTTGCAAGGTGTGGCACTCTCTTCCTCATTCCAGCCCTGATCCTGCTGAACTATAGGCCTCCCGCGGCCCACGCAATTAACCACAGTATCTTTTAGTCATAGAATGAGTTGCAAGGTGTGGCATTCTCTTCCTCATTCCAGCCCTGATCCTGCTGAACTATAGGCCTCCCACGGCTCACGCAATCAACCACAGTATCTTTTAATTATATAATGAGTTGCAAGGTGTGGCACTCTCTTCCTCATTCCAGCCCTGATCCTGCTGAACTATAGGCCTCCCGCGGCCCACGCAATCAACCACAGCATCTTTCAATTATAATGAGCATAGTTTTGACAGTAGCACCTGATCTGTTGAAATATCGGGCACCCATGGCCCACGCAATCCATCACAGTAGGAAACTATTTTCATCATGTGTTGAGCAGCAACATGCGCACAGTACCCACAGTAGTACCTGATCTGCTGCACTATCGGGCTCCCATGGCCCATGCAATCAATCACCAGCCTCGAGTTTATCTGCATGGTGCTGCTACTGCCGTTGCTGTTGCTCAGGTCTTTAAGGGAGAGGCTGCACCCATTAGGCGCCACCTCCACACCTGTATGATGAAAAATCAGAAGGATGTAACTACAAGGACAGACGGACACAGACAAAAGCAGCACAAAAGCGCTAAACAGAATTAAAAAGCATATGACTGCAAGAACAGACGGACACAGGCAGAAGCACCACAACAGCGTTAGGTGATCCTGAGCCCAAAGCCAAGACACATCAGTGACGCAAAAATAAAAAAGGACGCCCCCGCTGCCTTAATCCCATTACCTTGCAAAGCAACCAGCTCGTAGATCTTGCCGCCCAAGGCCTCAAGCTTGCCTCTCATTTTTGAAAGCTGTGGGTGCGACAGGCAGCACACGCAAAAAGTGTGTGTGTGCGTGTGTATGTGCGTGCGCGCAGACAAACCGCAAGGCTGAAGAGTAAGTACCGTGGAGTGCTGTAAAAAATGTGCAACATATTCATTGCGCGGGCGGTGGACCCAAGAACAACGCAATCATGCACTTTAACTGACAGCAAATTGAAGTACGAATTCACAGAAATACAAAGCAAGTTTGAGCCCGAGCTCACAGGAAAGAAACAAGGTTATGTGTTTCTTACTAATGCTGGTTATTACGTACCAAGCGTTTTAAACTCATAACCCACCAGCACTTTTTCTATTGCTGCTACTACACACACCAAGCCTTTACAACCCTACAAACCAGCACCTCACCAGCACTCTCCCTACTACAGCTGCCACTACACACACCAAGCCTTTACAACCACACAAACCAGCACCTCACCAGCACTTTTCCTACTACAGCTGCCACTACACACACCAAGCCTTTTCAAACACACAAACCAGCCGCACCAGCACTTTCCCTAATGCTGCCAGTACAAACACCGAGCTTTTACAACCACACAAACCAGCCGCACCAGCACTCTTCCTATTGCTGCTACTACACACACCAAGCTCTTACAGCCACACAAACCAGCACCTCACCAGCAGGTCGGGTCGGACGCCACAGTTTAGTACCTGGAGTGCGTGGGAACACTGAGTGATTAGTACAGCATGGTATTCAGTGGGAATATTGAGTGATCAGCACAGCGAGTCCTATTTGAGCACATTATATTAACCACAGTTGAGCACTTGGAGTGCGTGGGAATATTAATGATTAGTACAGCATTGTATTCAATGGAAATATTGAGTGATCAGCACAGCGAGTCATTCAGTGAGCACGTCATACCAATAGCAACCAGCGAGGATGTTGTACTAACTTTTATGGGTATGTCGTGTCGATTGTACATACCAATGTTTAGGTTTGGCCAGAATTATTGACATACGGTGTATAAGCGGTATTTTTGGCAGGGGATTCACCATATAGGTATACGGTCATATATGGCGTCATTAGGTATACGGTTCTGGCCAACCCTACATATATTGTGCCAACCAATGGATTGAGTGCACTGTGACAGTGGACATGCATGTTGTGCAGGAAAGAAGCAGCCGTGCAGGCAGTGCAAACCACTCCCCACGTTAATTGATGACAAAGAGCCACTTTGGTGTAGAAAAAAAACAACGCAGGCGGTGCAAACCACTCCCCATAAATTAAGAAAAAGGAACCACCATGGTGTAAAAATTAGTTGACTTCAAAGGCAGTGAAAGCCACGAAGAAAATTGGTCTGCTCCCGTCGTCCTATGTCACAGTTGGGTTTCAGGGCTGCCACTCACGTCTTTTGTCCACACATCCTTGGAGGTTGGCTTCCCATCCTTGTAACCTGTATGGAACCCGACCCTGTGCCACAGTGTGTACGTGTGTGTATGTGTATGTGTATGTGTGTGTGTGTGTGTGCAGTTACGTGTATACACTTGTCTGGAATGTGACTCTACTACGTCACAGCGTGCATGTGATTATGTGTGTGTGCATGTGTAGAACCTGAAGCTTCGTTAAGGTGTGTGTGTATGTGTTCACGTGTGTATGCATGTGTACACAAACGTGCTGAATGGCATACAGAAAAGGAAGAGGGTCAAATAGGCGGGCAATATTTAACAACGGGCACCAGTCTTCTGCAATCGTATTCAGCACAAAAAGGTTTAGCATGGAATAGAATTTCTGTTCACATCCCGTGGGGCTGAACACTTTTTGAGAGTTTTTACTTCCAGCACAAAGCAGGCATCAACGTGGGATGGATTTTCCTCTACACACCTTACGGCATTGCACTCTCTTTGCATTGAACCGTTGCCTTCAGCACAGAGCAGGCATCAACGTGGGATAGACTTTTCTTTACGAACCTTACGGCATTGAACTCTTCTTGCATTAAACCGTTGTTTTCAGCACAGAACTGGCATCAACGTGGGATAGACTTTTCTTTCACACACCTCACGGGATTAAATTCTTTGGCAATGACCTCGTCCACCTCCCCCTCTTCCAGAAGACCAGCCTGCAAAGAAATGAGAGCCATTTTTAAAGGCTGGCTAGTACTGTGTAAATACACCGTGCAGTAATAAGAACATATAGAAAGACAAAAGAGCAGGCAGCAAATAACCACTCCCCAGATATAACCGTATAGTACTGAGTATACTGAAAAACCTGCTGGATTACCGCAAATACAACAAACATATCTGTAAACATATACTTCATATACAACCTATGGCTCTGGCTGCCTTTACATTTTATTTATTGCAGCAATAGCAGAAGCAGGTTCGTCAAAGCAGATGATCACACCAAAACAGAAGGCAATCGACACCAGGACATGATTTATAGGCCCCTGCCAAATCACAGCTCTGCACCAAATCACAGGTCAAACTTTCGAAAACAAACAATAAAAAGTGTTTCGAGATAGAGTAGTTGGACGTGAATTACTAAGTAAATGCATTAATTATGAGAGTAAGGAGCATTCACTGACCTCGACAAGCTCTCTGACTTCCTTACGGCTCACGTTCCATTCCTGCGTGGTATTGTATTGAACAAAGGGCCGCGGCATTTACAACCTGTCAATGTCGCAAAGCACAATCCTAGGGTTGGCCAGACCCATATATATACATCGTATGCACAGCAATTTTGACGGGTTGTAAATGGAGACACCACCAAATATACAGTTATACGGTGTATATATACGGTTCTTGTCAACCCTAAACAATCCGCATGTCAAAACGCAATGGATTATTGAGGCGTATACCTACAGCTGTGGACTTGGGCACCCTGTATGGACTGCGCAGGCGAGTGTGACGCGATGCGTGCACGATCACACAAACAAAGCCATTCAATTATTTCCATGATCCCACGATCTTGCACAACAAAGTAAATGGTTGCCGAGGTTGAAACACACTACCTCTGTCCACATCATATAGTTATTCTGCTATAGGTAATAATATTGATGACATCCAATTGTCTATCTACCCATCCTATAATCTTCAGCTGAACAAGCCACATGCTCCTTAAACACATGGTTACATCCAATTGTCCATCTACCCATCCTATACTCTTCAGCTGAGCAAGCCACACTCTCCTGTAACACATGGTTAAACAGAGGCAGCCAGTGGCAAGACACTAAAAATAAATGCATGCTCCTACAAGCTCGAGCAGTTCAATTAAAACACAAACACATACACACACATACACGCGCATATGCTGCCTCTTACTGACACTGTAATGGACATTGGTCTCCTCCCCACACAGTGTTATTGTGTGATTCACACACAAACTTACATATCTGCTGCATATCTTACTGACACCGTAATGGACACTGGTTTGCCCCCCCCCCTACTCACACCTCCCACCCACACACCTGTGCTCTTCCCTTTAGAGGGCCACGCTCTATCACTGCCACTTTCCATCCCCTGAGTGCACGCATATGTGTATACGTGAAATGAGATAACACGAGTGTGTGTGTGTGCGCGCTTGTGAGTATACGTGTGTGCGTGTGTGTGTGTGTGTGTGTGTGTGTGTGTGTGTGTGTGTGTGTGTGTGTGCACGCTTGTGTGTGTAGTGTGTATGCTCAAGTGAGAAATGTTACTTAAGTGAGAGAGTGTAAATGTGTGTGTGCTTGTGTGTATACATGTGTGTGTGTGTGTACTTATGATCGTGGGCGTTGGTGCATGCACATGTCTGTGTGTAATTATGTGTGAGCATGTGCAGGTATACGAGCTTGCGTGGAATGTCTGCTGTATTGCATAGGCAAGCAAAAAATCCCACCCTCTCTTGTGATAGGGAACTTTTCACAGTCCACGATAAAGCATATATCATAAACAGTGCAGAAACGCGCGCCTCGATTCTGTTCACAGAGTAAGTCCTGCCTTTTCTTTACCATACTTGAGCATTATACTTGCTCACACTGCGCAATGCCTGGGAGCTCTTGCTTCATTACATTTTTTGATTTTTTGTATACCACGAATTTTATTTCACTGTAAACCCTGGTTTATTTGCACACATACCACGGGATAAACTGTGTGTAAGTGTGTGCATGTGCGTGTATGTGTGTGCGCGTGAATGACCGTTTGTATGTGTGTGTCTCTTAGGAAACAGCTAGATTGTACACCTGCATCTGATTTATTTGCACACAAACCACGGGCAAAACTGTGTGTATGTGTGTGCATGTGTGCATATATCTGTGAGAATGTGTGTGCATGTGCGTGTGTGTGCGCGTGTGTGTGTGAGTGTGTGTGTGTGTGCGCGCGTGTGTGTGTTGTGTGTGAGAGATGTTCCGCACAGTGTAATACAAGCGCCTCTTGTAAGCCCACAGGCACCAAAGTGCAGTTTCTACACCCTCAACAGGACCCGTTAAATAACTAAAAGACCCACATGCAAATGCTGATGTTTTGATCATCTAAATAAATAGAGTTTCTACACCCTCAACAGGACCCGTTAAGTGACTAAAAGACCCACATGCAAATGCTGATTTTTGGTCATCTAAATAAATTAGAAGACCCACAAGCAAATGCTGATATTTTGATCCTCCAATTAATTAGAGGACCCACATGCAAATGCTGATGTGTTGATCCACATGATCAGAAGACCCACATGCAAATGCTGATGTCTTGAGCATCCCATCCTGCTGCACCGATTCAAAACCCAAACCAATGAAAGGTCGCAGACTAAAAAACCCCAATGGATGGCACGGACATCCCACTCCACTGACCTGCGTGCTAGCGCTGTGGCCACAAAAATCCCAAGGGTGCCTCCAGAAACCGTCACGTCATACTCGGCAGAAGGAGAGGCAATACTGGTTTGAGTGGTTGGAAGGGGCTGCATTGAGGTTCGGACAAAGGAGGGAGGAGGACCGGCAGCGGCGCCCTCCTAAAAAAATGTGCGTGTGTGTGTGTATGTGTGTGTATGTGTGTGTGTTTGTGTGTGTTTTTGCGTGTTAAATGAGTTATGCACTTTGCTGCCTCCCATATGGATGTGTGATGAGATAAATAGCATCGTCATTAAAAGAACCTCACTTTTTTTGCAGGAAACGTCTGCCACATGTCCGCTGAAAATTCTTCCTGACTGGTAGTGATTGTCCTGTTCATGCCATACCCTAAACAATCCACTACCTATTGCTGGTACCCCACAGAGACCATTGTGCTGTGTTATGTAAACCTCTAGTGTCCAGCTGCTTTAACGGCTTCAGCGTTGGGTTATTCACCCCTTTCATGAGAAATCAACGGCTATCCAGATCAGAGTACTTGCTGCTACTACTGGACTGAGTCAAACTTAAGCATACAGCAAAAGTCTGCGGGGGGAAAGAGGAAGCACATGCAGGAGTTGCACATCACCGAGAACTCTTGGTGGCAGGGGCTTGTAAAGTAATGAGGGCCCAAGCAGCACAGGTCCTCGTTGCCAGGGCATTGTAAGGGGTGTGAGTCTTACGCCCCTGCCTGATGCAGATCGTGGAATCATTCAAGCAAAACGAGAAAGAAGACAAGAAAAGGAAATGATCCCCACAGTGGCTGTGGAGAAGGTCAATTATGCACCCTGGGCACTGTATACTTTAAGGTCAAGTGACAAGCACACACACACGCACACACACACACACAAACGCACACACACACGCACACACACATACAAACGCACAAACGCACACACACACACACGCACACACACATACACACACGCACAAACGCAAACACACACACACACGCACACACACATACACACACACGCACAAACGCACACACACGCACACACACACACACGCACACACACATACACACACACAAAACACCGCAAATTCAAGCCTCATTCTCCATGTCAAACCTTTTTGGTGCGCAGCTGGCTCCAAATCGCATCCGCTCGCTGTAGAGCTTCGTAGGTGGTGCCCCCCCCGGCCCCCCCTGCGTGAATGGACGTAAGTGTGCTTGTAATTCGGGTGCACAGGTGCACAGGAACTAGCATCTCACAAGCATGCTTACACAAAGACATCACCATCTCTGTGCTAAGGGATGCGTGCACTAGAAGGCAAGTGTGTGCTACAGAAACACTGCCTAGTTAATTGCTTAAGCCTGAGTTACACAGACGCACAAACTCCTTCAAAATACAGCACAGCAAGTCATGGGTGTATGGTTTATTTGCGTATATGTGTACGTCGTATTTATCAAGGCAAAGCAACAGAATTATCTAGCAGTATTTGAAGAGCCTTTCGAGCAATGAACGTGATCTTTTCAAAACCTGTGAGGAAGAGTGTTCCTCTCATAAAGGGCGGCAATGTTGCCAAAATGATACACCGCAACAACCTAGCCTGGCCCTTTTTTAACTCTCCTTTTTTGTGCAAATTCCAATAATGTGCACATGGCTTCCTTCCTCTTCTTTCTTTTAGTCTTAAGTCCTTAGTAAGTGGGACCTTTCAGCCATTTGGAGTTCATTGCTGATGCTCCTGGAGAGAAGACGAAGCAGGGAGGTACAAAATAGGAAAAGGCCAGAGGGGGGCGACTGACCCCCCAAATGGGGGTAATTTTCAAATGTCCCAGAGTATGCGAGCCCACGTTTGCTACAGTCAAACTTGGCTCCAAATGGTAGCCCATGCCACGGCTCCATAGCAGTTGAGTTTCATTGTAGCAAACGTGGGCTCTTATGCCTAATTGGCTGAGGCGTGAACCCTACTTTTCAGGCACCCGTGTGCTGGATCTGACCAATCGCTGCACCAAATCATGTCATTAAAATTGCATTTGACTTTACTTCATAAGTATATATCACTGTAACAAAAATGATGGGAAAAGATCCAGTGGTTGGTGAGATACAGAATTCCAGCCATTTCCCTTAGAAAAATAAGCCAAGGTGCCAAAAAGGCTCATTTGTCCTCCTTGTATCCTAATTTTGAACATGCGGGATGGTTGCATGGTATAAGGAAGTCATAAATACTTGGTTTTGGGAATGAAAAATGGTCCCAGCGCGGAGCTGTGGGCTCATTTGAGGTGATCTGAGGCCAGAAATGTGATTTGGGGTCATCCAATTTTCACCATTTTTTGGTGAACGTGATCCTTCTTGACAATATTTAGGTTGACATGGTTTCAAGAGGGAAAGAAAATCAGGAAAAAACATTTCCTGCAATATGGCCAGTCAACCCCCTCTGGAAAAAGGCCCTCTTTCGCCAAAAACAATTGCTGAGTTCTCTGCAGCAAGCAGAAGTACTCAAGTTTTTGGAGGCGAGCACAATTAAATGTTGAGGATTGTCCATAACCGTATATATGCACCGTATATGACTGTATATTTGGTGATGCCCCTGCCAAAAATGCCGCATATACACTGTAAGTATATGGTTCTGGCCAACCCTTCAAATGATTGTTGGAACCGTCTTGGCACAGCTTGCGCTGTGGAAACCATCTTTGCTGTACTTGGCCTCATAGCGCGTACTGTTGAATTTTGCCTTATAAAGCGCTTACTTTATCCCCCATTCCACCATTTATTTTGCCTCATGACGTCTGCAACTTGCTGCTTTTGTTGACAGGCATGGATGCCAGCGGTCCAGCTGCTGAATTTGTCAAGTTCCCTAGGAGAAATAAAGTTATATGATATCTTGAGTGACCTCAGAGGTCTATGTTAGTTAGAGGTTTAGTTAGAGGATTAGTTTAGGGTGATGGCCAAGTGCAATTTCCCCTCCATCATTTAATAAAACCGAGCTTAAAATAGAACCGAGGACATGCCCAAGCCATAAATTGACCATTTATTAGTTCACATCCTGCACTCAGATCACTTTGACGCTGAGTGCCAGATTGTTCAATATTTAAAGCTTGCAATAGCACTGCACTCTGTTAAGATTAAGGCACGCTCTCCAAAAGTGCACTAGTTTCAAGACACGTGCTGCACGATATCAAGGTATGTCCTTGCGCCATCTTCTCTAACTGCAAGCACGTAAGCACAAAGAGGGCCAACTGCTTTAATACAGGTGCGTAGCCCAGTTTTGAGAGCGGTTGGTCCAGTAGTCTTCTAAAATATGAGGGACATCCTTTTGAATGTTTTGCGCTGGCTCTGTTGTAGCGCAGTCGCACGGCGTTTTCAACGCAGGCCAGCAGAAATTGCGCCTCTCCTTGCGCTCCCTGTGTCACAACAGCACCCCTTTTACAGATACCCTAAGCAAACGTCCCTCTTGCCTGCTTGAGCGGTTGTTTGCTTGGAGTCGATGGCCTTCATCATCTTCTCCGTGGTAGTCCCAACGACTTGCTGCTGAGCCAGGCATAGCACCGGCGAAACTCTGAAGTTAGGAGTTTGGTAAAAATAAGAGGGTGCGTGTGAGTGCGTGTGTGTGCGCATGCGTGTGTGTGTAAGTGTGCGTGCATGTGTGCGTGCGTGCGTGCGTGTGTGTGTGTGTGCGTGCGTGTGTGTGTGTGTGTGTGTGTGTGTGTGTGTGCGCGTGTGCGTGTGCGTGTGCGTGTGCGTGTGCGTGTGTGTGTGTGTGTGTGTGTGTGCGTGTGTGTGTGTGTGCGTGTGTGCTGTGTGTAATATTCATAAAGGTTTACCTCAGTGGTCGTGAATGTTTCAAGAGTGATGGCTTCTGTGTGGCCACAGAAGAAATGATCTTGCTTCTCGCATTGACCTGCATTTTCAGATATGTTTTGACTTCTTCTACAAAATATATTAGCCAGGCCTTTAGATTTCTAGTCTTAATGGATTTTCAGGATCAGCAAAGGAATGAGTGAAATGAAATGGTGGATGAGGCTGATGTTCTTCTAGGGCCAGCATGGCTAAAGAAAGGCAAGCACGCAAGCACGCACGCACACACGCACACGCACATACACACGCACACACACACTTGCACAAACGCAGACGTATGTACATGCACACGCACACGCACGCATGCACGCTCATACACACAGAAACACACACACATATGCACATGTGCACACGCACGCAGCAGTACATACACACACGCACACGCACGCACACATACACACACACACGCACACACACACACACACGCACACACACACACACACACACAGAGGCACACACACATGCACTCACACACACACCACACACACACACACACACACACACACACACACACGCACACACACACACGCACACACACAAGCAACTCTTGGCTCTTGCACATTCAGGAAGGGGACAGGAGCCTACGTCAAGCAAGTGGCGCGCCCCGCCCCCACCCACCTGCTTTGAATCGGATAGGAAGCGGACAGTCTCCTCCGCCTCCACCCGCCAGAGACCCCAGACACAAA
>Ga0307948_1001286_pt1 | contig 17659 bp, 23 predicted proteins | sample OrgLakmetagen280_FD_201824 | JGI IMG/M metagenome (GOLD analysis project Ga0307948, IMG submission 201824) | Saline water microbial communities from Organic Lake, Antarctica - #280 | ecosystem: Environmental > Aquatic > Non-marine Saline and Alkaline > Saline | place: Antarctica: Organic Lake...
CAGCTGTGAGAGGGAGGGTGGTGCATGGGGCGCGCTTGCATGCTGGCTAGTACTTGCTTTTTGTCGCTTGCCCATAACTATTATATTTCAACGATTGTATTAAAAATGTTTGCCTATAATGCTGAACCTGGACTCAAGACGCACAAAGGTCCAGGGGGGGCCCGAAACTGGAACATCGAAAAAGTTAACCAAATTTGTGAACGCCCCCCCCCTAGTTACGAAACCTAACCAATGGTAAGGCTTAACCTAACCAAGTCCCGTGTGACCGACTCGTGGTTGACTATTTGGTTACCAAAGAGTTAACCAAATGACTTAACCAAGTCCCGTGTGACCGGGGCCTAAGCATTACAATATATTGATCAATCACGTTCAAACGCAGTGTAGACCCCCTCAAGGCTCTTCCCGCCCCTGGGGCTGGTTTTGGCTGTGTGAGGCGCAACCTTTTTTTGAATATTCCAACCGAGCATATCGTAATAATTCAAACGTGATTAGGTCATTCGAGGAATTAATTCTGATTAATCACAGACATTAATCACCGTTTATTGGAAGCACCGTAATCCAAAATCGGTTTTCAGTTTTCGGTCAAATTCTTCTCCCTAGAGCATGACGTTAGTATTGAGAAGCACCATAAAGAATTTGAACAAAATGAACCTGTCCTTTTTCTGCATTCCAATTCCTTTGTCTCAGCGGTGCCTGCCCTGCCTTAAAAGCCCAGCTTGCCACACTTTCAGAGCCCCAACAGTTTTGTGCAGATGCAATGCTTCACAGCCAGGCCCGGAAGCCAACCCTCCAAGCAAGTCACAAGCTGAAATTCCACCTCCTCCTCCGCCTCGGCGTCAAATGAGGAGCAAAAGGAGCAAAAGCAGCATGGCAATGGCATCAGCGTCAGGTGTACGGAGGGTAAGTTGTTTAAAGATGTTTACGCACGCATAGCACGTGCACACACACACACACACACACACACACACACTCACGCACACATATACATACATACATACACACACGTACACAAAAATATACACGCGCGCGTGCACACACGCACACACAAACACACACACACACACACACATACGCACACACAAACACACATACACACATACACACATACACACAAACACACATACACACAAACACACATACACACAAACGCACACACAAACACACACACACACACACATACACACATACGCACACACACACACACACACACATACACACATACACATAAACACACTCATGCTCACATATACACACACAAACACACACAAATACACGTACTCACACACTCTCACACACATTTGTAGGTGAAGCCACCCACAGAGGCGGAGTTGCAAGCCAAACAATCCTCATCTCTTTATGGAGCGCCACAGGCAAGCAACGAGGGGTTGCAAGGCGAGGGCTCCTTGGGATTTAGGTATGTGCTAAAAATTGGGCAGGGAGCTTCTGGATTGTTTGGAAGATGGACTTGGGCAAAATCCCCAAATAAAGGAGCCTTGGGAATGGAAAGGAACATGCCATCACACCACGGCCTATGTTTTGTGTTTATGGCATGCATCTCCATCAAAGCCTACGCACTTTCAGCATAAGATTGTAAGTATTGGCATCGCTTAAGTGATAATGAGCCAAGCAGGACCAAGCACACACCTAATTACACAGTCAAATACACACACAAACCACACAAAATACACACACAAACAGATACGCGCTACACACATACAAACAATCGTACACACACATACACAAACACACACATACATACACACACCTGCAGTGCAGTAAATGGCAGCTTCGATGAGCTCGAGTACGGAGGGGATGGTCAAGTTTTCAGGATAGACGGCAGAAGATGTAATAGAGGGGAGAAGGGCGGTGGTGATGATCAGCCGTGTGTCATTCCAAAGCCAATCATGATCCTGTCCGACTGCACAGGCAAGCCGGGGAACCTGTGCGCCATGCTAGTTGGTTGTATGTGAGGATGAGCAGCCGCGCGGCATTCAAAACACAAGCCCGTGAAGTCATCCAACTGTACTGTCAAATAAGAGAGAGCTTGTGTGCTACGCTAGTTGGTTGTGTGTGAGGATGAGGCGCCGTGCGGCATACCAAAGCCCGTCGTGATCCTGTCCGACTGCAAAGACAGTCAGGTGATTTCTGCGTGGTTAATTATGCGACGTTGCTTCCGTTGGTCAGGCTGTGTCAGGAGCTGCATACTTTGCTTAGGTACATGCTCATAATTATCCAGAACCGTATGCGTATATGACCGTAAGTTAGGAAGCCCCCTGCCATATATTTATACATACACACCCTACAGTGCAAGTAGTAGCCAGCAGCAGATACCAGTATTTTAAATTTCATATATACCTACATGTACTCATTCCCCCCCCCTAAATTTGATTGCCGCCACCCCCAGAAAACGTTAAGTAGGGGCGGTGGCATTATTCACGTATGGTGGGTGTGTATTATAAGTGCATAAAAATATATTTATGCTTAAATACCTGTGTAGCCCCTTGTACCGGTATCAAGGGGCAGACCGTACATATACACGTATTAACGGTGTATATATGGTATTATACCGTACATGTATTAACGGTGTATATATGATATTATACCGTACATGTATTAACGGTGTATACATGGTATAATAGCAGGGAAGTCACCATACATACGGTCATATACGGTGTGCATACACGGTTCTGGCCAACCTATAATTTTAAGGCAGCTGCCCAGATAGTGGTCCATGGTCTGGCCAGACTCATAGCTAGTCGCCTAGTGGTCCATGGTCAGGCCAGACTCATAGCTAGTCGCCTAGCTAGGCCATGGTCAGGCCAGACTCATAGTGGTCCATGGTCTGGCCAGACTCTTCAGGGCTGCGGGCTCAGATCAGCACTTCCTCACTCCTGGCTCCTCTTCGGAGACAGTCTATCTTTCGGGTCTCCTGTGCTTGTTATCGTGACCTGTCTGTGCAAAGATCTGTAATTCCTTTGTGCATCCCACCTGATCCCACTGTAAAAAAATTAAGATTTTGCTTGCTTTTGCCGATCAAGCATCTGGCGCTCACGCCTTGCGTACCCACCCCTTTGACTTGCCACGTACAGGGTGCACTGTTGTTCTGCAAGGGGGCAGACGTAAGCATGCAGGTCTCAAATTGGGGGCAAGCTCTCCTCGACTTGGTTGTGACTAACTTGTATATTCCTACCCGCCTGTGTGACTAACTTATGTGTTCCTACCCGCCTGAGTGACTAACTTCTGTGTTCCTACCCGCCTGAGTGACTAACTTCTGTGTTCCTACCCGCCTGAGTGACTAACTTCTGTGTTCCTACCCGCCTGAGTGACTAATTTCTGTGTTCCTACCCGCCTGAGTGACTAACTTCTGTGTTCCTACCCGCCTGTGTGACTAGCTTCTATATTCCTACCCGCCTGTGTGAATAACTTCTGTGTTCCTACCCGCCTGTGTGAATGACTTATATTTTCCTACCCGCCTGTGTGACTAACTTCTGTGTTCCTACCCGCCTGTGTGACTAACTTATGTTTTCCTACCCGCCTGAGTGACTAACTTCTGTGTTCCTACCCGCCTGTGTGACTAACTTCTGTGTTCCTACCCGCCTGTGTGACTTACTTCTGTGTTCCTACCCGCCTGAGTGACTAACTTCTGTGTTCCTACCTGCCTGTGTGCAGGAGAGAGCGCAGCCCGGACTGTCAAAGCAGGTGGGATGAACTTGAAACTGCGGGGTTTGCATGTTTGAGCAACTTTGGTGCGTGCCTTGCGCACGGACGCTTGCTGTTGATCATGCCTGGAGGGAGGGCTGACAGTTTGCAAGCATGCTGGTTTGAGGGTGTGCGTTTCTGTCTGCAAAAATCAATCAATTAGTTCAACATGTTAGTCAGTTTGATGCCTCTCGTGTACTTGCTGTGAATGGTCATGCCCCAAAATGTTTGGAGTTGGCAAAGCATGTAGGATAAAATCAATCATCTAGTTCAACATATTACTCAGTTTGGTGCCTCTCATGTACTTGCTGTGAATGGTCATGCCCCAAAATGTGTGGAGTTGGTGAAGCATGTAGGATGATTGCTATGAGCGTGCATGTATCCTTTGTGATCATCCGGTACTTCACGCGAACTTGTTATAAATGATTGTGCCAACAAAGTGCAGCATGGACTGGCGATGCATGTAGGGTGATTGCTATGAGCGTGCATGTATATCCTGCATGATCATCCGGTACTTCACGCGTACTTGTTATAAATGACTGTGCCAACAAAGTGCAGCATGGACTGGCGATGCATTTAGGGTGATTGCTATGAGCGTGCATGTCTATCCTGCGTGATCATCCGGTACTTCACGCGTACTTGTTATAAATGATTGTGCCAACAAAGTGCAGCATGGACTGGCAAAGCATGTAGGGTGATTGCTATGAGCGTGAATGTGTCCTGCGTGATTGATTTGGTGCTTCGCACACACTTTCTTCAAATCATGCCAACAAAGTGCAGCGTGGACTGGCGAAGCATGTAGGGTGGTTGCTTTGAGGATGAATGTGTCCTCTGTGTGATTACTGTTGTGCTTCATAAATAGGGCTGACTGGGAAGGCCTAACCCGGACCCACTCCCTAACGAAAGGCCTAACCCTGACCCTAACAAAACCATACGATGTGCATGTATATGGTGGTGTGTATTCAGTATTTTGGCACAGGGAATGCCATACGTACGGTCATATACAGTATGTATGGTTCTGATTAACCCTATGCATACGCGCTTCTTGTCCTCACAGCAAGACTACATTTGTATTGCCGGGCGGCAGCAGGCGGCCACGATCCTTGGAATATTCATACGCACTTTCTGTCCTCACGGCAAGACCACATTTGTATTGCCGGACGGCAGCAGGCGGCCGCCATCCTTGGAATATTCATACGCACTTCTTGTCCTCACGGCAAAACCACATTTGTATTGCCGGACGGCAGCAGGCGGCCGCCAGCCTTGGAAGTGCCGTGCCCACTATGAATGCCGTCATGTGCACCACTCAGCTGGCTCGAAACTGTTTCAACACCCATTACCGGTACCGTAACTTTCCTATATCACCCCGTTTAGATTACGTTTTTTGTCTTCCGGACTGATGCCGGCACTGTTTATTATATATAATTTGAGGCTCCGGGGTTGTTGGGATTGCCGAAAATTAAGTTTGGCGGGTAACTGATTGGTGATGAGCGGCTCCCCGGGGCCTCCCCTCGCCCCCCTCGCTCCCCTCCCAGGCCCCGCCCCAACCCCAGCCCCAGCCCCGTCAGCAGCACCTGTTGCGCCCCAAGGGGTGTACCAGCAGAAAGTAAGCATCAAACCGGCTAAGCGAATGCCGACCAAGCCATTGAAGATTGGGGTTTGGGTTGCTGGTGTGGAGGTTGAGGATGAGCAAGCTGCAGTGGTTGCACATACGAACACAAGGCATCTCAGCAGTTGACAAATGCGCAGGTGGGGTAGCTCATGCAGAGAGGTCACGCACCCAGGCCCATGCCCAAGCTGCACCATCCGCACGTGCAAGCACAAGCAAAGCACACAGCGGCAGGAGCAACAGCTGCAGCAGCAGCAGTGAGGAGAGCATCAATACACATGCAAGATGCACGCGCACAACGGATGCACGCATATATACGCACAAATGCACACACACTGGCTGGGCTAAATGTCCACCGGGATTGGTGCGGGAATGGCTAAAATAATTATTGAAAGGGTTCAGGGTTACCCGGGGTTACTTTTTATATTTGTGAATTCTGAGTTCCAGGGTGAATACGGTAAGGTACGGTAATTCGTAGTCACAGATGCACACAGCTTGTAACTGTTCCAACACCATCGCACTGATGTATCAGAGTCGCAGACACACACGGCTTGGCTTCTCCACGTCGCTTTGCTTGTAGGCTTTGCCCCTCTTCTCCGGCTCCTTCCCAGCAAAGGCTTTTCCTTTGTCTCTAGCACCCTCCCCAGCAACCACCCACGTAATAATTACTAGGGTTGTCCAGAAACGTATAGTTTCACCGTATATGAACATATGCATGGTAAGTACCCATTGGTAAACCCCCTACCAACAATACCGGGTATACACCATACATACGTATGTATGCATGGTTTGGGCAAACCCCATAATTACGCATGATGGTGGCTGTTAACCCCGTGGTGTGGCTGTGGTGTGGTGTAATAATGGCTGTGGTGTGGTGTGGCTGTCACCCCGTGGTGTGGCTGTTAACCCCGGGTTAATTACGCATGATGGTGTCTGTTTCATACGCGCAGCGCTCAGCCAGTTTGAGGCGTGCTTTGACACCAGTGCGCCTGCAAGCATAAACCCCATAACTATGCATGATGATGTCTGTTTCATACGCACAGCTCTCAGCCAGTTTGAGGCGTGCTTTGACACCAGTGCGCCTGCAAGCATCGTAGTGACGCGGTTTTTGGAGGATGAGCACAAGGCATTTCAAATGGTGGAGCAGGCAGCCAAGCAGGACGCTCTGTTGGTGTACACCTTGGTGCGTTATTTCAAATGGTGGAGCAGGCAGCCAAGCAGGACGCTCTGTTGGTGTATACCTTGGTGCGGTTATCGTGGCCGGGATTGGGTGTGTGTGGGCTTGTGTGCAGGCATGTGTGTTGTGTGTGTGTGTTGTGTGTGTGTGCTTGTGTGTATATGGTATATGTGTGTGTGCACGTAAACGTTGGCTTTCACAGAACATGTATAAAACCTGTGCTTACGTGTAAGTATGATGAATGGCAATGAGACTTAGGCTTAGAAAAAGGGACTCAGAAGTATTTGGAAAGCAGGCTTGCCTATTAGGTAGCAGAAACAGCACGCAGGTGAGCGCAGCTGTGAGATGAAGTAGCAAAAGCAGCCTGCGGATGTCCAAATGTCGATGCACACACTCACATACACACGCACACGCACACACATACACACACGCACACACATATACGCACACAAACACACGCACACACACATGTACTTACATATTGGCAGAGATACATGCCTAAGAATACAAAAAAAGGAGCAGCACGCACGCACATACACGCATGCACGCACGCACATACACGCATGCACGCATGCACATACACGCATGCACGCACGCACATACACACACTGCAGGTAGCTCCCAAGGTTTTGAAGGCAGTCCAGACGGCCTGCAAGTTGTATGGTGTGCGCAATGTGGACTTGTGGAGCAATTTACTGGTGAGCGTGTGTATGTGTGTGTGAACCATAGTGTTTGCGTGTGTGTGTGTAAGCTGTGGGTGCACATTTCTATTTTGAAGGTGCTTTCAGGATACAAAGAAACCTGTAGTAGAAAATCACGCACTGCCTCTCTTTGTGTATGGCAAGCACACGCAGGACACATGCACATGCACATGTACATGCACACAACCACGCACGTAGGATCACATGGACATGCACATGCACATGCGCACATCCACAACCACGCACGTAGGATCACATGGACATGGCCATGCACATGCACATGCGCACATCCACAACCACGCACATGAAAGAGCACTTGGAGTCCTCACGCTCAGGCATCCCCCTGATCACATGGACATGTACATGCACGTGCGCACACGTCATACAAACCGCGCACGTAGGATCACATGGAAGAGCACTTGGAGTCCTCACGCTCAGGCATCCCCATGATCCAGCACGCCAACGCCCCCCTTCGCCCCTCTCGCCAATTGAGTGGTGACTACTTCAAAATGATCGAGGCTGTCGAGTAAGATGCTGCTGGCTGTCCTCCATACTCACAACTTATGAGCCATAACGTGCAATACTACGCGCACTGCTAGTGCTGGTCAGGACCATTTACACGCTTGCATTCATTTTAAAAGGTAAACCTCCATGTGCAGAACTGTACGCTGCATTATATGATACTGGCTATTCCTATGCGCTCCACACACAAATCATTCACTTTCCACGACAATGCGCGCCAACACCCCCCTCCGCCCTTCTTGTCAGTTGAACAGGGGTTTTCTCAAGTGCTCAACAAATCAAACAGACATCCCTTGTCTTCGTACTTCTATGTCCTTTGGGTGAATCAGGCATCACCGGCATGCAAGGACGAATGATCTAGATCACTTCAAATAGACAGGGTTGGCCAGAGCCGTATGTATGCACCGTATTTGGCCGTACATTCAGTGAATTCCCTGACAAATATACCGTGTATACACCGTGTATGTATGGTTCTGGCCAACCCTACAAATAGACACAAAACCAATTGGAGAGTAGAGCATGGCAGGTGCAAGCTTTCTGCATTGCACACACCCACACACCCACACATATACTTACACACACACGCACACATACACACATAAATTCAAACACAAGCATCCACACCCAGGTACACTCACACATACAAAATACACACATATGCTCAGGTACACGCGCAAAATGGATGACGGCAGCCATCCAAAGGAATGGAAGAATGCAGGTACGTTGGGGATGCATCCTAAAATAACACTGTTACTTTATTGCTGATGTATTCATGATGTCTTTGGATTCACGTAAATGCTGTTGCAACCATGAAAGCTCATCATAATGAATGCTGGGCATCACAAATGCTGATCATCACAAATGCTGATCATCACAAATGCTGATCATCACAAATGCTCATCATCACAAATGCTCTTCATAAAAAGTGCTGTTGCAATCACAAATGCTCATTACCATCACGGGTGCTCATTAACCCATCAACAATGTTAATCTACTGCTACTCTTTCACTCTTCTTACACGCCCTTGCAGATCTGATGATCGTGGGCATCAGCCGCAGCGGCAAGACACCGCTGTGCATTTACTTAGGGCAGCGAGGCTACAAGGTACACAAACTGTGACGTTGGTGTATGTTATTATCCGTGTGTATTTGCATCGTGTGTGCATTTACTTAGGGCAGCGAGGCTACGAGGTACACAAACTGTGACATTGGTGTATGTTATTATCCGTGTGTATTTGCATCGTGTGTGCATTTATTTGGGGCAGCGAGGCTACAAGGTACACAAAACTGTGACGTTGGTGTATGTTATTATCCGTGTGTATTTGCATCGTGTGTGCATTTATTTGGGGCAGCGAGGCTACAAGGTACACAAACTGTGACGTTGGTGTATGTTATTATCCGTGTGTATTTGCATCGTGTGTGCATGTGTGAATGTGTGACCTGTGTGTGAATGTGTGCATGTGTGACCTGTGTGTGATCCTAGTCGTAGCTGGTATCATGAAACCAGGGCCATCGCTCGCCCAGTAAGGGCGTGCTTCTATTTTATTCACCTCTTCTGTTAAGTGAAAAATCGCATGCACGCGGTCTGACGTGCAAACCCAACAGGATGCGTTTAGCATCAAAGAGGCCATTGGTGAACCGCGTTGTTTTGTCTGTTTGGCAAGATCAAGTGGAAAAAGGGGATCGAGGTGTGTGTTGCGCCATCCGTACACACACAGGTCGCTTTAAAAAGGCAATGATTGGCCTGCACAATTAAACTGGGTGTTTCTGCTTGTGCTTAAGTGTGTGTCTGTGTGTCACCATCCGTATCCACATGTCATGTTAAAAAAAATTTACTTGCATAGCCGCACTGTGTGCTTGTGCTTACGCGTGAGGTTCCAAATAGTGACCAAGCAACCTATAGTGTTCCTCATATAGTGATTGGCTTGCATAGTCAATCTGTGTGCTTGTGCTTACGCATCTGTGTGTATGTGTGTGTATGTGTGTGTGCGTGTGCGTGTGTGTGTGTGTGTGTGTGTGTGAAAAGTGACCAAGCGACCTAATGTAACACACACGCTTGTTACCCACACCGACTTCATCTATAACCTCTGCCTGTGACTTGTTGCTGGATATGTTCACCACACAAAAAAACAAGTCGATAAGTGAATCGGCTGGTAAGTCCTCTCACAGAATGAGTAAGTAAGCAAGCAAGCATCGCGAAAGCTGACATTAATGAGGCGACATTTCCGCAGGTGGCCAACCTCCCCCTCGTGCCTGGCATTCCCCTGCCCAAGGAGCTCAAAGAAATTGACCAAGCACGCATCGTGGGCCTCACCATCGACCCCAACGTGCTGCTGTCCATAAGGAGGAATAGGATTGGCATGATGGGTGCTAAGGACTTCTCGGTCCCCCTCAACTACGCAGGCATGCAGGTGTGTTGTGGGGGTGTATGTGTAGTTGTGTCTCACGGGTATGGGGGTGTGGGTAGGTAGGTGTGTGTTTGTTTGTGTGTGTGTATGTGTGCTTGTGTGTGTTTGTGTTTGTGTTTGTGTTTGTGTGTGCATAATTGGCAGGTGTGTGGGTCCTTGTAATAGTGGGTGCATGCCTTTTATGTATACATCAGAGACCTGTACTCTGCAGCGTCATGCCAAAGCACACACATACACTCACACACACACTCACTTCTTCTTCTGTCCCTTCTGTTCTTGAGTGCGCGCGCACACACACACACACACACACACACACACACACACACACACTTGAGTGTGCACACAAGCTCTTTCAAAATCCTCATGCCAAAGCACACACACTTCTTCCTCTGTCCCTCCTGTTCTTGAGTGCGCAGCAGATGAAATCAACTCCTTGATCTCATCTCACACGTACCTGGTTTTTCATCTCACACGTATGCTGGCACTGCAGGAGATTCAGCAGGAGCTTAAGTATGCACGGGAGCTCTATGCAGCCAACCCTGAGTGGCCGGTCCTTGATGTGACGTTCAGGTAAGCGACTGAGTCACTTCAACAACGCGTTTTAACAGCGTGGTTCCACGTTTTGTGGTTCATGAACCACGCTGATTCGTTTGCAACACCGTGCAAGTGCATGGTTGAGGCGAAATTATAATTCCAGAAAATTGGCGTTTTTTCCTTTTCATCTTCTTTCCAGAATCACGCTCAGTGACAACACGCCGTATTTTTTAAATGTATGTTAGAATTTATTTAAATCCCGCTCAGACGCATTTTGTGTTTGTATGCTCATGTGTTTGTTTGTATGCGTGCGCGTGTGTGTGTGTATGTGTGCGTGTGCACGCATGCCTGTGTGCAAGCCTGCAAAACCATCTCAGCATCAAGTAAATGGCAGATTTTGTCACGGTATCTGTCCAAAAGCGTTGCTTGCTTGTCAGCACATGCCTCTTTTATATGATTTGAGTAACAAGGTCAGCTTGCTACGTGCCTTGTTTTTTACCGTGCCTAAATACCACAGTACCTGTTGCGCTTTTGCAATTCAGGGGTGTTGAGGAAACTGCCGCGCGCATCTTGAAGATTCTGAACGACAAAAGGGGTGATTCAAGCCCACAGTGGTGAGTGTGGCCATGTTTTGGAGAGGTTCTATGACAATCATCATTGAGAGGTAACTCAAGCCCACAGTGGTGAGTGTGGCCATGTTTTGGAGAGGCTCGATCAATGACAGTTATCACTGAATGCAATCTTAGGGCAGACAAGAAACGTAAATAAGCGGGAGTTGCGAACAGGAGTTGCAAAGTTTTTGATCTGATTACAATTATTAATGAATGACTTATAACAAGTGTGTATAGAACTTCCAGAGTATGGAACTTCCAGAAGGGGGGGGGACACCTCGGCCAAAAGTCCTGCAATGTTCCTTTTTATGCATTGCACGCGCATATAATGACATAAATGTATCATATTGTAAAGTATGTAGGGACTGGCGTACATATTATATAATACATATATCATATATTTGTATAAATGCAGGTATAAATGTGTATATAAGCTGCCAGGATGTGTGCTTCCATTTAGCTAGCTCGCCCTGCATAGAGGTTACCTAGATTAAATGCACACTAGGGCACCAATGCCCTGGTCAATTGCTTTCCATGGGACGTGGCTAGGGTTGTTCAGTTCCGTATATATTGGGGAGTACATGACCGTGCATATCAGGACGTACATGACCGTATATTTGGTGATTTTCCTGCCAACTACACCGTACATACACCGTATACGGTATACGTATAGTTCTGGCCAACCCTAGACTTAGCATGCATTCAGTCTTTGTATCTCACCCAACACTTGGTCATCTCACCCCATGCCTTTTGCACTGAAATTTGTTTAATAAAAAGGCTCCAAGGTTATAAATCTGGTGCAGTGGGCGATGGTAGAAAAAGCAGGGTTTATGCCGCAGCACTGGGCACTTTCTTCTGCTCTGCTGCTGTGGGAAATGTCAAGAACAAAAAGAAGAAAAAGTGTAAGGTTGCCCAGAACCATACATTTATAGGTATATACGGTGTACATATGGTATTTTTAGCAGGGAAATCACCATACATACGGTCATATACGGTGCAGATATACGGTTCTGGCCAACCCTACGAAAATACATTGTACGTGTACGCAAAAAAAACAGTGTACGCTGTACGCTGTAGTATATGTCAGTACTGAAATTGACAAGAGCCAGTCACGGTGTACGCATCTAAGGAATGTTTTAGGAACAAACCCTGTTTTGGGCCTCAGTGCCCCTTCTCAGAATAAAAAAAAAATAAAGAACTACGCAGGCCACTCCCCCCATTCCTAAAGAACAACAAAATATAATTGATATAAATCAGAAGGGTTGCAGTTCCCTTCTCTGGGAACTTACTGCTTGAAACGGAATGAAAAAAAGAATCGCAGGTAGCAAAAACTGCTTCCTCAATAAACGAGGGAAAGCTGCTGTTTTGGTATCGGGTACTGTATACTCCTCCTCTGCAAAAAGTTAAGGGGGGGCCTGAATGAGTGAGGTCGTACCTTGGTTACGAAATGTTTATTCCAAGATGTATCGCTGCATACAGCTACAGGCTGGGCTGGAACCACAACATCTGTGTATGTCTAATGTATTGCATGCACGGAATGTTAACAGGGGAATCTCTTGGCTGAAGAGTCATGGAAGCAGATGAGTTTATAGCTAGGTATAAGTCGTTGTATGGTTGGAGGCATGGGTGCCTTCTGTAGTCCTGGGATCAGGGGTGTGTTACTGATTGATCTAATATTCATTTTCTTTTTGTGTAGGGTGGAGGAGCTGTACGGTGGCATGCAAGCAGCTTCCAATTCTGCGAGCCCCAGTTCCGTACCATTGGAGCCCATTGTTGCTGAGCAGATTTATTCAGTCGGCGAGCAGTGCTTGGTGGAGGGGCTGTACTGAGCAGCCCTGGACATGGCTGAGCAAACCTGCGTGGGAGCAAGCAGTGCTTGGTGGAGGGGTTGTATTAAGTGGCACTGATCGTGGCTGAGCAGACTTACAATGAAGGCGGCTATAACAGGGGTTGTTCTGAGCAGCCCTGATCATGACTGAGTAATCTTACTTGGGGAGCGAGCAGTGCTTGGTGGAGGGGTTGTGCTCAAGCAGCCCTGTTTATGGCTAAGCAAACCTGCGTGGGGAGCGAGCCTACATGGGGAGCGAGCTGTGCTTGGTGGAAGGTCTGTATTGCGTATCGAATGTCATTGTCCGTGGGGAGCAGAGTCTGATGGAAGGATTGCACCAAGTGTGCATGCACTTGTGGTTCATGGGCTAGGAAAGGCTGGGTGGAAGCTCTGTGTGTACTCCATGCTTCTTAAAGTGTACTATCTGGGCCAAATCGATGTTGTATAAATGTATGTATAAATAGAGCCCTCAGTAGCTACTGAATGCCAGCGTAGGTAAGTCTTGCAAACTGAATATGTCGGTGTGAATTCTGGCCAAGATATCCTCCCAGTGTTGGTTGCTCTATGACATTCTTTTTCCCGTATTTTCCCGGAGAACACTCTTGTACATTATTTTTTTTATTTTTTCCACCTCTAGTTGCTGTTTTGTGAAATGTTGACCCTATCCTGCGCCAGCCAACGTGGCCAAGAGATTCGATCGAACTCTCGACTATAACTTGTACTGTCTAAGGCCAGGCCAATTTCCCTTCCTGCTTCACATTCTATGCTTATGTTGTTGCTGGCTGAGCCCAGTTCAAACAAAAACCATGAACTTTTTCCAGACCCTGTAGTACCTTTGGTTGATTGGCAAAAGGACAAAACAGCAGGAAAGGACAAAAAACCAGCCACACAAAAGAACACTGCAAAAACTTCTTGTTCATATCAAATGTACACACAATGGGACACAGGTCCTCAGCCATCAGCATGTCCCCTGAAGACATGATGCTTGTTTAGCAGTTCAATTATAGGTAGAGCCATGGTATTGTGAGCCAAACCAGCCAGCAGCCCCGCTTTTTTCACTACGATCTGTTCGTTGAAACATTCAGTTCATTGCTTTGACAGCTAACGATTAATACTGCAACAGCTAAGCACAGTAGGATTCATCCCCACAGAGAGCCTATCATACTCATTTCTCATTCGTCATGACCTTGTATTTATGTCTGACCCACTTTCCGACACAGGATGGTCTGTGCACAAACATGCTTGAAAAGCCAAGCTGCCAAGTTCTTCCCTGTTAATGATGCCTGTGCACCCGGACGTTTGCAAGACACTCCACACAATACCCACAACAAGCCTCCGCGACAACCCACGCTGATGGTACAACATGCTTCAGTTTGCAATGCCAGGCAGCCACCTGACTCGTGGCAAAAAGAACCCTAAAATCATCTGAGCAACCTTACACCCTTATAAGGCAACCATTTGACAAATGATTACCTGGTCGTCTGACAAGGGGAGCCATCTGACAATCAGCAACAATGCAGCCTCCTGGAAATGGCAAGGAATCCAATCCTGCCCACAGCCAAGCACAACGTACACAGAAAAGACCTGCACAGCCTGCTGATCTCACACGCACATTGGCAATGTGCGCAGACACCGGCACAGTCTGCTAAATTTACACAAGCCTATTCACATTGGCTAAGTCTGGCATTTACCGTGATGCAGAAAGCAAGCAGCAGGCCTGCCCCCCCCCCCCTCTCTCACAAGGAACACATTCCGATGGACGCGCAACAAGTTGGCAATGTCTGCATGTTCCCAGTAGGAACATCGTAAGCAACAGCAGCGTGAAGCTGTGGCATCACTTGTCGACCAAGTGGAAAAAGGGGGAGCTCAGAAGTGGGGCTCGCAGGTTCAAGGAGAAAGGCGCTGTAGGTTGTAGAGGTTCTCCGAGTCTTCGAGCTTGTGGTGGTGGTCGCTATGCTTGCTCTGGACCACAGAGTTTTGAGGTCGGAGCGCCCGGTTGGAGAAGAATATGACCTGCACAATGTGTGTGCGTGTGCGCATGTGTGTATGTTGTTGCGTGTATGTGTGTACGAGTATGTGCGTGGGCTTATGAGTGTGGGTGCGTGTATGCAGATGTTAAAGTGCGTGTGTGTGTGCGTGTGTGCGTGTGTTCAAGTGCGTGAGTAACCTCGTTGCACGTGGCTTCATAATTGGTCATGAGCACATCACGAGCACCGTGGCAGCTTAAAGATGCACAAAAGCAGTGTGCTGTTTGTTACATCATCCGCTGTCATGCCATACACCAACCCTCGCATTGCTGATCTCTAGCGAACAGGTTTCACACTCAGAGATTCTCAGCAACGAAACATTATTTGCTTATTTGACATCTGCACAGACAAGCGCCATGCGTTCACACGAGCGCGTGCACACACAATTGGTGAGGTGCTTTCAAGTACGCACAGGTGCTTCTGCCGGCATGCATTGACTGCCTCCAGACTGAGTACCATTGCTTGCTTGCTGCAGACTGATTACCTTTGCTTGCACGACATCGCACACATTATCTCCCTCTCTGACTGCTGTTCAGACAGAGCATTGATGCTTGCATGCCATGTGCCATTACACACATATCTCCCTCAATGACACTCAGGACCACCCTGAGGAGCTTCTCAGGATGTTTCTGCAGCTCCTCAACGCCATCTGTTGTTTCGTCAGATAACTGCAACATTTAAATAATACATAATCATACGAACCTTACGTGTTACTTACCATACACACTTACCATTGCTCAGGCCACCACCACCGTTGTTCAGACAGAGCATTGATGCTTGCATGCCACCCATTGCTCACACATGTATCTCCCTCAATGACACTCACCATTGCTCAGACCACCACCACCGTTGTTCAGACTGAGCAATGATGCTTGCATGCCACCCATTGCTCACATTTCTCCCCCAACGACACTCACCATTTCTCAGGCCACCACCACTGTTGTTCAGACTGAGCATTGATGCTTGCATGCCTTTCATTGCACACACATGTATCTCCCTTAACGCCACTCACCATAGCTCATACCACCACCACCGTTGTTCAGACTAAGCAATGATGCTTGCATGCCACCCATTGCTCACATTTCTCCCCCAACGACACTCACCATTGCTCAGGCCACCACCACCGTTGTTCAGACTGAGCATTGATGCTTGCATGCCTTTCATCACACACACACACACACAAACACACACACACACACACACACATGTACCTCCCTCAACGACACTCACCATTGGCGTGCTCAGTAGCGACAGTGCAATGATCCCTGTCAGCAGCTCGTAGACCTACGGGGCAGGAGAGATTGTGATTTATCACATGTCAATTCTAAGTATGTATTGTGTGTGTCACACGCGTGATGTGTGTCACACGTGTGATGTGTGTGTATGTGCGTGTATGTATTTTGCGTGTCACACGTGTGATGTGTGGTATTATAACAAGTTGGGAGCAGGAAGACAAGCACTCCGTGCTGTTTGGTTCCTTTCCTGCACCCTTTGTAGCTTCCTGAATCATCTATGTGTTGGACACATAAGCTTACCTGCACATGCTTTTAGGTTTCGCACATTCCTGTGTCTGAGCGTGGAAGTTAGTACAAAGATGCGCGTTGCAGCGAAAAAACTGCTGCTCTTTTTTGTGTAATATGCTGCAACAACCCTCTGTTTGCCTATTGCTTTGGCCGAACTAATGACGGCGGAAAGGCTTGTGGAAAGGCTACTACTTAATGTGCTCTTCTAGAGAATTCCACCTCCGTGCAACCACTTGCTATTCCCTAGGACACACTTCCACTCCGTGCAACCACTTGCTGTTCCCTAGGGAGGGGAGCAACAGGATGCAAGTGTGTTTGTATGTGTGTGTGCGTGTGTGTGTGCGCGTGTGTGCGTGCATGCATGTGAGCAACCTCCGTGCAACCATTTACTATTCCCCAGGACACACTTCCACTCCGTGCAACCACTTGCTGTTCCCTAGGGAGGGGAGCAACAGGATGCAAGTGTGTTTGTGTGTGTGCGCGTGTGTGCATGTGCGTGTGCATGTGTGTGTGCGTGCATGCGTGTGTGCAACCTCCATGCAACCACTTGCTATTCCCTAGGACACACTTCCATTCCGTGCAACCACTTGCTGTTCCCTAGGGAGGGGAGCAACAGGATGCAAGTGTGTTTTGTGTGTGCGCGCGTGTGTGCATGTGCGAGTGTGTGTGTGCGTGCATGCGTGTGTGCTTGATGTGTGGGAGCGCCTGTCCGTGCTTGCCTTTTGGGGAGAGCGCAGGGGAGTGCTGTGGGGACGAGTGGCTGTGGGCTTGCAGGGACGAGGGGGTGAGCAGGAGGGCATGGCTCGCAAAAATGAGCAAGGGGGCCGTCAACAGGGACAGAGAAGTTACCCCTAGCAGCAAGGCATACACCTGCAGCCGTGTACGGGATGGGGGAGGGTGGATGGGTGGGGATAGGGGTGTATTATTCAGGGATTTTGGAGACGACGCGAGAATGTGTATGTGTGTGTTGAAAGGGGGGGTGTATTCAGGGATTTGGGAGACGACACGGAGTACGTGTATG
>Ga0307948_1001287_pt1 | contig 17656 bp, 17 predicted proteins | sample OrgLakmetagen280_FD_201824 | JGI IMG/M metagenome (GOLD analysis project Ga0307948, IMG submission 201824) | Saline water microbial communities from Organic Lake, Antarctica - #280 | ecosystem: Environmental > Aquatic > Non-marine Saline and Alkaline > Saline | place: Antarctica: Organic Lake...
GACAATGAATAGTGAGGAGGAGGGGCGGGTTGAGGGGGGAGTTGGGTTGCGGTACAAGCAGAAAGGGCGCTTCTGTCTTTTACGAAAGGGACAAAGCAGTTGGAGGGCTTGATATCTGGGGATGAGGAATGGGGTGTCGGTTGTTTCATAAAGAGCAAGCAATTTGAAGTGGGATGTGGGTAATGACAAAAAGGCTCGATGTCTGGGCGTGAATGTGCTGATGTATTTTTAAAGGGTACCGACCTTGTAAGTCACACATGTTACATTTACCCTCCTTGTCAGTCACACATACTACAAGTTAGCATGACCCACAAATTGAAGGCACACCACTTGCTGTTGCTGACACTCACGAACAGCACGCATAGGCCTACCCACCTCTTCATTAGTTTGCACATACTACTACAGATGAAGCCACAGACAGCACACCTTGTAGTGCATAAATATCATACAGGATCATCAAATTGTCAATTGTATATGTCATACTGCCTCTGACCTTCACCTCCCCGACCTTGCTTGATTAGCCACACAACAATAAGATCAACGAGATAACGCAACATAATGCCTCTCACCCTCATCACCGCGCGTGATTCAATCTGTCATCTTGCTTAGTTAGCCACGTCACAGAATTTGTATTAATAGGCAGAAAGACGCAGCACACCTCCTCTCTGATCTCACGTCCGTGCGTGCAAAGTCCGCCGTCTTCCTAAGTTAGCCACACACTACACCCTAAAGTGACAGAGCTAACACGACAAATCATCTGATTCCTTTATCCCTTGCTTACTTACCCACACACACACCTTTTACTCACAATCAAGCAACATAAAAAACGCATACGATCAAGCAACACACAAAACGCATACGATCAAGCAACATACAAAATGCATACAATCAGGCAACATACAAAATGCAAACGATCAAGCAACATACAACGCAAAAAGTCATCATCCTCACCTCCGTGCGTCAGTCCACCTCTGTGGAGTGCAGCTAGACCGGCAAGCATGTCCCTCGCAACAAGAAGCAGCTGCAATCATTAGCAATCATTCGCCCAACGGCGCAATCAACTAAAAACCAACTAAAATATTTTATGAACAAACGCTTGGTGTTGTGCTCAGTAGCTGGGAGCAGAGATCATTCTGTGTGACAAGCACAATGAGCAAAGCATGGTGGAGACGACTTAAGGCTGGCCTCTAGATGCGCTGCTGACTTTTTGTCATTCATGAACTTAGGTTACTTTATGACCAGGCGAGCAGTCATACTTCTTGACTGAAGGCCTTTTTCCTGGTAATCTTGTAATCGTGATGCGCTGCTGGATGGTGCGCTACGTTTTGAAGTTGCGAGGCAAAGGGCAGAGGCAAAAGAGCGCAAAAATCCGAGACCTGAGAGGGCCTCGAATTGTAACTGCCTTCACCCAAATGCTGAAATCAAACTTGTGATTGGCCCACGACTGTGGGCTTTGCAAAAAGCTCATGCCTAATAATCGTGTACACGATGTGTTTCTGGAGCCAGCTAACTATTGCCAGGACTCTGTGCTGTTAACGCAGAAAGTGGCTTTTGAGCATGTGTAGTGTGTAGCTTTTCATTTTGCTACCTTTTGCTCGCTCAATCCATTAAGCCCCCTCACACGTGGATTTGCAGATAGCGTGCCAGGCCCTCTGCCAGGCTCGTCCAAATTCATCTTACCCTCCTGCAAAAAATTAGGCAAGAAGCACGGCACAAATTTGCTTTACATACTCACGAATCCGTGCTCTTTACAGACAGATTTGAAATTCAAAAACTACATGCTAAGCACCCAAAACAAACAAATAAAAATAATGGATAATGAGGGTGCAGCATGCGCAACTACGCACACTCTTTTGAGAAACTGTGGTCGACACAAGATAATGAGAAATGCCCTGATAGATTACAAACAAGTTGTTTATAATGCTGTGCAATTTGTTAAGCCGAACAAGACACAATTTGATCGTCAACATGTATTGAACCCACACCACTCACTTTTGTATCCGGTTTAACAACACTATAGCAAGGAAGCTGCATTTGCTGCCAGACAGAAGGATTCATCAATGTGATATCAATTTGCCAATCCTGACTAGGCGTGACTGATCCACACAGCAGTTCATAAATAACTGCAACACACTCCAGCATTCAGAGAGTTAATGATTGGAGCTCAGTTATAATGTCAGTTATAACTACACACCAACAGTTTGACAAGAACCGCAATGAGAGCTGTAGCTAGCATCCAAAAGTTTCCTGTGTTTCCTATAATTACAATTCAGGGTGTGCACAGACAGGGTCAACCTGATGAAATACGACAAAAACCTGAACAGAATCTGGGCACAAACGCACCAAGCAGCAGGTGCAGTCACATATCAGAAAAACCCCTTAATATCTAATATGGTATTTGATATTTGATAAATGGATTTGGCCACGCACAAGCAAAAAACATAAACACACACCTGGCGAGAGGAACGCAGGCGTTGCTCCTCATTCAGCAGCTGCAACAAGTCCCCCCCCTCACTGAACTCACTCAAAAGTGTTAAGCTGCTGCCATCTTGTGCACGTGCACTGCCAAGCATTTGCACCAAGTTCCTGGGCACGCATGTGTGCGTGTGTGTTTGAGTGTGTGTGCGTTGGTTGTGCGTGTGTGTACGTGTGTGTGTATGTGTGTGCATGTGTGTATGTGTGTGTGTGAGTGTGAGTGTGTGAGTGTGAGTGTGAATGTGAGCGCTGGTGTATGAATGTGTGTGTATGTATTTGTGCGTGCGAGTGTGTGTCAGCTTCAACATCAGACCTAAAAATCTATGCTAAAATCTAAGAGTCCAAAACAAAAGCGGACATGATGACAGGAAGTGTGGCTTTGCAAATAACCACCTGTGCTGCGTGTGCTGAGCATGCTTCACAAACGCGTCGTACTCATTTTGGCAAGCAGCCATCTTGAAGTAGTCGATCTTGCCTGTGTCTGGGTCTTTGTATCTGAAGGCAGGGCAGTAGTTCAACCAGCAGCTTTGAGAAGAGGGGATGCAGTCTGGCTAAAGGAGTCGGCCTCTGACAAATCAATTGTAATTTGTGCACAAATTCCACACTGCACATTCGTATCTTTTGTCGGAAGCCTTGCTTGACACGTGGCTGTCAATCTGTTACGCCTTTTCTGCAACTCCTTAGCGTCACACATCTTTAACGCGAGCCTACCTCTGCGTCTTCTGTATGTTTGGTCAAATCGCTCCACTTGCTTGCGTTGCCTCATTTCGTAATATCATTGTAAGCCAGGGCCTGGTGCCTCCTTACAGTGCTTCTATTTGTCTTCATCACTTGCCACAGACCAAACACAAGCTTTCAAGCCCCCATCCCTCCTTTCACCTTACCTACTCAGCTTGCTCACCACCAGCATACTGCCGCCCTTTCCTGCAACATCCCTGCTGCTCAAGTTCTCGTCACTATTACCGCTACTGCTGCTGCCACTACCACCGCTATTAACTGCTGCTCTACCACTGCCCACCCCACCTCTCTCAAACCCCTGATCTTCCCTCTTCACTTCCCCCTTTCTTGCCTCTTCTCCTCGAGCACCAAAAGACTGCTTGCTCTGCTGCTGCTGCTGCTGCTGCTGCTGCTGCTGCTCAGCAGTCCTTGTAGCCCCACCCATCCACCGGAGCACCACATTACGCACCGCACACATCGTGCATTGCACGACAGTCACTGCTCTCATCACCCAGTGCATAACCCAGCGTGCAATTTGCTGCTGCCATGTGTGTGGTCCTTCAGAGCTGGGGCTTGTGCCTGCCTTTGGATCTTGATCCTGCGCAACGCATGCACACACGCAAGTATTGCAACTTTTCCTAATACAGCCCCTCACAGAGACACACCCACACCCACACCCACACCCACACCCACACCCACACCCACACCCCACACCCACATCCCCACACCCACACCCACACCCACACCCACATTCCCACACCCACACAACTGCAGGCCCCCACCCTGGCGTCTTTCACGGCTAGCAATAAAACGCTCAAAGTTGCTACTTTTGCACCACGCACGTACGTACATGGATGAGTGCAACGCCGGTCCTGATGCAAGCTTTTTGGCCAACTACGGCACGTTGAAATAACAACCGCATTGCAAATGTGCCAGATGTAAAAAAACAACTGAACCATAAGAAGCATGTCAGTACTACCATTGCCCTTGCCCACCTCTCTATATGCACGCACCCTCGAACCAGCACATGAATGACACACTCAAACTGTTTATGATTGGTTGATCACTGTAACCCTGGCAAGTTCCTATTTACATCAAACTTGACCACTCCAAAAACATGCACAGAATCACACACCTGCCGTCTGTCTCTGCTTGAGTTGCTGCTGCCTGCTCCCTCCTTGGGAGAGGGGGCGAGTTTTGGTAGGTGGCTTAGAGCGTGCATGGGTACGCTCAGGATGGATACCCTGTGCGTGTTGTGATATGCGTGTGTTGATGTGTGTGTGTTTGTGTTTATGTGTGCGTGCGTGTGCATGTGCCTGTGTGTTGGGAGAGATGTGCCTGCGTTTTGGGAGAGATGTGGCACTTTTGACATGTATGCATGTCAAAAGTGCCACATGCTTAGGTGCACAAAGAAGAGCACCTTGCATTAGGGAAAGCAGGGTTGCTGTGGGCTTGAGCTACAACATCAAATCAGCCGCTTTTGGAGAAAGTGGGGGAAATGGGTGCACTTAAGTGGCAAACATAGGGCAAAACTCAACTTCTGAGTATCTCTTAAGAACATTTAAACAATTGTGGGCACAGCTGGTGGGTGGTTAGACTTTGCCACTTGATTAATAAGAAGAGTGAAGCTGTCACAATTGCTATTCTTGTTGCTTTTACAAGGAAGCAAGAGAAAAGCCCTTGATCTTGGCAGTAAATGTAATTTGTGCAAAGTCTCGTTACAAAGAAATTTGGTGGCCTTGAGCATTTGGTTGGCGCCTACCTATATTTCACCAACATTGACAGAACAACAATGCATACACACCCGTGCACACACACAAGCCCCCCGCCATGCTAAGCACACACAACAGGCATACCTGTCAGCTGTTCTAAAGCCATTACACGTCTCCTCTTCTCCGGTCTCCTCCTCTGCCAACGCCTGCGGTTTCCACAGTGACAAATGTGCAAAGAAAAAATAAATTTTAGCTTTACAAACAAGTTTTAAACACACACCCAAACCTACAGCCACACCCACACCAGCACAAAAAGCGGACGTCCCCCACCCCCCCCTCCCCTCATACAGCATGCCCTCAATCTCAACTCACCCACGTACAAACGTAACCACTCGTCCACCCATAAACAAAACACACACGCACACAGCACACAACACACTCACAAGCCCTCCTCCAAGCATACCTGTGACTGCCGCAGCGCGAGGGCTGCTGCTGCAGCAGCTGCCACAGACGCAGCAGCTACAGCCTCAGCAGCAGCAGCCACGGCCGCTTCTGACAACTTTGTCGAAATTGCATCCGCACCCTCTCCTCCCAAAATGCCCCCGGGTGACGTCACGGGGGGCCCAATGGCCACGCCAGCAGCAAGGACCGCTTGCGCAGCTGCCAGGGCTGCTGCAGCTGCCGCTTGCTCTGCCGTGGCTTGGGTGCCTGTTGTGTACGTGTGTGTATGTGTGTATGCATGTGTGTGTATGTGTGTGTGTGTGTGACCGTGTGTGTGTGTGTGTACATGTTGTGTGTATGCGTGCGTGCGCTTGCACGCCACCTGTGCTTGCACATCATCTGCGCTCGCACGTCACCTGCTGCCACGGCGGCGGTGGCTGCTGCCGTTGCCTTGAGGGCCGCGAGGGTTGTGTTTGTGGCTGCCACGAGGGGTACCTGGTGTATAGGTACCAAGGTATAAAGCTGAATCATGTTAAATCATAATACAATGATTGCTCCAGTCATCATGCTGTTGTCAAGGTCATACACCATGCACAAGCCAAAGCCGCTCAATCCTTCACTTACAATGTCCCTGAGCCACACCGCACTCTCAAAGCAGAAGAGCTCGGCTGCGGGTGTGTTAGGTGTGCACATGGGTTGGACATGTACGGTTAAACATGTCCTTGGTGCGTGCGTGTAAGTGCGTGCGTGCGTGCGTGTGTGTGGGTGTGTGTTCAAATGTGTGTATGTATGTGTATTGTGTATGTATGTGCGTGTGTGTGTGTGTGTGAGTGTGTGTGTGTGTGTGTGTGTGTGTGTGTGTGTGAGTGAGAGTGTGTGTGTGTGTGTGTGCGCGTGTGCGCGTGTGCGCGTGTGCTTGCATGTGTGCTTGCGTGTGCATGTGCGTGTGCGTGAGCATGTGCGTGTGTGTGTATGTGTGTGTGTGTGTGCGTGTGTGTGTGTGCTTACGTGACACGGACTGTATCTTGGAGAATTCTTGGAGTGGGTGCACTACTTGTGCGTTCGCAATGTTGCTAAGCTTGCATCCAGCATGCCGCAAACGAAAGCGCAAACGAAAGCTGGTTGTGCGTCCAAGTACGGCTTGCTGTGATTTGCCCAGTTGGATTGAGGGCGAGAAACTGGAGACAGTAAGCCTCATCAAGCTGTGGGAACTTAACTAGGGTTTTGACTTCCTTTCAAAAACATGAATAAATGTACACGTTCTGCTTCATCGAATTAAATTATTAGTTTAAACTACAAGATGAGTCCTATAGCAGTTCCATTGGCTGTCCTGTTATTCTGCATGCCCTTGCATTGCCTAAGTGCCAGGGTGCAGCCAGAATTCAGCCAACATAAGATAGCTGTGGATAGGGATGAGGACCCTGACATTATTCGCCGCATTCCTGGGTTGGATGGCGAAACGAGAAGCAACCACAGGGTGAGTTGTAACGAACCCTCTTTACAGTCGTGGTTGCATTGCGGATTTCACTCCAAGGATACGGCTTCCAAAGTTGGTTTGGATAGATTAATGCCCGTGCGCACCATCGCACCACACAAAACGATTGTGCGCTTCAGGGTGGATACATCAGTCTCGAGGATCCAGGGGTCCCGGGCAAGCATTGTGAGTGCTTTCAATTTTCTTATGTGTAGATGTGTTTGATTTTGGTATTCAAGAGTTGACTGTATTTTAACCCCACTCAGCTGCCCGGCTGTAAGTTTTTGAGCAAGTTATTTTCCTCTGTATGTGTGCACCTGTGTGTTATTGTGTCTTTGCTCTTTGTTTGTTGGTTTGCTGCAGACTTATCGCAAAAATCCGTACATATTTTTAAGCTGTGCCCTTGCTAGAGCTAGCGGCGTCCAGTAAGCGCTGGAGTTAAACTCCATTCTCCAAGGTGCTCTAATACGAGTGTGGTTAAATCTTCTCGCCTTCTCTCCTCCGCTCCAGTGTTCTGGTACATGGCTGAAAGTGAGAGCCGCCCAGCATCAGATCCAGTGGTTCTTTGGTTGAATGGAGGCCCCGGCTGCTCATCCTTTGACGGCAAGTCATGTTGATGTGCCTACGCATGTTCTACTATCCTTTAACACCACGCTGGTCTCCGTGCGCAAGAGCAAAGGACGAGCAATAAGAGTGGCTGTTGCCCTGCCCGCTTCAAACCACTGACCCACCCCTCTCATTTGTCCATCGTTTCCAGCTCACAGACACAACCTTCTCTCTGCAGGCTTTGTTTACGAGCACGGGCCATTTGATTTCAAGTTAGGAGGAGAGCGAGGTTTTACGTTGGAAGACAACCCACACTCATGGTACGTTCCAAGCGTCTGAATGCTTGCAACTCGCACTTCTTTATGCGTGTATCAAAGCTTCATTCTGGCAACAAGCTGATCGAAAACAGCCAGGGTCTATGAAGCTCACATGCAAATGAATGGCTGCTGACAAGAGCCAATCAAGAGAATTAGCTGCTCTCCTAGTGAAAAAGTCCTGCCTGGTCACACAGGAACAAGATTGCCAACATGATCTACCTTGACTCCCCAGCAGGTGCGGGTGCTGCTTTTCTCTTCAGGTCTATGTCAAACCAACTGTTATAGGCAAGCTGCCCTTTAACAAATATAAGGATCGAGTAGATGTGGGTGTCACATATAGTTTGCTGCAGGGCTCGTGTAATTTTATCGCGTTTGTTTATTATCGCTCGTTTTATTATTTTCTGCAGGAGTTGGGCTGAGCTACAGTGACAGAGGCAGTAAGGATTACTTTACAAATGATGACACTGCAGCTTCAGATGCAGAGATCATGCTGCGCAAGTACGTAAACAACACAGGCAGTTTGTGCAAGTCACGGGACTGCTTCTTTCACTACCGTGCGTATAGTGACTTTCAAGTGATGACTGCCTTGTCCAACCTAAATAGATTGAAATCTCTTTTAGGATGGGCTTCACGCGCTCCACGACAGCGGCGCAAGAGGGTGTTCAGGCTAGGCTTTGTGTTATGTTTTGATTTACCTCAGCAACTCCTAGTAAAAGGGTGTTTGCTGATGCTTTAAAACACAGGCAGCAATCATGTGACCATGCCTGGAAGGCTCCTTTGTTTTGTAAACAAGGCATGTGCATTAGAAGCCCGTACACTCTGCGGATGCTTGCCGCCCACAGCTTAGTTGTGCACCTACTCTCTCTTTCTTTTCGCAGATGGTTTGCAGACCACCCACAATTTCAAGGAAACGATTTCTTTATATCGGGAGAGTCATATGCAGGAGTGTATGTGCCAAATTTGGTAAGCCGACCTTTGTAGATGTGGGCTGCAGTTCAGTAGAGGGGGGCTTCCGAGGCCCAAACGGGCATGTGAACATTTGCTCATGTGCAGCCTAATCGGCAAGCTCCATTTTTTCATGTTACAAATCCTTGTTTTTAAGTCTGTGGGTACATAATTTGGGGCTTGCCATTTACGCCGCACGAGCTTAATTTGCTGTGGCGTGAACCCCACAGCTTGCTACAAAATCCTCACAACATATCACCTACTGCATAACTTCCGTATTTTTGTGTTCTGGAATCCCCAAAATTCAAACATCATTGCAATAGGTATGGAGTGAAAAAGTTGAGTGGTTGGCAAGATAGTATGAAAATCGATAAGCTTTTCCCATGGAAAGCATCCTTTTAGATCTAAGAAATCCCATTTTTAGTCGTGTCAATCTGTACATAGGGACAGTTTACTAAATCTGAGGACATTCTCTGGTAGCTTCTAGTGTCAGCTGTAGTTTGGAGCTAATTCATTCCAAATTGATGAAGTGGTGTGTGAGTAGCTGCCCCTCGCATATTAAAAAGGAGCTGTTTGGGCACTTGCTCAGTTGGCCCCCTCTGGCAACTTAACGCTTCCTTGTAAATGTTACGATTCTTGTAATTATTTAAGCATAGAACTGAAGCTGGCCAGTGATTGAGGCAGCAAGAACCAGGTATCACTGTCAAACACAGAAATGTAAACCGTGTTTTGTGTGACTGCAGGCTAGGGCAGTGGTAGAGGGAAACGAGGCCGGAAAGAAACCATACATTAACATTCAGGTACGCATTGCGCTTGACTGTTTCTGAAGGCTAAATTCAAAGTAGTTGTCCATAACTGAAGAAGCAGAAAGCATGGCCTTCTTGCTTTGCCTTTGATTTTGTTTAAATTCTCTAATCATCAAAATCTCATGAGCCACCTCTCTTGGAGACTCTTTGGAAGTGGCTCATGGATTCTGATGATACGAGAATTTGTGCTTCTTTCACTTCAACACCAAATTTTGCATTGACTAAGTCTAAAATTTCTGACTTTGGTTTCTCTTCCAGGGCTACCTTGTGGGGAACGGCTGTACCGACACAGAAATAGATGGTGCGTGTGACAAACTTGCACACAAACAAGCCCTTTGTCACCTTTTCACATTTCCAGTCCAGCCAATGCAACACCTTTTCCTAAGGTTCCACATGCAGTACTTGCTGCTGCTACACTTCTCCTAGGACTACTACTCGTTGTCCTGTGACCCCCTGCTGTCATTCTCTCTATAAATGCTATCATGGAATGCTATCTGCTTCAGGAGGAAAATGCAATTCTATTCCCTTTCTCTATCTTATTCACCCCTGGTAAATGTCCAATACAGGAAACGCTTTGCCCGCTTTTGCCGCTGGCAAGTCTTTAATCTCCCAGGTGCAACAGCAATCCCTTACTGCAAAGCTTTGTGACTTGTGCTACTTTAAGTAGAGCCTGTTTGTCTGCAGGTTTTATTATTATGCCTTTCCTTTGTGTACTCTACAGCAAGCCCAACAATGTTGTTCTCTTTAATTACTTCCTATAGCGCCAACTTCCATCTTCTCCCCTGTCGTGCCTTGCACATGCAGGCACAGTTCTCTAATCTGAACTCAGCTTGCAAAAAGAACTTCTGGAACTCAACCGCGGGTAAGCACCAGTACATTTGCAATTCGCATCCACCACATGTGATTGCACGTGCCTTATCTTAAATTTCTGTGTTTCCCCATGTCTGGCTTTGTGCAGGCTCTGAGTGTGATAAGGATCTGGCGGGCATATTTGAGGACATCGCTGATCTGAATGTGTGAGTGCACGCAACTGACATGGCCAACACCAGGATGTGTGCAAAACATCAGCTTGACCGGAATCCGTGTGGAGTATGCATTCAATGTGTGGATTATGCTTTCAAGCAATTCAATAATTTCTGATAGCACAGCTTGCTGGTCTGAACGCAAATGTACGAGTTTGAAGGACAGTGCCTATTCTTGCACTGAAACAAGAACGTGTGAGAAGCCTTGAAAACCTGAATCTATGTCGTGAGTTGGTCTCAGGTACGACATCCTGGAGGAGTGCTTTATGGGTGAGATGACCACAGGGGCCAACACAGCTGAGGGCGCTTTCCCTTCCGCACATATGCCAACGGTGGGTGGATTTAGGGAATAGGGGTAGCAGGGCCTGAGTTACTCAATTGTTCAGACTAGCCATTGCTATGCAGAGGTATTTGCATAGCAGTGCTGGGGTCTTAGCGCACGCACAAGGATTACACGGCGACTGGACGATGGCTTGAAGTCGCTTGTGTTATTTCAACCTCCAGCAACCCAAAGGGTGGGATTCTGATATACAATTTAGGTTTGTAAGTGTCCCTGCAGCTTTTGCCTTCACAGACTCAGTTCACAAGAATGCACTCTGTGGGTAGCACAGGTTGCTGCACAAACACGAATGAGTCAGGCAATCTGGCATATCACAAAGTCCGACCCGTCCTTGACGCAGGCGCTGAAAGAACATGGCAGGCACTGGCCTCTGCTAGGAACGACACCTCGTGTAGGGCCTGTGAATAACTGGGCTCATCTGAAGTTAACGCCCCCATGCACAGATGCCCGGTGCGTGCACATTGTGTTATGATCAGGTCTTGGATCAGGTCTTGGATCAGGTCTTGGATCACAATGTGTTATGATTAGGTCTTGGATCAGGTCTTGGATCACATTGTGTTATGATCAGGTCTTGGATCAGGTCTTGGATCACATTGTGCTATGATCAGGTCTTGGATCTTAAATATCATTTTCCAGCTGCTGTCATGGACAACACTCTGAACACAGAATTGCATTCATGTCTCCCTTTTTGTCATACACGATACGGACAATACGTGTGCTGCTACTTTTGCAGCGTTGCTGGACGATGGCTGAACAACCCAGATGTTAGAATAGCAATCCATGCTGCCCCTGTCGATCAAATCGGACAATGGTCTTTGTGCTCTGACAAGGTGTGTGCTTTTTCTACGGAGTAGTCACACAGGTGGTGAGTTCCATTAAGCTTGGCGATCATCCTCAATCACTGTGTTAACCGCACCCCTTTTCATTCTCTGACGCTTCTGCGTCGCTCTTCCTCTGGCAGATCCTGTATGAGCGAACAACGCCCACACTCATCCCAACGCACGTGGACTTGACACAAAAGCATGGTGGGTGAATACAGCGCGCCTTGGTACAGCTCAGCTGCTTTACTTGCAGTGTTTTTTGCAAAAGTTGGGGAGGTGCTGCTTGTGCCTGCGCATCAGTTGAGACCAGGCAGCCACGACAGGAGTGCTCCGTGTCCTTGTACTATCTGAACGCGCATTGGATTCAGCCAGTTTGAGGATGCGTGCTTCACAATTTTGTAGCAGGAACAGGGAAGCTGAGAGCATTAGTAATAGGTTTGAGTAAAAGTAAGGATCTAGGAAGGAGGAGGAGGAGGAGGTAAATTGAAATTAAGCCGACATCCTTCAAACAATTTTCTTGCAAGTCGCATGCAATCAGTTTGCCCATGTGCTCCACCATCTTGGTGTTCTAGGACTGCGTGCTCTGATCTACTCGGGTGATCATGACATGGCGGTGCCACACACTGGAAGTGAGGCATGGACGAGCGGCTTAGGACTGGACGTCATTGCTGGGTGGCACCCATGGTACCTGGGAAACCAGGTGACAGATTGGAACCCGGCAAGCTGTTAAACATTTTCTTGATACGTCGCAGTTCAGTAGGTAGTCGTAACTTCTAAGATGGACGTGACGTGTGTTGGTTTTGAGCAATAAGTTGCGTTGAAAACCAAGGCCTTTACGAGATGTTGGTACCATGTTAAAACACGTGTCTCTCATTTTCTGCCTACCTACTGCAGGTTGCCGGTTATTCTGTGGAGTACAATCACCTGACATACACGACCATCAAGGGCGCTGGGCACATGGTGAGTGCCAGGCGCCTTGTCAGCTGTTTTTTACTGTCGCACACAGCATCAACCGCAGCAAGCAGTGGCACAGGGCATCAATGATGTTTTAGTGTGATTATGGATATGGTTCCTTGCTTGAGATTGCTATGATTCTACACATGTTGCTGCAGGTTCCTCAGAATAAGCCTCGTGAGGCGCTCGAGATGTTTGAACGTTTCATCTCAAAAAAGTCTGTCTAGAAGTTTTTTTTGAAACAGGGTTGGACTCGACTGCTTAGAATTCAAAGACTGGACGCCTTTTTCTTCACGTTGTGTAGACAATATCCCTTGTATACTATTTAACGTTTTGCTTGTGTTTGCTGTTATTAAATATTATATTATTAAATGCCTAATCGACATGCTTCTCATCATACCGAAAATCGGAAAATTTATTTGATCGTAGGCGGTACCGATGCACATGACAAATTCAAATTTTAGCTATACCTGTAGGTCTAAGCAGGAGTTTTAACTCCTGCTCGAGTCAAAATCATACAAGCATATTCGTGATAACTAATAATTAATAATTAGTCATTTGATGCCCTCGGCAAGGATGAAATACAGCAGGTAGTTTTAAGCGGCCAATGTTGCGTGCTCCAGGTGGGTGTTGGTGTGTTAGCATGCATCATTTAGATCCAGATGTGATGGTGTGTTAGCATGTATCATTTAGATCCAGGCAGTATCACCCATCATTCAAACAAATGCAAGACGTTACACTAGGTAATTACAATCCAGTCACAATCGCTCCGTGTTTGTGATGCGGATTGAAGTAGCAGCAGTTAGAGCATGCATGCTGTGTTCTTTTCCAGCTCAGTCATCCTGTCTTGTGTCCAGGTGCAGTCCCCATACCGTGTTTTGAGTTTAAGTGAGCAGCAAGTTAGTGCCACAGAGTTTTTTAACCTGAGTTTCTGCTCGGGGGGCTAAAATGGGGGCGTGCAGCAGGTGCGAGAGCTACTGCCTTGCAAATGTGCGCAGACCGTTTAAAGTGGTCAGTTTCTTGCCTGAACAAACCTTTTTATGGGGCATTGCATCTCCATCCTCTGTTCCAATTCAGGAATTTCTTGCATGATAGTGACATTGTACTGCACTGTGGACAAATTGCGTGTCAACCCTGACCCATCCAAAGTGGCGCCCCTCTGAAACCTGTGTGCCACAGAGTGGTTACTATTCCAGCTGTAAACGGCATGCTTTTACCCATGCACTCAGTCGTTTACACACCCAGGACCAAGGACTTGGCCATTTTGGCCGGAGTGGGCTTGCTTTTGCCGTGCTGTGCATTCTTCGGGATCGATGACCCCAAGTCGCGCCTGCTCCTGGCCACCAGCGCACTTGTCAGCCTTGGGGGCTTCCTAGTGACCCGATGGCTGGTGCCCCTTGTGGGAGCAAAGACAGCTTCCCGCGGGATCTGTGGCAAGGACTTGAACAAGCGTGGCACTCCCATGGGCGAGGTGCCCGTCCCCGAGGCAGGAGGCCTGGCCGTGGGCTGCGTGTTCCTGCTTTGCATCATCTGCTTCGAGCTGCTGCACTACTACGACATTGGCAGTTTTTTGCTTTTTGTGGGTAGTGGGTTCCAGGAGGGGGGGATCATGCTGGAGCAGACCTCTGACGCCTGGCTGGTGGACTACAACGCAGCCATGGCCACCATTTGCTTCATGCTGTTCCTGGGGTTTGCTGATGATGTCTTAGACATCAGGTGGCGTGTGAAGCTCGTGCTGCCCTTCTTTGCAGCCCTCCCCCTTCTCGCAGCGTACTCAGGGGGTACAGGCATTGCAGTGCCCAAGCCGGTGCAAGCGTGGCTGGGCCTGCCCTTTTACTTAGAGCTGGGTGTTTTGTACAAGGTAGGTCGCACTGGCAAGGGAAATAGAAAGTTTTGAGGTGTCTGAGCACGGTGCTGTGGGTGACAGTGAACTGAGCGCTCAGGAGGAAAACGTGCTGTTTGTTGACTGCGCACAGGTGTTCATGGTCATGCTGGTCATCTTCTGCACCAATAGTATCAACATCCTAGCGGGTAAGCCTTGTCTATAGGTTTCAGGGCAAATGCATCCCTTTTCACTCAGGTACGCTGTCAACTAAGGGTCGATACAAACAAGGGTGAGCGTACGAGGGTAATATGTTTACGTGATGAAAGCGCATGTTTACGTGATGAAAGCTTGAGCTGGCCTCCTCTGCTTCACTTCTCTCAGTTATAAATTCAAAAGCGCTTTTATTGCAATAGGCACCCTTGGTTAGCAGATTGTGCAGAGAAAACTATCAGGCCAAACCCTCGTCCCCAAAATATATTTCTAATTTTTGTATTCTTTTGCAGAAAATACGGAAATGCTGATGCTGGAAATGGCTCCTTGCCTCAGTGTGAAGTGGTAGTGCATTTCTTTTTGACACAGTTGATGACCATGACATACCCAGGGGTGAACGGCTTGGAGGCAGGCCAAACATTTATCGTGGCGTGTGCGACTCTGGGGCACAACCTGCTCTCCATAGCAGGCTACGCCGCAGCATCACCTGCTGTGCGTGACGGCCACCTGTTCAGTGCGTACCTCATGATGCCCTTGGCTGCCACTACGATGGGCCTATTAGTGCATAATTGGTGGGTTGAAGGGCTGGGGGTGTTGAGTTTGTGCGTGACGGCCACCTGTTCAGTGCGTATCTCATGATGCCCCTGGCTGCCACTATGATAGGCCTATTAGTGCATAATTGGTGGGTTGAAGGGCTGGGGGTGTTGAGTTTGTGCGTGACGGCCACCTGTTCAGTGCGTACCTTATGACGCCCCTGGCTGCCACTATGATTGGCCTGTTAATGCATAACTGGTGGGTTGAAGAGCTGGGGATAGAGAATTGGAGTAACCCGAGTAGGCCATTTATGGAGTGCTCTGCTTTGAACTGCCCGTCTTTAATACAGAAAGCATGCACTGGTTGCCACAACGGCGGGCCTTTTGTTGATGCGCAACTGGTGGGATAAAAAAGAAAAGGCCTCCAAATCAGGATTGATGCAACTTCACAGAGAGTTACGATCACCTTTAGGAAAAAGCTAGTTGGAGGGTCTGTTGTCCTGATCAAGCAAAGGGTGCAGGCTGAAAATTGCAAGCAACACAGGCTTGTTGGGAACAACAGTAGTGCAGGGCATTTGAGTGATCTGTGCTTCACATCAACCTTGCAGACAGACTAAAGGGAAGATCCATTAATCAACAAGCAAGTGTTTTCATTTAATCTTTTTTGGCAACAAGGAAACAGTGTTGCTTGTTTTTTCTGAGAATTAAAAGTTTCCTGGTCACCCAGGTACCCCTCGCGTGTGTTTGTGGGTGACACCTTCACCTACTTTGCGGGCATGACCCTCGCCGTGGCAGGCATTTTAGGGCACTTCTCTGAGACCATGCTTTTGTTTCTTCTTCCGCAGGTGAGTTTCCTTGTCATAGCAAATCACCGACACTGCAAAGTATAATACTCAGCACAACAACCAATGGTTTTATTGAAGAGGTGATTTAAGCCATGGTCGAGTCTCTCTCGAGCAAAGGCTGGGAACTGCACTTCTGACTGGCAATTCTCCTTCGATTCTCTCTCTCTTTCTCTGCTGTTTCTCAAATCCAACTTGCTTATCACACTGACATATACCGCATACACTCTTCAACCATCTGGCTGAGCATTGAGTAGTTTACTGAGCTAATTGAATACTGCAATACCAAAACCAGAAAATGCTACTGAAATAAACTGGCTTCCCCAGCTTATTGAACGAGACTAGGCAAAATAACCAACTGAAAATCCAAATAACCAAGTCACACCAATTGTCACTGCCAACAATTGGGCGTGACATCCTGCTGTGATCTTTTGAGAACACAGCGTCCGTTCCTAATTCATGCCATGTTTGCACTATCTGCGTTCTTTTCTAGTTTCCTATTGATGGTGTCAGGATGAGTTACTGCCTGCCAGCTTTGTCCGTGTTGTTACAAGTAGGGCCTGCACATGTTTGGCCTCATCCGCTTGATGAATGCAAGCATGTGTGTTTGTAATGACAAAACATTATTTCCAGTCATGGATGGTCAAAGCCGAGCCACCAGACAGTCGCAAGCTTGATCTTTTAGTCATCTTTAATTATCTTAATCCCTTTCACAAAGAGCACGCTCAAATGTTGCTCAAGTATTGCAGTAATGAGACTTTCTTTTGCCAGATGTTTTGTTCATTGGGTAAGCGAGCAACATTAAAACCTTTATTGTTTTCTGTGCACCTTGCAGATCTTCAATTTCTTGTACTCCCTGCCTCAACTGTTCAAGATAGTGCCCTGTCCACGACACCGACTTCCAGTTTTTGATCCAAAGGTGTGTAATCAGGCCTGGCCAGAATCATAAGAAAAGAAAAGAAAAGACTCCGCTGGTAGTGATGACACAGCCAGCATGATTAAGGGAGGGGGTTGATTTAGGTGCCTGCACCAGGCAACCCCCCACCACGCAAACAACCAAAAAGAAATTAATGTGGGTCAGGGGGGTTGTGTGCCGTAGCACCCGGACCCAATCCTTGACTGTTGTTGCTTGTGTTATATCGCAGTGCATATCTTGTTTTTATGAGTGCAGATGCATGTGTGATGGAGTGTTGGACCCTAGGACACGAAGTGTCTAGGGCCTATGGTTTGCTTGAGAAATTGAGAGTCTTATAGCTTAGAAAAGATTGGCTTTCTCCAAAAACTTTAACAGCCAAATCGAGTAAGAAGCTCATGCTGAGAAGGATGGTGCTTTCCGATTGGCCTTCGACGCCCTGGTTGGCAAAGCTGACGCTTTTTTTTGAGCTCCTCGATATAAAATTGATACAGCTGGAAAGAAGACTTAATTATAAGACATACTGGGCCTTCCCGTCTCAAATGGCGATGCCGCGAAATTCACGTGCGTTTCCCGAGCGGAGTCATGTTGTTGTATTTTCGCGAGAAGTAGGAAGTTAAACTTAATATCGCTGCAGCACAATTGCATTCCGGCCACTTGTTGTGGTGACGCGTCGCGCGGAGAGGGCACTCACTACCCGGGATTGAGAACGGAGATTCAGAGTTGCAAAGTCTCAGCCCCATAGAGCCGTCCTCCACTACAG
>Ga0307948_1001290_pt1 | contig 17635 bp, 20 predicted proteins | sample OrgLakmetagen280_FD_201824 | JGI IMG/M metagenome (GOLD analysis project Ga0307948, IMG submission 201824) | Saline water microbial communities from Organic Lake, Antarctica - #280 | ecosystem: Environmental > Aquatic > Non-marine Saline and Alkaline > Saline | place: Antarctica: Organic Lake...
TGCGCCGGAACGGGCAAGCTCTAATCTTGGCACCCAGAGGACTGCACTGCTCTGAATTTTTGTTTGCACCTGAGTTTGAACCTTGCCCGTTCCGGCGCACGTGCTCAGTTTTTCATGGCGTGGACCCTACTTTTGACTGCCATTTCTCCACATCAGATCACCCACTGTACCAAATTAGGTATTTTTTGGTGCATTGATGTTCTTTTGCCAAATGAACATCATTGCACAAATATTGGAGTGAAAAGACCCAGTGGTTGGTGAGATACGCGTTTTCAGCCATTTACCCTATAAAACCGCGAAAAGGGTGCCAAAAAGGGTGGAAAACAAAGTTCCTCCAAATCCGGTTTTCAGCACACCCACTAATTGGCATTGTAATAGAAGTACCCCTGTCGTGTTTTGAGGTGAAAAGATGCTCTGGTTGGGGTGTGGTGGCTCAATACGTGAAAACCCAGTGCCAAATTTGGACTGTGATTCTGCCCAGGCCACTGGGGAGGTCCGTTTGACCCCAAACTTTGCAAACCATCTAATTATGTTATTCAAATATGGTTTGCATCAAAAAAGTCACATTCCAGGACTTTTGCTCATTCAGCCCCCTCTGAAATTTTGTAGTGGTATTAGATATTATTCTATCGGTCGAGGTCATGTTTTGCATGTTGCTAAAATAATATTAAGGATGTGTTATACAACATATTGGTATCGTCCTTCGTATTGTACAAACCTCAGCACGTATTTACCGTCTCAAAAAGTCTGCATGACACATCCCTGAAAAACATGAAACGACTTGTGCAGCATGTAGTGGCAGCCCTTCCAATTGAACTCACCAGGCCTCTACGCATCCATAGCCCTAAAAAAGCATTCACGTAATTATCAGGCAGGCAAGTCAATATCCTAAAATAAGAGATGCATGCACATACCACTACTACCAAATTGGTCTAAACAATGTCGACACAAATAGAGTGTTGAGTCGAGTGTAGTAAACACCTTATACACGCGCTATGCTGGCAAGATTGGGATTCTGAATTCTACAAAAACAAGAAACAGTTTTCCAGGCCTTGTCTACACGATTTGCAAGGCTCCCTAAAATGTTCAAGTGCTTGCGCTTGCCCCCTTTGTGTTGCAGAGCAAGTAGCCAAAACAGCAGCTCCAGCACATGCTTGATCATGATGATTGGGCCACAAACCTATCCTCCCAAGCTCTTTGAAACTCTCCACGGCCTCCAATACACTGCTGGGCACAATCTCACATTCAAGAAATTCAATTCGTTTGATGCCTGTGAAAAAGGTAGCTAGGCTGGACAAATCGTTCGCCTTGAGCTCTGCAAATGCAAACTTCAAGGCCTGAATGCTCACAGACGTGCGAGCAATGCTTGGGAAATGCTTGGAGACGCTGAATACGTTGCCAATCAAACACAGTGTTTCTATTTGTACAGATAAAAGAAGGTGACGTGGCCAGCCTGAGTAAGTCAGCTAGAAAGCTTTCTGGATCATATGAGGAATTTAGATAGACTGATCCGACATGCATGGCAACTAGAGAAGGTAGAAAAGAAGGGTCAGGAAGCGCGGTGCGGCTGCCAACAAAATGCAGAGAAAGCTCTTTTAGCGATTGAGATCGAAGCTCACTCACTTGGCAATTATTGAATTGCAACACCTGCAGTTTTGAGCAGCTCTGCACCATTGCGTTCAAGTTTAAGGCATTATCATTGCTATCCAGGTAGAGCGCTGATAGAACGGACAAACTTTGGAGCGGTGCTAAATCGACAGGACAGTGAGTATCAATTGTGAGGGAAACCAGACTTGTAAAGTGCTTTAATCCCTTAACATCCCCTGCAGATATAGATACCCCTCCATTTTCTAAGCATAATTCCTGCAGTTGAAAGCAAGCCAAGGACTCGTAGAACAGCTGACCGTTCGGGAGTGGATAGCACCTGATTGCCATGTGCTTCAAGTTGGAAAAGGCTCCCTGGAGGCACTGAACAAGCCTGGCAGCATGGGCATCATTAATTGCGCAATTAAATTGTGGCAGCGGAAATGTGTGTGAAATTGATCAGGAAGTGAGAGATGCAATACACAGGAAGAGATTGTGTGACCACAAAATTACGCAAGGCAATTTTCATGCATTACCAACATCAAGACATGACAGTTATTCGTTGCCCATACTTACGTCAAGTGTGAGTGTGGTAATCTGTGAGAGCCGCATCATGTCTGAATCCTCCAGAGAACGCGTGGCATGCCACAGAAAGGCTCGCTGGAGTTGCAGGAGCATATTTAGGCAGTGCCTCTTTGTCACACACCATGCCCAAAAAGTATTTGAATGTGACGGTGTAGGATAGTTGCATGCCGTCATAATAGAGAGGAGGCAAGCAGTTATCAGACCTGGAGTTGAAGCACATCACCTCAGATTTGTGTGTGTTCACCGTCAAAGATTTCCTGTGGGCATAAACTCTGAGCCTGTTGAGCATGGTCTGCAGCTGGTCATGGACATTGGACAGCAGAGAGGGGTCATCAGCAAACAACACTTCTGGGACAGCAAAATTTGAAATATCAGTATAATTCGTACAGATGAGACAAGACATTGTAAGCAACCCTCGATAGTATCAGAGCAATACTCCTGTTGATTTGCCTTCGCCTCCCTACTACCTGATCCCCACCAAAAACATCTCTGCATTCATTGAGTGGTGCAGAACACAAACAATCATCCTTTCTGTATCCATGCCGGTAGTGATTATACTTTCTGCGTTATTTTTTTCGACCCAACAACCACGTACCACGCCTGCGTTACTTGTATTTCTCGGGGAGCCTGCAAATTTCAGCGATCCTTGGCAATATCCTTTCAGTTGGCGGTTTAAAAAGAAAAAGAAGAACTACGCAGGCAGTGAAAACCACTCCCCACATGAAGTTTAGGAAAAGTAAGCCACTTTGGTACCGAGTACCGTAAAACTCCTTTATCGGCAGACATAAAAAAGCCCAGTCAGAGAGGTCCAACAGAGTACCAGAAGGAGGAAAGAAGTCACAAAGAGACTGGATTGGCGTACCAGCCTCAAACAAGCAAGAGCACCAGGCACAGACATTGCAGAGCTAAGCTAAGGGTCTACAGGGATGACCACCCATTTTGGCCACTGCCAAGCCACAAAAACTACCGAGTCTCATAGCCAGCCCTACAGCACTGAACCTGCCGTGCTACTCTACCAACACAGTCACTCGGTGCAAGCCTATAGAAAGGTCTACTAAGCAAACTGCTTGCACTACCTCAGCATTACACCGCTCCCACTGTGCTTGCCTTAGTCTGAAGAGGATCCCGACTACCGAAAAAGAGGTACGGTGCCTGAATTTCGGCACCATGTTGCTTCTGGCAAGAGTGGTGTTTTGCTTTGCTGGTAGAGGAGTGGCATGTAGCATACTTTTGTTCTTTGGGATATTTCCAAGGATATTGCAAATATCCTTGTTGTCAATGCAGGTTTTGTGATAAGCATTGGCTGTTTTCCATCCAGTTTGGGAGCAGCAGGAATGTAGCGTTTGCCTCTTGGTAGTTCAGGGCTGATGCGGTTGCATGTTGTACTCTGAACTACTGAACCTGTGCTTATTGTCATAAACTGAGTGGCAGATGGAGAATTCAGTAAAATGCAGAGCTCTCTGCCTGCAAAAGAACTCCAGTTCTTGCAGGCGAGTGACTTGTGTAATGCGCTTTTGCACAAAAGTGTGTGCCTCCCTTTCTTGTCCATCTTTTTAATATCTGGATAGTTAGAGGCAAGTTTAGTTTTACTTGCCTGCGCAGTGCAGCTTCCGTGTGCCCTTGCCATGTCAGTGCTTTCTTTTCGTTTTTGCAGGCATGGGTGTCAACGGCCCAGCTGTTCGCCTGATTCTCCCCTTGCTTTCTTATTTTCTCAGCCTCCTTTTTGTACTTTCGGTGCCTTTCCTCAGTCGTTCATTCGTAATTATGGGCCAGATGTAATTCCGCCGATTTCTAAACAAGCCGTTAAGGAACTTTGTGGAGAATGCATCTGTTATGGAACCAAATACTCTGTCTCTTGGATAGGCTGTCATATATAGCTCCTGAAACTCAGGGGTAAGTCTTGAAGTGAGGCCATTCTTCTTTTTGCAAACAGGCCATGATAACGAAATGCTGTCATATAATCAGTGGGTAAATCCCGATAGTGTGAGCATTGAGCCTTGGTATTGTTGCCTGTCATTGAGGATCGTGAGAGTCAATGAAGTGCTAGAAGTACTCCATGGATTTCGGTTGCAAGGTCTTGGACATGGGGGCTTAGTAAGGCGTGGATGTTTCAATGACGAGCAGAGTTATATGCATCCTGTAAAATGCTGAAGCGCTGGGGGTGTGCTAGCCAGTCGTCTGCTCCTTGTGGCGGTTGGCTAGATGTGTCATATTGCTCACTGCTGTATGTTGCCTCTTGTACTGGAGATAGTTTGGTAAGATCGACCTATCTGTTTCATTGTTCACGGTTGCCTGTGCCTTTGTTATATCATCATGAAGACCTGTTGGTTGCATGCCAAAATGGATTTTGTCCCTATTGTATTTGCCTAGCGTAGATTTTCATTGGTGAGTACCCTTTTGGGATCCTCCGATCCTTGCCGGGCCAAGTTGTCCATTATTTTGTCTGTGGGTTCATTTCTCATGTCACAGGTGGACAGTGCCTGTCACATACTCTTCAGCCATTGTTAGGATTGGATTTGATCATCTTTGCTGCTTCACATGCTGGCTCCCAACTGACCTGCCATATTTCACTTTTTGTACGTATATGCCAAGTTTCCGTTGTTCCTCAGTGAGGCCCCTGGCAAGCTGGACAGTGCCCTTCTTCTGTTTGGTCTGTGCTTGGGCGGCATCTTGGTTGTGAGACGCAATCCCAATGGTTGGTGTGAATGTATGTGCTGCATTGAAGCATACCTTGCCCGTGGTTGGATTCTACTTCATCCATTCTTTTCTTGCTACGGGGTGTCTAGCAGATTCCGCAGCAAGGATCTTGGAGATCCTTGCGTGCAGTTGGAATCTTGCTTGCACATTTTAACATTTTATATGGTATTGAAAGGCCCGTTTCTTAATGGCACTGGGCTTCCAGTGGACCAGCAACTGCTCCTGGGATGTTGGTATGCAATTGCCAATCACCTTGAATGAGCCCTTGCCTTTTCTTGGGGGCGGATCTTCTGCCAGTCAGTTATTTTGTGAATGCCGTTGTCAAACTAAAACATCTGGTTTACAGCTCTGGATGCCCCCGACTTGTTTGCTATTTTTTTTGCATGCTCTTCTCTCTTGCATTGTCAAAGCACGTCTGCGGGATGGTGATTGGGTAATGGACATAAGTTATTACCTGTTCCTTGCTCTTCATCAGACGCTTGTTCTACATATAAGAAACGCCTTTTTCGGTTTGTATATCTTGGGTGTTTGCGTGTGAAGGTTCTGGGGTGCTTTTGGGGGGAAATTTGTTAGATTAGGAGACTGGTTAACATGGATAATGGTGTCTGGGCATTCCATGATTGCTCTCGTTCTCTTGACCTGCCTAAAAAGTATGCGTATTGGTCCAGTGGTCCGTCTAACTGGTATGCGTGTGGGGCTGGTTTCTGTTGAATGTAGCGTTTGGTGGTGGAGCTCAGAGAGCTTTTTCCCTGTTCAGGTGGTAGGCAAAGCATCTAGGTAGTGTATTGTTGCTTGAGTCCAATGCGGTTATTTGGGCAGTATTGGTGTTAGTGAGTCTTTTCTCTGTACATTATATGCAGATTTCCTTGCTTCTGATAGAAAAGAACAACTACACAGGCAGCAAAGCACTCCCTGCATCAATAAAGGAAAAAGAGACACATTTGCCCGAAGTGCCGTGAGTCTCCCACACCAATAACTGTGACTGAGCAGCCGTTTGGCTACATATTCCGCCTCTCTGCAGGATCAAGCGCTTTGCTCCTCACCAGGGCTGTTAGTCTATATAAAGCAACTGGTTGTCTTCCTTTCACTCTCCCCTTTTCAGTTCCGTGCCATTTTATGCGTGCCATTTTATTTGCTCTGCGAGGTCATGCAGACCGTGTATGCCCAGTGCCACGAGGAGGGGCTGCGTTATAATTTGCACTAGCTTGAAGAATGAAGAAGAGGGAGCTGTGCCACCTAGGATCACTTTGTGATGATAAGTCTAATTTGTTCATTGAGCAAGGGCGTTTTATTGATGCCTTTGACCAGGCGCACTTGGCTTATATGTTAAAAGAAAGAAGATCGAAGTCCTTGAACGATTCCAATGTTTGAGTGCTGTAATTGATGCCATCCGCCCAGAAGGATGGTGTGAATAGAAGTGGTGGGAGCTCCTTCAAAATAATGCAGAGAAACGTTGTAGCACGTTCCATAGACCTTTTAAACAGTCCTTTAGTAGCTATGCAAATTTTCCTGTTGTAAGAGGTCATCATGACCACACCAGTGTAGTTTCAGGCTTTTTCCAAACTTCTGCTGAGATGCCCTTTGAGGCATGTATAGTGATGTAACCTTACCTTACCTTAAGAGGTCATCATGACCACACCAGGCCTTGTTGCTGTGAAACTGGGCAAACTCCGTGGCTTGGCTGCCGCGTCAAGCTTAACTCAGTTGCTCACCTTGCACCGCACATTGATTACCGACAGCAATGGTACATTTGCTCCCAATCCTTAACAACTCATCGGCCCTGCATGACCGGTAATGGAGTTTTACGGTACTTTGTTGGACCTCTCTGACTGGGCCTTTTTTGTCTGCTGGTAAAGGAATTTCGACGGTACTCGGTACAAAAGTTCCTGAATCAAGACTCATAATACAGACTCCTCAAGTTTGTGTCAGAGTTAGTTTCAATTTTCGACACTGGTTGATTTTGTTTCACCAGCCAATTGCCATCAGCCAGAGTCTCGGGCTGTAGGCCATCCTTGTAACCCCTTGTAACCCCTTTGGTACAAAAGTGGCTTTCTTTATTATAATCATTGTGGGGAGTGGTTTTCACTGCCTGCGTATTTTTTTGTTTTGGAACCCTCGTCCGTAGGACTCAGGTTCTCTTTTGAATTGTTTTCATGGCTGGGTAGCGGGTTCAACATTTTGTTTAGCAAAGATGCAAGCTTTTGAGCGCGAAATTGTACAAGATCTGCTAGTCCATTGTATGCATATCGTCTGCAATCTGAGATCATATATAGAGCGATGTAACCTTACCTTATCTTACCTTGTCCGCAATCTGAGATCATTCTCAAATCTAACTTGAAGGTCTACAACTGTGTAAAGCGTAAGCAACGGCAGTAGCAGTAGCAGTTAACACCAAGAGGCAGCGTCATTTGATTTAGTTCAGGAAAAAGGTAACGACCGAGGGTTTCCTTTCAGCTGGCTTGTACACCTGGCGGCTCCACTGCTGACCTGTCCATCAGAGACTTGACACTAGCAGTAGAATGCACAGCCCGCAGCTCTGGGTTTTCTAATAAGAACTCTTCTGCAGCTGCTGCACCCTTCTTCAGTTGCCCCGTATGGGCAGCGTCATCTCCCGCACGTGTAGAGGACTCCCATTGGTCTTTATTCTTTTCCAACGCCTCCAAAAAGGCAGCCGTTGTCCGCAGTCGTGTTGAAGTCACGCTTCTGTGTGGATTAATTTGAAGTGATAAGCAGGTGGAAGAATGGTTGCAGGCTAACGATGAATGGTCATCATGTTCAGAAACATACAAACCCATATCCGAGACACCAGTCTGGACGTTTTGAGAGCATGCATACTGTCTATCTGCATTAGACACATACCTACACAATCTTTACTTCATCCTGGTGTTCATTTGGTTTTGTGCTTAGAGCGTCCATTCGTTACCTTAAGCACATCAAGGCACATTGTACAGACTGATGCACAAAGAGCTCTAGCATCCACGATCAGTGACCCTCTATGGACGGCATACTCAATTTGAACTGTCATACTACTAGCTAATGGTGTGGTAGGCACAGTGGATTAGCTAGGCGGGAGTCAGTGAGCAGATGGCACAATAGTATGTTTAGAAAGTTTCCTTAATCCATGCTCAGGGAGTAGATTATCACCGCTTGCGCAAAATAATCGTTCTATGTTTAGAATGTAGCGGGTGCCTTCCTCTTCCTCTTAACCTGAGTCCAGTGCTTTTTAGCGAGTGTGGACATGAATGTAGCGATGCTGCCGTGCACAGCTGGCAAAAAAAAAAACAATAATGTAGGCAGAACCGTTGAATTTACACTGCTCCCTTGTCGAATTCATCACGTACGCTTTGGGTTTGCTGCTCAAATGATGTGTGTGCAGAGTTGGCCTCAAACAAATGAGCAAGGTAATTTGGATCTTAAAATTCAAAGTTGTGTGCGTACTTTTATATGATCCTGCCAGCCCTGCATGTGTGAGAAGTTGGGTTGACCAGAACTGTCATGCAAAGCAGGCCCTGTTCGTACCTGCTCCCTAAGCTGACACAATCGTTGTCCCCCTCGTCGTCGCTGCCGGTTTGCTTGTCTTTTTGCACGCGCCGCATGGCTGCATGGTTGCATGCGCGCACAAAGCTTTTCCGCCACGCCTTGTCATCACCGCCCTTTTTATCAATATCTTGGAGCTCCTGCAAACAGGGCAGCCATAGGATGTTGGATTTGCAGTTGATTCAAATTGTTCCTTTGATCCAATCCTTTTCTGGGAGGAGTGCTAAAACCATGTTAAAAGGTGAAGTTAAAGACTACTGTAAGCAGTGAATCCACATTCGTTAAGAAAAAATCCACTTTCGGACGTAGTTACCATGAAACTCGCTCCTCCATCACAAAGCGTTCAAAGCTATAAACCAGGGACGTGTCATACGGTCATTTGGGACGTTCAATACGGTAAAACACGTGTGTATTAAAAATACGAAACACATTATAACACGATCGTATTTTTAAACAATTTAGGGAGTGCTGATTGACCCAAAATGGACCCAATTCGTCCCAAGATCACCCCAAATGCTACCAAATCTTTTCTAATATACCTATTACATGTTATTCAGGAGGCCTCAGAAAGCATAACTTTTGGACGGCATGCCTACTTTCTGATAAATTTGGAATCCTGACGTTGAGAGCTATCAATTGGTAACTGGTATATATATTGGTTGATTCGGGGAGGGGGGGAGGTGGGATGGTCCCCCGGAAAGGTTTTAGATTTGGGGGGGGGTCTCCAATTCTTTTTCTGGGCCACTTCCACAGAACGTAAAATATATATTTGGAATCCTTAGCTCAAGCCCAGTCAATCGCCACCCTTTTTGAGCAAACTGGGTCAAAAGGGGGGTCTGTGGACATGTCCAAAAGTCAGAGGCACACGTGCTCGGGTGCAGGCCGTGGGTTGAGTCAAGCCAATGGAGCAGCAATTCGCTCCAAACTTCCAGGATTGTGCCAACATGAGATAGTCAGTGGAATCTTGAAGAAATGGAAGCAATGTGGGACTGTGCAAGCCAGTTATGGGTGCCTGGTAGGTCATGTGTGCATGGGCGTCCGCACCTCTGTTTTTGCCCCATAACTCTGCAACACTTTAGTTTCAGGTCTCTGATGAGCATGCAGATGGATGCAGAATTAAAAAAGGAGCAGATTGGTACCCTTTTTGTTTGGGTGGGGACACTGGAAGGGGGGTTTGGGGGGTGGGTGGTCCCTCAAAGTTCCACCCGAAAAAGTGGACATGCCTTCCAGAAAACAAAAAAACCCTCCTGTATTATTTACATAGTGAAAGCTCACTGAAAGGCCGTTGTTGGGGCGGAAAGGCCCGAAATTGGCAAAAATTGGCAAATTTTGCATCGTATATTACGGACCGATTTGTTCAATGTAAAATACGTGTTAGATACGATACGGCGTATACAAATACGCTGTGTGACACATCCCTGCTATAAACATATACATACTGCTTTAACATGATCCAAGTTCCATTTTTTGTCTGGTAGCCCTGCCCGGTATTTCCTGTTAGGCACAAACTGCCAATTTCAGCGTGAAAAGGTTAACTCCAAATGCTTTGTCCCTCTTGCTTTTTCAGTATTACTCCACTATTGTTTTTGGGAGGCATGTCCACTATTTGGGGTGGACCGTTCTGAGGGACCACCCACCCCCCAAACCCCCCTTCCAGTGCTCCCACCCAGACAAAAAAGGGTACCAATCTGCTCCTTTATAAATTCTGCATCCATTTGCATACTCATCAAGACCTGATACTGAATTGTTGCAGAGTTATGGGGCAAAAACTGAGATACAGACGCCCATGCACACATGACCTACCAGGCACCCACAACTGGCTTGCACAGCCCCACATTGCTTTCATTCCTTCAGAAACCCACTGACTATCTCATGCTGACACAATCCTGGAAGTTTGGAGTGAATTGCTGCTCCAGTGGCTTGACTCACCCCGCGGCCTGCACCCGAGCGCGTGTGCCTCTGACTTTTGGACATGCCCACAGACTCCCCCTTTCACCCAGTTTGCTCAAAAAGGGTGGCAATCGACTGGGCTTGAGCTAAGGATTCCAAAATTACATTTATAGATTCCGTGGAAGTGGCCCAGAAAAGAAAACTGGAGCCCCCCCCCCCTCCTCGATTCAACCCATATACACATATACATACCAATCAATAGCTCTCAACGTCAGGATTCCGAACACAATAATTATATTGGAAAGTAGACATGCCATCCAAAAGCTATGCTTTATAAGTTATAAGGCCTCCTGATTTCTCTCGTCTTCTTAATACTTTAGTCCTCACGGCTTGCTCTAGTTTAAGCATTTTTGTGTCTTCTTGTTAACAATATCCTGACGAGTGCACCTCACAATGCAGACGGAATAAAACTGCAGGATCATACACACCTGGAAAGCATCCTTCAGCTCAACATCATCAAGCTGGTCCATAAAGGCATCAAAATCTAGCTGCTCCGTGAATGCCAGCAGCTCATCTTCCTCACTCATCTCCTTCTTCTCAACCTCTGTTTGGCTGAGGGCCCAGGCAGGTTTGCTCGGCTTGCCCTTTGCTTTACCAGCCTACACAGCACAATTGCATCGTGTGACCGTAAGAGACCTGTTTGTTTCTCTACTCCTGTCCAAAGCTCAGCACATGCCGTGTATTATTCCTTGGCTACAGTCCTAAGCTCTTAGGCTGCACAGCAACTGAAATGGGTGCTCATGGGAAAGTGTTGTCTCCTCAACATTCCCTCTTTCCACTACCCCTGATAACATCCCTCCTTTGCCACTATTGCAGCCTCTCTGCCCAAGCCTATAACCCAGACATCTACAATTTCCTCGACTCGCCCTTGGCACTGCCAGCCTTCAGAACTATTGGTGGCAAGCATATACATAAGAATTCCAGTGCCAAAGCTCAGAACAGACATAACCATGTCCCTTGGTTCGCCCCTCGCATTGCCAGCCTTCAGAGTCTTGGTGGCGTGCACAAGTATAACAAAGCTCTCTGCCCTTGGCCTTTAATTATCACCCACCTTCCATTCTCACCCAATTTATTGTGACCTACCTTTGATTGTGATTGTGATGTGCTGGGTCGATCCTGATTGACTGGAGGGGCTGTCCTGCACGCTGTTCTACCTTCCTCCTCCTCGTCCCCCTTCCCTTGCCTTCTGCCCCCCTCTCCTTCTCCACCAAGCCCTTCCTTGGTAGTACTACTAGACGGTTTTTCAGATGACTCGACTTCCCCCAAGGCATCCCTGCCACCAGGATGGCTCGCTCCCACATCAGCAGCCCCTTCGCGTCCAGCTTTGAAAGCAACGCAGGGGCCGGGCATCTCCGGCTGTGTTGTTGCCTTCTTTGCAGCAACTTCGACAGGTCTGCATGTGAGCGTGCGTGTGTATGCGCGTGTATGTATGTGTGTGTATGCGCGTGTATGTATGTTGTGTATGTGTGTGTTTGTGTGTACGCGTGTGTGTGTGCTTTAATATGCATGAATTAAATGTTTGTATGTGTGCAGCATTTTTACCTTCCATTCTTGGCAGCTGCTTCGCTGTACACATTGTTGACAAACTCCTCCAAACCGTCAAGGGCAGAATGCTGCTGGACCTCGCCTACGTCAGCTGGACCATCATCCCCGCCGGTCTTCGTATTAGCTGGTGGTGATGTGGTCTTGTAGGCTGCATTTGCAACAAGAAAGCGGGACACACGTGTCTATATGTGTGTATGTACGTATGAATCTGTTTGGGTGCTTGTGCGTGTGTCACGCTCGTACATTTGTGTTAATATTGTGGTGCTTGATCGTCTGTTTACATAAATATTCACGTGACTAAAGGTGAGCCAGTCCACTCTTTGCATGTATGGCACCTTGCTAGGTATGCCTGACTCACACTGCTCCTCAGCACTCGCACACCCACCTGGTCGGTGCGCTGCTTTCCAGAAGCTAGTGTCATCTTCATTCAAAATGGCAGCCCTGAGCTTCTCTGAGAAGTCGCCCACGTTTTTTGTCTTGGCCGCCTCCTGGACAGCTTTCAAGTGCTCTTCCAGCTTCTGTGCAGCCGTCTCGCTCTCTAGCTGACGTACCCACTTCTTGTGGTGCACGTTGATGCTGGGGGGCTTCACGGCTGCCTTGCTCATGCTCACCTGCTCGTAAATGTGTGCATACATCTGCCTGCTTGTAAATGTCTGCATACATCTGCCTGCTTGTAAATGTGTGCATACATCTGCCTCTGAACGCGAGCTTGTGCCTCTGGCACCAAAAGTGGCAGAGGAAGCACTGAATTGTTTCTTGCCTAAAAACACTTACGATAGCTAATGACATTTTGCCCAACGTTTGGCCGAACACTCACATAAGGCACTCAATGTGAACATACCTTGTGGACAGGGCACATGCCCCAAGGCTCTGCTGCTCCACCTGGGGGCCTGCGTTATAAGTAGAAGCAAACAAGGCGTGCGAAAGCTTTTGACCCTAGGCTAGAGGAAGATGTTTGTATTGCAGACGACAAAATTGTACGGACCTGAATACCCCACCCAACTGCCCTCCCCCTGCTGCTGCACCGTCAGGCGGCCGTTGAGGAAGCATAACTCCCTGAAACCGACAAGAAAGGAAGCCCTTGGTCGGTATTATGCGTGTGTATATGTTTGTCTGTTTGTTTGTTTGTGTGTGCACGTGTGCACGTGTGCGTGTGCGTGTGCGTGTGTATGTGTGTGTGTGAGTGTGTGTGTGTAGGTGTAGGTGCGTGTATATGCGTGTGTGTGCGTGTGCGTGCGTGTACATGCGTGTGTGTGTGCGGGCACGTGTGTGTCTGTGTGTATGTCTGTGTGTGTCTGTGTGTGTCTGTGTGTGTGAGTTGTGTGTGTATGTGTGTGTGTGTGTGTGTGCGTGTGCGTGTGTGTGTGTGTGTGTGTGTGTGTATGTGTGTGTGTGTGTGTGTGTGTGTGTGTGTGTGTGTGTGTGTGTGTGTGTGTGTGTGTGTGTGGACACAACATACAAGTTCAAGGCTACATGTATGACTTACCTTAATGGGTCCACCTTCATCTGACATGTCTTGTGGCTGTCCACAGTGCTTGTGGCTTCAATTTCTAAGGCGAAGGTCTTGTAACGAGTTTTCAAAAGGGGTGGTTTGATACAGCAATAACAATAATGTGAAAAACTTCAATTTTCATTAACACGCAAGGTACCAATTCCATGGCTCACCAATTCCATGTCTTTCAATACCAGCTGTCACAGAAATAAAAACAACAGTAAATAAATTAAACTGTGTTTACGATGGAGGCACCAGGCCACGAAGCTTGCATTGATAAATGCAGAACATTGCTGAATGAGCCTGTTGATGAAACACAGGTAGGCAGATGTTGCAATTCCTCAATCATGCATTTAAAGGTAGAGTGTTCACACACACACACACATACGCACACATGCACACACGCACACATGCACACACGCGCACACACACACACGCGCACACACACACACACACACACACACACACACACACACACTCACACACACACACAAACACACACACACACACACACAAACACCACACAGAGATACACACACAGAGATACACACACATGCACATGCACACATACACACACGCACGCACACTGACACACACATACATACACCCCTCGATCCAGCCTTACAGACAATGGTATGAGGCTGCAGATTTTATCAAACAGGAGCTTGGGAGAGGAGGCGTGCAGGAGGAGGCATGGCTCAAGGTACGTGCACTTGAGATCAAAGCAGACATGCTCAGACTCAAGTACATAATGCACACCTACAAACACACACATATGTGCGCACGCACTTAAACCCTTGTTCAGGGCAAGGCAACCTTCCCTGGCACGCCCCTAAATCACAACACTTTCTGCCAACCCAACAGGCACAGCGTGGGCTCATTCTCATGGACACAGATCTCAGGCATGAGGGTGAAGCCTTTGTGCTGGAAGCTCTGCCCCGGTTAAAGGAGCTGTCACGCAGCACCAGCGCTTTGCTGCCCCCCCACTCCACGACTATCGACACCACCCACGCTGCTACACCGTCAGATGACACTCCTCTTGCTGAGTGCACACAGAAAATAGATGCAGAAAATGATGCAAAGCAGGAAGGTATTGAAAGTGCAGCAGGGTCAGCAGGGGAGGAGAGCTTCAAGGCTCTCGCCGTGTTGCAGCGCTGCTATAACGCGTTGGGTGCTTTGTGGAGTGAGCGCTCGGATTTGGTGAGTGCTTGCTCCAGACCTTGCATTCACAAATGCTGTGCATAGCAGTGAGGCAAGTCAGTGAGGCATGTAGTTTGCACTAGTGCACGTGTGCGGCCTCATCAAGCATGCTGCACGTGGTATGGCGCACAGTTCTGTATAGGTGTGATTCTCAAACAGGCACAATCGCACAATAGTACTTAAACACAGGCGTATACTAACCGGCACGTGCTCTGGCATGCACTCGCACCTGAAATGAAGTGGTTCTGTCTGAAAACACAGGAAGCAGCCCTACTGTGGTTAAATAAGGCGGAGCGCCTGTTCCATGAGCAAAAGGCACACTTGCAGCAGGTAGGTATGTGTGTGTATGTGTGTATGTGTGTATGTGTGTATGTGAGAGATTGTATGTGTGAAATAGCGATGCGTGTTTTCGCGTTGACAGTGTGTATATTTGAGTGTAAGCATTCTAAAGGGGCAAGCATGTCACGGCTTTTGTCGAGGGTAGATAGTTATTAAGTCATTAGTCAGTTTTGACTGATTAGTTTGTAAAACTTGTGCAACCAGCGCATATAAAGTAGAAGTAACCAGGCTGCTATTTGTGTAGAGCTCTACACCTTGTTCATGACAGGAAAAGCAGCAAGTTTACGCTGCATGCCTGAGCCTAACAAATATCACAACCAGCGCCGAGTTGTTACATCATGGGGGCAAAGCATGAGATGGAAAGCAGCATGAGAGACACAACTTTGGGCAGGCTATTGAACTGTGCATGCATTGGATTGTGCGCAGCTGGAAAGGTAACTTATTTGCAGAAATGCGGAAATGCGGAAGCAGGGTAGATTTAAAAATCACATATAGAAATGAAGACTTATGAACACACAGACTCATTCACGGGCACATGCGCATGCATGCGTGTAAGATGAACACGAATTCAATCGCGTAGACATGTTTGATACTTGCACACAAGAATACAAAAACAAAGACACACACACTTCTGCACATGTACACACACCACACACATCACATACACACATACACAAACACATACAAGCGCAGATCCCAGCAGGAACTAGCCACCCGCATGACCCTTTTGTTGGGGACGTCCTTGAAACAGGCTACACCCTCACTGTTTTCTCCTTGGCCCAGGTAGTTTTTTGCAACATAATAACCTTTTATGTGCACTATAGGTTCATAGCAATACACTATAGATTCATAGCAAGCCGCTTTTCTTGCTCTCTGCTATTGTGGTTTACGTACACTATAGATTCATAGCAATACACTTTTCTTGCTCTCTGCCATTGTGGTTTACGTACACTATAAATTCATAGCAATACACTATAGGCTCATAGCAAGCCGCTTTTCTTGCTCTCTGCTATTGTGGTTTACGTACACTATAGTTTTATAGGAACACGCTTTTCTTGCTCTCTGCTATAGTGGTTTACGTACACTAATAGGTTCATAGCAATACACTATAGGCTCATAGGTTGTGGTTTACGTGCACTATAGATTCATAGCAATACGCTTTTCTTGCTCTCTGCTATTGTAGCAGGCACGGAATTTTTGCATGCCTGGAATGTGCGCTTGTTGTTGGGATGTGGGTCTGTCGAAGCCTAGGCACTTTTGAACAAAATGTGTTTGCCTTGTGCATCATGATGGATGTAAACCAGACCTGCCAGCCTGGACCGCCTTTGATCTTGTTTAAAATGCCTGTGCTTATGCAATGGATAGGTAATGCACAACATTGTGGTTAAAATTAGGGTTGGCCAGAACCATATATATATACGGTATATATATACGGTAATTTTGGCAGGGAAATCACCAAATATATGGTCATATACGGTGTATATATACGGTTCTGGCCAACCCTAGTTAAAAGACATTGGGCACAAGTATACATGCATTTGCTGTGTGCCTGATCTTGTGGCCTCTCAAAAATCTGGTAGCTTGACTATGTTTTGTTCTTTTTCCATCCTTTTTTGCCTGCTTGAAATAGGTCTGGTGGTACTGCAATAGAGTGAGTTGATCGATGTACGATGATTTGCAAATGGAGTAAGGCGCTGGCCTCTTTTTGCAAGCACCATTACTATCGGCATCCATACTCTAGATTTCTTCATTGTCTTGATCTAGATCCATGACCATGCTTGCATACATCAACTGACATAAACACTCACACACGTACACACACAAACACAAACACACACGCACATGCTCGCACTCAAACACATACAAACAGCGCTTTAAAGAATGCAGGTCCATGGTCATGCTGGATCAAAAGAGAAGTCTGCGCTGTACTGCACTGTGCCGCCACTCTTCAGCAAACATACACAAACAGTGCTTCAATGAATGCAGGTCCATGGTCATGCTGGATCAAAAGAGCAGTCCGCGCTGTACTGTACTGTGCTGCCACTCTTCAACGAACATACACAAACAGCGCTTCAATGAATGCAGGTCCATGGTCATGCTGGATCAAAAGAGCAGTCCGCGCTGTACTGCGCTGCCACTCTTCAAAGACAGTTGGCTGCAGGTTTGTCACCCTTTTGACGTGTGTGTGCTTGTAAGCATTGCTGCAAATGAGCCCCCATCAAATGAATTTGCCTGCCAAGCATTGCTGCAAATGACTTGTGTGCCAAGCATTGCTGCAAATGAGCCCCCATAAAATGAATACAATGTTGGTGGTTTATGTGTGTGCTCATACAACTCAAAAGCAGTCCACACTGTTCTAGGCTGCGTGAGTGTGACCTGGTTGCATGCAGATATGCACAAGCATATCTGTTTGTGCATGATGACACTGTTTTTCTAGTTGCTTTAAACACACATGTGCATGTTTGTGTGTTTTTGTGTGTGTTGTGTAAATGTATCTGTGTGTGTGCATGTATGTGTGTCTGTTTGTGTGTGTTTGTGTATGTGTGTGTGAAGGGGAGGGGGGAAAATTGCCATGGAGCAGTCCGCGCTGCCACCCTAGAGCAGCAAAACCAAGTAAGACTGAGAGTGAGGTGCAGCTCTGAGAGTGGGTGCCAAAATAGTAAAGGCTGTGTGGATTGTGTGGTAACAAATGCAAGTAATTAGCGA
>Ga0307948_1001293_pt1 | contig 17607 bp, 26 predicted proteins | sample OrgLakmetagen280_FD_201824 | JGI IMG/M metagenome (GOLD analysis project Ga0307948, IMG submission 201824) | Saline water microbial communities from Organic Lake, Antarctica - #280 | ecosystem: Environmental > Aquatic > Non-marine Saline and Alkaline > Saline | place: Antarctica: Organic Lake...
GCTCGACCCACTACGCCGCTCCTCCCCTAATTGCTCACTTTTCTCCTCCTCCCCTTCCTCCCCTTCATGCGAGTGTGCATAATGCAAGCCCCCGCTGTGGCGTCGGCTCTGGCCTGTATGTGTGTGTGTGGTGTGTGTGTTTGTGTGTGTGTGTGTGTGTGTGCGCGCGCATCAGCAGCACAGCAGTACATCAGCAGCTGCCAGGTTTGAGCGTGGCTGGAAAGGAGCGATAACATAGGATGCCCTTATGATAAATTTGCACACTTGATGAGCCATCATTGAGCAAGGCCCCCTTCCTTCTTATTAACGCCAAGAACATGCCAAGCATTCGTAAGCCTAGAACAGGAGAGGTCAGGATGCATGGTTGGGCACACGTCGTGCCTGTGTGGTGGTGGTAAATGTGTATGTGGCGATCTGTGTCATCATGGACCTCTTTTCTTTCGAGGGATCCGCTACTCCGGGTGCCCAGGAAGGGTTCATCCCTGCCACTCTTGCTGCCACCTGCAAGGTGTATCGTGGTGTGTGTGCGTGTGTGTTTGTGTGTGTGTGTGTGTGTGTGTATGAGAGAGAGAGAGAGAGAGAGAGAGAGAGAGTGTGTTTGTGACATGTGTTAGTGTGTGTGTGAGTGACATAAGACGCAAGTGTTTCTATGGCATTGCTCCAGAGCAAAGAGCTTGAGGCAATAAACAGATAAAACCTGTGGGCATGTTTCACTTTAGTTACGATAAAGAGAGCGATGGGCATTGAGGAGGAAGCGCTGCCAAACATCAGCACAGTGCACACCAAACTACACACGAAAACCAGCACCGTACACATGAAAAACCACATCAAAGCACACCTTTTGTGGCAGCAGCAGGGGGTTGCGCATCAACAGAGGACTTGGTAGCGGAGCGCCCAAAGGCTGAGCTGCTACCGCCCTCTCCCTCAGAGGCGGGGGAGACAGGGGTGTCAGTGCCACCGTGGTTGGAAGTGGGGTGGGAAGTGCTCACTCCTAGACTGTGTGTATAAATGTGTGTGTTTAGGGGTGTGTGTATTAGCGTGTGTGTGTGTGTGTGCGCGCGCGCGTGCGACAAGAAATTCTGTACTTGATACAGGAGCTGACCCTAGCTGCTTTGCAAGCCTCTGCGTCAAGCAAGGGCTTGGTGTTCTTGCGGCCTTCCTCATGGCCACGTAAACACACACACACACACTCACCCTAGCTTTTTTGCGAGTCTCTGCGTCAACGGCTTGCTTTCCTTGCTGCCATCTTTGTGCGCATCCTCGTGTGCGGTTGTGCTCCCCCCTTCGACCTCCCTTCTTCTGTGTATTCAGCAGGCGACAATTTAGGTTCACTAACTTATGCAGCATGCTGCGAGTAGCTGTGTTTTGATGTTTTGATGCACTGTCGTGTAGTTAGTAGCACTTGACGGATAAAACATGCAGGAAAGTGCAATAATGCTGTGAGTTGGCGGGAAAGATGTAGAGCCAAACAGCTAACCAAGCCTATGTTCCAACACATAAAGGTTCCTCCAAGTGGATTGATACACAAAAGGATTGTCTTCAAAACTGTACAGGAAGTGCACAACTACTACTATGGTTGAAATAATGTGCAAAACACTTTGAGAAGTGGCCATGAGCTCCCTCTTTCCGCGTAGTGTGTTTTGCGGTGCGTTTTACACTATCCTGCTACAAACACATTCGTGTGTATAGTTGGCCCAGTGCTAAAGTTTATATCAAGACTTTCCAAGTTATACCATGTGTTTTGGAGGGTTGTACTACCCTAGCACGGCAATCTTGAGCCTTTTAACAACGGTGTATATGAGTGAACACGGCATTCCCTTCACAGCCTTACAATGGCCCAGAGACTTGTTGTAGTGATTACACAAGTTATGTGTTACACTTGCATTGTGTTACGTTTGTGATGTGTTACTTTTCCCGACACCTGACAGGGGCTCATCTTTTTAGGAGGTGGGGAGGGACACCACTGCCTGCGTAGCTGGACCCTGCCTATTCACTGTCTGGGTACAGCCATCCTATACTCCACCATGCAACTCTCTGTGTGACAAAAAGGGCACAAGGGCACACGCCATGGTGAAGGTTCCATGGCACCCTCTACCTAACCCTGGTTAACTCAGAGTACACACCAAACAGTTGCTCCCTATGCGTGTGAGAGCACACACAACAAGGGCATACACAGACCAAAGGCAGCTCTCACCTGCTGCCAAATGCAAACAAGGACTGCAGGCCCCCGCTGTGACTCTCCCTGTCTTTCTCTTTCTCTGTCACTGCGGAGCTGCTGCCGTCAGGGCCGTGGCTGCCGGAGTGGCTCTGATGCTGCGTGTTTGTGCGTGCGTGCGTGCGTGTGTATTTGTAAGTGTGTGTGCGTGCGTGTATGTGCGCAAGTTTGTGTGTGTGTGCATGTGTGCACGCATGTGTCTGTGTGTGTTTGTGTTCGTGTGTGCATGTGTGCGTATGTATGCCCTTAGCCCTTCTAACGAAGCTGCCGACGTCGTGGCTACAGCCGTTGATATGGTCTGTTGTGTTCACTTGTGCACACGGGAGTGTCGTTTTTGCAGGCACACAGAAGAACTCCAGTGTTCAGGTCTGCAAGTGTGCGTGTGCCTCTCTACAAAAGTGTACATTGACACAAACAACTGCACACAAAACAGCAGCCTGACCTCCATGTGCCACAACTCTGACTCAGACAGAGCAGCGGAAAGTACTGGGACTTGTTGCTGGCCCATTTGAGTGTGTGCGTGCCAGTGCATGTGGGTTTACTTGTGTGTGTCAGTGTTGCTTCTAAAGATTATCAAGGAAAACTTTGATATCATGTCCCAATCTTGGAATATGAGGATATCCGTTCTCATACTTTTTCTTTTGCTGCCCCATCTCGCCGAGAGAGATAGAGAGAGAGGCCTGCGGCCTATCGGCAGTTTGGTGTTATGTAAGTCAACTGTAAATTGTGAGGAAGCACTTGCATTAAAAAAGAAATTTGTCTGTAACTGCAAGTTGGGAAAACTGCCCATTCTAACTGAGTTATTCATCTATCTAATCCCACGGCGCTTATTAGCTCTGAGCCACTCCAAAATGGTCTGTGGATGGTCCCATCATAGGACCAACTCTGCTACCTTTACCCACTCCCCAAACCTATCCCGCGCCCATAAGTGCGTGGTTTCTCCAAAACTCTTTGGCTGAGAGAGGGGTTGGGGGGGGGCTGTGCTGATTGTGGCTTGTTATCAGACCATCGCTGCTGCTTGCTGCAACAGGGTTTGCATCCTCTTGTTTGTGGGAGCTATTGTGGCCCCAAATCCTCTTAACATTTCCCCCCTGGCAACTTTGGGCTTTTTTATGGGGGTTTATCGCTCATATCAAATTGATAATTCAATGTTTGAAATTTCTGAAATTTTTTTTAATTGTGGTGTATGAGGGTCTTTAAATACCCTTTGCAGGTCACAGATCGGTTTACACAGGGGCTCCTTGACACCCCCAAAACCTTAATTTCATCTTGGTTCCAAACGTCGAAAACCCATTTTACATATCGATCGATATGGTATATCAACTTAAGAAACACTGGTGTGTGTGCGTGAAATGAGCTTCCTTTCTAACCACTTCTCCGCTTTCGCCCTTGGCCGTTTTGCCTTCGCTCCCTTTGAAGCATGTCGTTACAGAGTCAAGTAGACAAGTGAGGGTGCGTCGCTAGCGATGCTAAAAAGTGGCGAAGCCCATAATGCACACAATGCGTGCGTGCATATGCATGTGTACGCGCGTACGCGTGCGCGTGTGCATTTGCGCGCGTGTGTATCTATGTGTCTGTGCGTGTGTATGTGTGCGCGCGCGTGTCTGTGTGTTTGTGCGTGTGTCTGTGTGTGTGCGCGCCTGTGTGTATTCGCGCGCGTGTTTGTGTATGTGTGTGCGCATGCGCATGCGCATGAGTGTATGTGTGTGTTTGTGTGTGCCTTGCTACCCCACAGACGCTGCAGTGGTGTGCATGACGCAGTGCTGGAGCAGCCTTTGCTGAAGCAGGCGTGAGGATGTGCTGCTGCTGCTGTTCCCTGTCTGTTGAGAGGGCAGGTGTGAGCATGGTGCCCGGTCTGGCCACGATGTCTGAACTCTGCTTCAACATATAGTGCGCAGCAAGCACCTGCACGGTGCGCTCCTTACCCCGCAAACAGTCCATGCCATCACGGACCGCGTTCCTGAAGGGTCCCGTCCAAGCAAATTTCCTCGCGTCATGAATATTTGAATAGAACAAAATCATACAGCCCATTGAAATTAGTATAACTTGATTCTGCTTGCAACCATGAACTTTGCAGCCAAAACACACCCGCGCCCCTGACACAGCATACACAGCCAGGGAAGTATGCGGATGGATACTGCACCTGCAGGATGTGGTCCGGGGGCCTGGATGAGGGATCTGGGCAGCTTCCTGCAGCTTCCAAATATAAAATATCTAAAATTTTACACACGGCACCCCAGGACCCCCAGGCTTTTCTGCCCTGGTAACGGTTTAGGTTAGGAGCCTATGCCGAGTCTCAGCCCGGGAGGTGCCCTGGGTGGGCCTGGGGAGGAGGTCTGGACAGCCCAAAACAAAACTTGTCTCTAAATCTTTACACACCACACCCCAGGGCCCACAAACTTTTCTGGTGCGGTACGAGTTTTGGTTAGGAGCCTATGTCGAGTTTTAGCTTGTGGGGTGCCCTGGGTGGGCCTGGGGAGGCTTGTGAAGTGTGGTGGGAAGTAGACAACAGACAACGCTAGGGGCTTTCACTTCCACGAGGAGGGCTTTGCCAAAAAGCGGAGGCAGATTTGCAGCGTACATGTTTCTTGTGGTCTGAAACCATTGGTGCCAGGCAGAATCATAGGAGGAGCATGAGGACGCGCGCACACACACACACACACTCACCACGCGGCTATTGTGTTGTCGCAACCCTGAGGCACTGCTGCGCTCACTCTCGTACCCTCGTTGCTGGCTTGCGCTTCTTCCTCCTGCATGTGTGTGCGTGTGCGCGTGTATTGCATTTGTGTGTATGCGTGTGCGTGTCAGTGTGTGCGTGTACATGTGTGCGAAGGGTGCGTGCTATTTTACAATTCAAAGAATGCACCCTTGTCTCATGGTGAGTTGCCCCCAGCACATAAGCACACGAGCAGGGGTGTACGGCGAAGTGTTTACATAGCATAGGGGGTATTATGTGTCCAAGCCCTTTTTGTGGACGTGCCAAGCCACATAAGGTGGCTACCACCACGTAGTCCCAATGGGAACAAGCCTCTACGAGCATTCTGAAACACACTTCACGTGTGCCCTTGTAACGGGCATTGCACAAACATTGCATGGGCATCGTGGAGCTGCAAATCCCCCCTCTTGATTTGCTCAAAGCCCTCGACAGAGATGCGCAAAAAAACAAGCGTACCAATGAGAGGAGAGCAAAAGGTCCTTTATAATTCCTTTTTCTGGCCCTGTAACAACACTTTTGTGTGATGCATCTTGTAGAAGCTTCTAAATTACTTAATCAACAAACACTCTCTCACACTCCCACTTCTTTCACTGCATGAACATGCACACATCCTTTTTGCAGTCACCCGCACATACACAAACGTGCACCCCCCCACACACACGCCTGCACGCACACATGCGCGCACACCCACACCCACACAAGTACATGCGCACACAAATGCAACACAAACATGGACACAAATGCACGCCTGCATGCTTGCACACGCACCCACGCACATACTCACCCACGCACGTACACGCACACACACACACACGCTCACACACACGCGCATACATACACAGTAGACACATCCTTGTCCCCCGTCATGTTCACGCACCTTTTCCAGCACCACCACTGCCACCATGGCTGTCTTCTCGCTCTTCCTCCTGCTGCTCCCCTCCTGCTGCTCCCAAGCTGCCAAGAGGAAGGAAGGGCATACTAGAATGCATGCCGTAGCTGTCTGTATTCTTGAACACAGGATCCCCGGTGCTTCTTCTCACGGCCATGCTGCTGCCTCGTTTTACAGAGCCTGGTTGCAAAGAGACTGCAGCCGAAACTCCTGCTCCTATGTGTGTGATGTTTGAGTGATGGATCCTGATGTTTTTCGTTTACTTCAATGCAAATAAACATTTCAAATTTATTGGAATTACATTATTTTTATTTTGCAAATTCGTGTTCCGTTTAAACAAAGGCAGCCTTCCGAGAAATATGCAGAAAATTTCGACAATAATAATATATAATATCCCTACCTTTATCCGAGGCACTTTCAAACAGTCCAAGACAACGAGGCAATTTGCTTTTGTGTGTGTGTGTGTGTGTGTGTGTGTGTGTGTGTGTGTGTGTGTTACTTTCCACATGCAGCTCACCTGGCACGTGCCGCTGTGGCTCTCCTCCTTTGTTACTGTCAATAGAGTTTTGCCGACTGGTGCGATTCTCGTGCTGACCACCTGCTCAGTCAAAGGCAAATGGTGCTGAGACAAAGGCAAATGGTCGGTCATCTCTACACAAATACTGACACAAATCCCCCATTGGGACTGTGTGACGTACAAGGATTCAACCATCAGTATTTCAGAGTGTACATACAAACACACAAGCACAGTGTACGCGGTCTGAAGCACCCTCGGGTTCAGCAGCAAAAGACATGTGAGCAGACTGTTTAAGAACACAGGTGTATGGTGGCAGAAGGCGTTTGCTAGATTAATCTGAGCTCCTTCACCCACAAAGTGATAAGAGACTCACTTGGAGCATATATGGGGCTTGTAGCACCAGACGGCAGCGTGCTGTCCAGCACGACGCTACCAGCTGTAGAGGGCACGAGAGGCCTTGCTTGGACGGGCTTGATGCCGTCACTGCGTGTGTGTATTTGTATGTGTATGTGTGTCTATGTGTGCGTGCGTGTGTATGTGTGTGTGCATATGTATGTGTGTGTGCATATGTATGTACGTGTGTGCTTCACCGTGCGTGCAAGTGTGAACGCAAGCATATGCGTGTGTGTTTGTGTTTGTGTTTGTGTGTGCACATGCGTGTTTGTATGTGCGTGTTTGTACACACGAGGCGTGCTCCTGTCATATTCTGGCACTCACTCTTCCCTGTTGCCCTTGTTTCTGCGGGGGTCCTTGGGCATGGGCATAGACATCACGCTCTTCAGGTCCGGGTACTAAAAAGCGTGCGTGTGTGCATATATATATATATATATATGTGTGTGTGTGCATTTGCATGTGTGACAGGTGGAGTTTATGAGGTACTGCAGCAGACGCAGCACACTCAGAAGGAGCATGAACCTTCTGCGGCAGGTGTAGAGCAGAAAATGAACACACTGGCGGTAAAGCAGGGGAAGCAGGAAACAAGGTTACGCAGACACACACAGCACACACAGCACACATACACACACACCGGCACGCAAATGCAATTCAAGTTTCCCCAATCGCAGTATCTGATGCGCCCCCTGTACGCAGGTTCTCAAAGGCTCTAAACCCTAAGCGTAAACACACACACCCAACGATAGACACACACCTGACTGTCATATAGCTCGTACGGCTCAGGGTCCACTTGCTCAAAAGAGGCAGTTGGCAAGGTCTCCTCCTCCTTAGGACCTGCGAAGAGGCGTGTGTAATTTGCGTGCGTGTGCAACAAGCATTTATGTTTGTGTGCAAAGACACGTGTTTGTGATTTGCGATTTGTGTGTGTACGTGCGTGCGTGTGTGAGTAGGTTTTTGCCTTCTCATACGGAATTGTGACGAAACGTGATGCACGAGAGTCTCCTTGGACTTTGTGACTGTCAACATGCCATCTGACGGGACAGGCAAACAGGCATGCGTGCATGACCATAGGGAGGGAGGCCAGGCGTAGAATGTGCTTGGACGATGGGCGATTGCTCCATTCCAGTAGGCTCTCATTGATCTGCACCCCCTCCTCCCCCTGAAGACACTTACACCATGCGTTGTGTATATGGGAGTAGAAGTCTGTATCTGATTCCTCTGATCCGGACATTTGGATACCGCATGCACTGCTACGTTTGAGGCACCCACCTGTATCTTGGAAAGCGTTGGCCACACTGGAGGGGATGGACACGACGGCCTTGGTGGCGCCTGTGAAGCCCTTGGAGATCCCTGGGGAAAAGCAATGAAACTGCTCAATCAAGAGGGTCTCACAAAAACAAAAAAGAACTGGACACGACGGCCTAGAGGGCGCCTGTGCAGCCCTTGGAGATCCCTGGGGCAAAACAATGAAACTGCTCAATCAAGAGGGATCTTACAAAACCAGAAAGGACTGGACACGACGGCCTTGGTGGCGCCTGTGAAGCCCTTGGAGATCCCTGGGGAAAAACAACGATACTGCTCAATTGAGAGGGTCTCACTAAAACAGAAAGGACTGGACACGACGGCCTAGAGGGCGCCTGTGAAGCCCTTGGAGATCCCTAGGGCAAAACAATGATACTCCTCAATCAAGAGGATCTCACAAAACCAGAAAGGACTGAACACGACGGCCAAGAGGGCACCTATGAAGCCTTGGAGATCCCTGGTTAATACAGTGGAGCTGCTTAATAGGCAAGGACCTGGACACGACGGCCTCAGTGGCGGCTGTGAAGCCATTGAAAATCCCTGGGGGTATGATCGTAAAGCTGCTCAACAAACAAGGACTTCACAAAACTGCAGGAGACTGGACATAATGGCCTTTGTGGCGCCTGAGAAGCCTTTGAGAAGCTTAGGAGGTCAAACGATGACACTGCTCCACTGCAAACATGAAACATCCCAACCAGCAACCATGCGCACCCGCATTTCAACCTCATCGCGGTTGCAAAGCATCACAACCACTCCGCATCAAGCACACACCGGGAGCAGCAAGGAATGGCGGAGCACGCATGAGCCCTTACCATCCTTTTGTATCACACACCGTGGAGCAGCAAGGAATGGCGGAGCACTCACGAGCCCTTACCATCCTTTTGTTATCACACACCACAGAGCAGCAAGGAATGGCGGAGCACGCATGAGCCCCTACCATCCCTTTGTATCACACACCACAGAGCAGCAAGGAATGGCAAAGCATGCGTGAGCCCCTACCATCCTTTTGTATCACACACCACAGAGCAGCAAGGAATGGCGGAGCACGCATGAGCCCTTAGCATCCTTTTGTATAACACACCACAGAGCAGCAAGGAATGGCAAAGCATGCGTGAACCCTTAGCATCCTTTTGTATCACACACCTGGAACAGCAAGGAATGCGGAGCACGCGTGAGCCCTCAACATCCTTTTGTATCTTACCTTTCCCCACTTTGTTCAGCAGCCCCGGGAAGCCCTTGGATTTCTTTGTCTTGGTCGTAGAGGCACTCCCTGCTTTTGACTCCACCACCTTTTCGACGTCCTGCCCCTGCTCCCCCAGAATATCTCCTTCACCCTCGACTCTCACGCTAGTGCTCGTGGGCAGCTGCTGTAAATGTGGCCCTGCCACACCTCCCTGTGAGTACGTGTGTGTGTGTGTATGTGTGTGTAAGAATGCGTGAGCGTGAGCGTGTGTCCATGTGTGCTTGTGTGTATGTTTGTGCGCATGCATGCTTATTTGTGTGTATTGTGTGTGTAGCTTTGTTTTGGCAGGATTGGGTGCATGCAACACCATACCAAAAAAAAGCAAAGAAAGGTAAGCTGCAGTCGACGGACGCAGGCAATAGGCGTGCACATGTGTACACATAATGCATACCTGAGTAGCCTCTCCCTCTCCTTCCGCATGCTGCCCCTGCTGCACAGATGCTCCACTGATGTGTGGTACATCCTCAGCTGTCACCTGCTCACTCTGCTGGCGTTGCAGCTCTTGTTGCTGCTGCTTCTCCTGCTGCTTCACCTAATTGGATCGATGTGTGAATGCGTATGTATGTGCTTGTATGCACGGGCGTATATGTTGTCTTGCGTGCGTGCGCATTCTCGTGTGTTTCAGGGCTGGCTTGTGATCCATGCTTTAAAAGCGTTGACAAGCAGAGAAGAGAGTAAAACTTGTAAAGCTGCTGCTGATCATGCTTCACAGTCATGGCCCACTTGGCATTGTCAAAAAAGGACAAATCACCACATTTTGATCAGCAGACACACATACACATGCGATCAAACACACGTATGCATGCGCACCACACGCACAAATGCACACACTTTGATCAGCAAACACACACATACACATACACATGCAATCACCAAACACACATGCACAATTTGATCAGCAAACACACACATACACAAGCAATCATCAAACGCGCATATACACATTTTGATCACCAAACACACACATACACATGCAATCATCATACACGCATATACATGCGCACCACACGCACACATGCACACATACACACGCTCACCTCCAGCATTTGCTGCAGGTACCTCAAGTGCTCTGCGTGAGCGTGCTCCTGAAACAAGAAAACCGTTGCAGGTATACATTTTGTATTTATATGTGCGTGTGTGAAAAAATTATACGTTTGCTTTGGCAAGTGTGCTACATTAATAAGAGAGATGCTAGCAGTTCTTGCATAAATGCAAGATAAAAAGGTGAAATTGAAAAGTGGCACCTTTGCAAAGGAGCTGTGCTTGTGTCTGCGCTTTCTGCACACAAACATATACACACAAACACAAATACACACATGCACAAGACAAAACCAGACCAAACCTAAGACTGCTTACTGTATTGCTGCATGCATGATGAGCTCCGTCGGCCCAAAGGCCACACACACACACACATACACACACACCACACTCCACACACACACACACACACACACACACACACACAACACACACACACACAACACACACACTCATGTCTGCACACAATACAAGCGTGCACCACATCACCCCACACTCCAAAACAACACGCACGTGTTGTCTCTGCAGCTTTGACTGTGTGTCTAATGCGGCCACTTTTGCTGCACCGCATCATGCGCTTGCTCAAAGGTTATACAATCACACACATACCTGCACATACACACACATGCACCACACCACACCACACCACACCACACCACACCACACTATGCACACACACACACGTTCACCTGTTGTAGTCGCAGCTCGTACTGCATGCGCCGTTTGCGGGCGCCCTTGCTGCACCGCATCATGAGCTCTGCACGCTCACAAGCCACCGCTGCAGCATGGGCTGCAGCAGCCAGGTCCCAGTCGTGTAGCTGGGATGGGGGCACTAAGGGATCGATTTCGTCTGCGCAATCAGGACACATACGACAGGTGTCGTGTTTAGATGACCATTGTTCTGATGCACTGCCAGGTCCCAGTCGGGTAGCTGGGATTGGGGCGCTAGAGGATTCAGTTTGCTTGTATACACAATACGCACGGACACACGCACGCAATCAGAGTTGAACACAATCGCTTACGCATGCATGCGCATACAAACCTACATGTTCACACTATATGTACACATGTACACGCCAATACATACTTGCACACTCACTGGGCATGGGCGAAAGCTGTAGCAGCTCATTGTCCTCGCCAATGAGGAGGGCACGGCCCAAGCGAGAGGCGGACAGGATACGCTGAATCTGTGGAAGGAGGAGAAGGAGGAGGAGGAGGATGTGTGAGCATGCACACGTGTTTCAATTTGAGTACGTGTTGACTTGCGTCCATGTGCGTACGTACGTGTTGACTTGAAGATTTAATATTATGTTGCCATTCTATGGCACGCAGCTGTGTGAAATGCAAGTTAGTGAAAAGCATAACTTGGCAAATCCCTGCCTGAGCTGCACCAACGCCATTTGGTCAGCAAGTAATCAACTCAAGTTTGCTCGCCGTCTAGCTTGGTCAGGACCACGTCAGCAGTGAACGCATGAACAGAGATTGTAGCAGAAAGACCTCCCAGATTTTATGGAGTACGGATAGGGTTGGCCAGAACTGTATATACACACCGTGTATGACCGTATGAATAACGATTTCCCTGCCAAAAATACCGTATGTTCACCGTATACATATGGTTCTGGCCAACCCTAAGTATAAGTATGAATATAACGTGTGGCCTTGGCCAGCCCTGCTCACCTTCTGCACGGAGTCCTGTGGGGGCTTCCAGATACACCCTCTGAGAGCCGTTTGGGCAGGGATGTTGGCCAGCTGGTCCAGACTGGGCACAGCATACACCTGTGAGCGAAGAAGCGTGCTTACATTGACGGGTTCCAACACACATGCACACATGCATGCCCTCCTCAATCAACGCTAGAGAAGCACAACACACACACGCACACATTTTTGGTTGCTACCAAGAGTGTGTACTCGAGACTCAACGTGGCAAGCTGGCTTTGAGCGGCACAGCGCAACCCTATGGGCACAAATAGCCATCCTGCTGTTTAACCCTTAGCAGTGGGGCAAGTCATTCATTTAGGATGGGGACTTATGCGCGCATACTCACACTGACACGCACAAATACTCACATGGGTACACAAACACACAAACACACATGTTCCACACCTGGAACTCTGCCTCCTCACTGCCGTCTTGCTGTGAGACCGTCAGCAGTGCAGACACATCATCCATTTGGAACTGGGAGTTCTACACACCCAAATCGACACACACACTCATACACACCCATGTTCCACACCTGGAACTCTGCCTCCTCACTGCCGTCTTGCTGTGAGGCCGTCAGCAATGCGGGCGCATCATCCATCTGGAATAGGGAGGCGAATATGAGGGGAGAGGACAGCTCGGTGCTGGCTGAGGTGCTGCAGCTGCCGAGGATGACGTGGCGGAGGCTGCGTGCATATAAGTGGGCATGTTTGCGTGTGTTTGTATGTGTGTTTGTTTGTGTATATGTGTGCGCGCTCGTGGGTGTATGTCCGTGGGTTCAGACATCATGTATCAGCCCATTCCTTTCTTATACTTTTGGCACAACAGAGGTAGCTAGGCTGCTACAGAGGCTGGATCATGCAACAGAAAGGTGTCAACAGACAAATACGCATACATCCCTACACAGCGTAAATCTTCACATGAGGGCGCAGCGCTTAGCAAGCTCAGCAATCTCAACACCCCTGCCAGACTGGACACAACTTGATTGTTCTACGTTTTTAAGGTTTAAAGGATGCAGCTGTTTTAGAAATACGTCAATGCCAGTTTTAACTGCAAGGAGTATGACCAACGATTTCTGAGTTGCGTGTGCGTTGTCAATGACTAGCGCGTGGTTTTCTAGCTCTACAATAATTTGCAAGCGTTAACCATGCAAAGCATTGCCTGTAGATGCGGATGTAGGTGTCCGTGACCAGCAGCATGTGCTCTGCTGTTGGCTGCTCAGTCAGCTGCACCGCTTCCTCAGCCTCCTTCTCCTCCTCATCCTCCTCTTCCTCACTACCTGACCCTGTGAGTGTGTGCATGTGCGTGTGTGTGTATTGCGTGTGTGTGTATTTTGTGTGTGTGTGTGTTTGTGTGTGTGCATGTGCATGCCATCCTCACAAAATCAGGCAGGATTGTGTTTATTTCAGTGATGGGTAAAATGGATTATGGGAGTACAGACATTAGACCCAATCCAAATCCTCTTTTGTGCAGGTCTTTCTGCTGTACGGATATGTGTGCTTAGCGACACACTAGTAGGGTTGACCAGAACCATACACATATGTAGTACATACGCTATTTTTGGCAAGCGAATCACCTAATATACAGTTCTATTTAACCCTACACACTAGCTTATAAGTTGAGCAGCCATTCCAGGCTGAATGCCTTTGTAATCCAAACTAAACTATACTAAATTTAATCCTATCCTGGTTAACCCTATCTAATCCTGATCCAGTCCAAGTATACGCACATTACACCCAGATATACACACAGTACACATACGTTCTTGTACAGGTTTGCACTGACCAGGGTCCCTGAGTAGAAAGCTGGTGAGCTCAAAAGGCTGACCTGGCACGCATGCACACACAAACACACGCATACACACAATACGCACGCACACAAGCACGCACACACACGAGCTCAAATACCCCACACAACCACCATTCCTGTGGGTTTTTTACCTTACATTCTACGTGCCCTTATTCATTGTGGGGAGTGGTGTCTCAATGTCCACGTGATTCGCTTCTTATTATGAATCTACGTGCCCTTTGAGGGCGCCGCTCCTGACCGGGGTTCATAACACACGATTAATATAAAGGCAGAGTCAAGCTAGTGCAGACCTGGCGCAAACCAAACCAGGGATCAGTACTGGAAATCGTCAAGCTAGGCACACCAACGTTTTGGACACATATTGGCAGAGTCAAGCTATGCTGAATTACAATGCCCCACCTTCCACGGACAACACTTTTGGACAGTGCCCATGAGGCACACAAGCTTGTCAGGCACTGACATTGCCGACCTACCCCTAGGCACCATATGCATCACCTTCCACGCACAACATTTCTGGACAGTGTCCATGAGGCACACAAACTTGTCAGGCATTACAACATTGCCGACCGCATTGGTATGACCGACCTGACCTTGGCACCATATGCCTCACCCTCTCTGGGCGACTTCTGTTCTTGGCATTGTCCAGGAGGCACACAAATTTATTTAATGCCAACCTACGCCTAAGTACCATATGCCTCACCCTCTTTGGGCGACTTCTGTTCTTGGCATTGTCCAGGAGGCACACAAATTTATTTAATGCCAACCTACGCCTAGGTACCATATGCCTCACCCTCTTAGGGCGACTTCTGTTCTTGGCATTGTCCAGGAGTAGGGTTGGCCAGAATCATATATATACGGTGTATATACGGTATTTTTGGCAGGGAAATCACCAAATATACGGTCATATACGGTGTATATTACGGTTCTGGCCAACCCTATCCAGGAGGCATACCCACTTATTAAATGCCAACCTACGCCTAGGTACCATATGCCTCACCCTCTCTGGGCGACTTCTTCTTGACTAGGTCCATCAGGGACGCCCCTTGTGCCTTCCGTTTCTCACTGCCCTTCCCGAAATTCAGCACCTGCATGAGGAAGCAGTGCACCAGAGCAAAATTGAGTAAACACATGTGCCTGCGTGACGTAGCAGTGCGCCAGAGCAAAATTGAGTAAACACATGTGCCTGCATGAGGAAGCAGTGCGCCAGTACAAAATTGAGTAAACACGTGGGCCTGCATGAGAAGCAGTGCACCAGTGCAAAATTGAGTAAACGCATGTGCCTGCGTGACGTAGCAGTGCGCCAGTGCAAAATTGAGTAAACGCGTGGGCCTGCATGAGAAGCAGTGCACCAGTGCAAAATTGAGTAAACGCATGTGCCTGCGTGACGTAGCAGTGCGCCAGTGCAAAATTGAGTAAACGCGTGGGCCTGCGTAAGAAGCAGTGCACCAGTGCAAAATTGAGTAAACGCATGTGCCTGCATGACGTAGCAGTGCGCCAGTGCAAGATCGAGTAAATGCACAGCACCTCTAAAATCTAGCAGTGCCAACCAAAATTATCAGCACCTGCAACGTACGTGGGAAACCAGACAAAGGTAAGCGCCTGCACAACGTAGTAGTACTGAGCCAGCTGGCAGGGATGTGTCGAAGTGCTGACAGAGAGGACATGAAAACATGAGTCTTCAAAGTTTCACTCCAAAGAAGCTCACTCAGGCAAGCAACGTGGGTGCCCTAAAGCTCTGCCACGCCTACAACGTGATATGCTGTCTCTGTTCTGTATTTCACTGCACCCAACTCAGTAAATTACAGTATATAAGTGCACACAGCTTCCTCAACAACAGGGGCATGTTGTCCTAAGGAAATCCACCAACACGCTATGCAAGCCTATACAATGACCCCTTAAAAAAAGGCCACGGACATTCTCATCTTGCTCTTTATGCCGCCTCGCTTTTTTTATAACACAGCAGCACTAATATTCCAAGACATCAAGCAATGCGTTACGCGTGCGCACGCATTCACACACACAGACACACAGACACACATGGACACATATACACACACATGTGGATACGCATGGACACACACACAGTAACACAGTAACACACCTTTTGCATCTTCTCTTTGCGCTTGGCTTGCTCCATTTTGTCAATGGCCGCTGCTAGGCAGTCATCCACATCATCAGAATCCTCCTGTGTGTAAATGCACGTGTACGCGTACTTGTATTTATTTTGTTCCGCAGACTATATATAATGTGTGTGGACATTCTCATAGTCATTGTCAACAGCAAACAGCAATACACACCTTGCTCACTGTTCATTGTGTGTGCGTGTGTGTGCGTGTGTGTATGTGTGCGTGCGTGTGGGTGTGTGTTGTGTGTGTGTGTGTTTGGTGTGTGTACGCGTGTCTAAGGGCGTGCACGCGCATGTACATGTGCTCCATGTTCCATCAGGCTGATGCCTTGTATCAAATTACGCACCTCGTCTGAGTCTGAGCCCTTGCTGCTCCCACCCTCACCGCCCCTATGATCTGCATGCTGAGCGTCCTGGCTGTGGTCATGCCCATCATCACCTAGGTGTGTAAATGTGTGCGTGTGCGTGTATGTGTTGTGTGTACGTGTATGTGTGTGTGTGTGTGTGTGTGTGCGCACGTGCATGTTAGGAAAGTCGGTCAGGTAGTTGGGTAATGCCTGCCGTCCTGCGAGGAAGGGCAAAAATAGGGTTGGCAAAGACAATACACTCATACATATAAAGATCTAAATATTTCCCATGCACTGCATAAGATCTCACTGGCACTTGTCAATTTCGGAAAGCAAGGGAGGCCTATTGCTCAACTATTTACATCTACACAACACACCCACACCCTACACACAAAAAAGCCCCACGCCCCACCACCTACCGTCACTGGCATCTCCACCCCTTCCCCTGCTGCATCTCACACTGGGTCCCTTTTGTTGAGCAGCCTTCCCTGGAAATAAAAGGGCGTGTCCGTACGCACGTGTGTGTGCATGTGTGCATCTTTTTATGTGTGTTTCTATGTCAGTGTTATGGTGTGCCAAGATACCAAGAAGGCGCAGTAGCAGCACAGCAGCGCAGCAGCCAAGCAGTGAGAAACATGCAGAGCAATCATTTTGTGCTGCAATGACCTTAGTCAGCCTGGCGTCTGTACCAGATGCACCTATGCAAAGGTTGTGATGTGCACACACACACACATACACATGCACAGTTCTGACTGTGCCTTCTTGGCAGCCTAAAGATCAAAAACGCGTGTACCCCCCCCACACACATACACATACACACACTCACATGTACACACACACGCACACACATACACACATTCACATAAAAATACACAGAATAGTATACAAATGACACACAGTTTACAAACAGAAGCAAGAGATCTACCTGCATACTTCTCACTGCGTCTTTGTGCCTTCCTGGCTGCCCTGCACGCAGCTGCCTCCTCCGCCAGCGCAATGGTTTCGTTGGCCACGAGCACGTCACGCAGCCACACAGGGGAAAAGTCGGCATCAAGCAGCTCCATGAACAGCACCTGGGAAGTGCCCTTTGGGCGCAGCTCCCCATGCTTACCTGTATGAATTGGAATTGTGTACGTGTGCGTGTGTGTGTGTGGTGTGTGTGCGTGCGTGCATATGAGAATATGCGTGCCTGTAAATTTGTGTATGTGTACTTGTGCAGCTCTTACAACTATGAGCAGTGAGAAATAAGAGGTGGAACAAAAGAGCGGCCTCCGTCAGAAGGTTTGAGGTGACACTTATTACGGCTCTATTAGTG
>Ga0307948_1001299_pt1 | contig 17586 bp, 14 predicted proteins | sample OrgLakmetagen280_FD_201824 | JGI IMG/M metagenome (GOLD analysis project Ga0307948, IMG submission 201824) | Saline water microbial communities from Organic Lake, Antarctica - #280 | ecosystem: Environmental > Aquatic > Non-marine Saline and Alkaline > Saline | place: Antarctica: Organic Lake...
TCAAAAAAAACTCAATTTTAAAGAAGTTTTCTTCTTTAAAATATTGATGTAAATTATTGTTTTATAATGTGTTATAATATTTTTGAGTGTTTTGATAAATAATACAGGATAGTTACGGTTTAAAATTTTAACGAAGTATAAAGGAAAAAGAGGAGTGAAATAAGCGATGGAATTTATGAATTACAGCACTAAGGGTATTCATCAAGATTAGGGTTAATCTTCAAATTTCTATTTTGTTTTTATTTAGTAACTTAGAACATATTAATTTTGTTTCCTATTCCTATAGAATAATAATGACCAACAAGAAAGACAATATAAATAAGCTCTCTGAGAAGCTAGAAATACTATTAAAAAAACAAGTTAGCTTTTCAGAAGAGATTAACTATCTGAGAATTGAAGTAAATAAGCTAAAAGCATCTAGTCAAAAAGATGTTTTTGAAAAAGAAGAGTCAAAAGTTGACAATCCTTTGGATGATAAAAGTTTTGTAATTACACCCGAAAAAGTAAAACCGAATGTTTATTCAACTCATCAACAGGAAAAAGTAAGTTCAACTAAGCACGATACTCCCAAAGAGAACAAACCACCAAAGATCAAATTAGACATTGAAAAATTTATTGGTGAAAATCTGATTAATAAAATCGGAATTGCAATTACTATCATTGGAGTAGCAATAGGAGCAAAATATTCTATTGAAAATGAATTAATTAGTCCACTAACGAGAATAATTTTAGGTTATTCAATAGGACTAGGTCTTTTAGGAGTTGGAATTAAATTAAAGAAAAAGTATGAAAGTTTCAGTGCTGTTCTTACTAGTGGAGCCATTGCAGTTCTGTATTTCATCACTTATGCTGCCTATAGTTTTTATGAATTAATTCCACAATTTTTTGCTTTTGGTCTCATGGTTATTTTTACCATTTTTTCTGCAATAGCAGCTATTAACTACAATAAACAAGTCATCGCTCATATAGGTTTAGTAGGCGCCTACGCCGTACCCTTTCTTTTAAGCCAAGGTTCTGGAAAGGTTGCCACTCTATTTACATACATGGCTATTATTAATATTGGAATTCTTATAATTTCATTTAAAAAGTACTGGAAACCACTTTACTATTCTTCTTTCTGTCTAACATGGCTTGTTTTCATTTCTTGGTATGTATTAGATTATCAAAAAAGTGAGCACTTCGGAATAGCACTTACCTTTCTTAGTTTGTTCTTTGTAATTTTTTACCTGACTTTTCTTGCATACAAATTAATAAAAAGGGGAAAATTTGAACTGCCAGATATTCTGCTACTTTTAACCAATACATTTATTTTTTATGGTATTGGATATTCTATTCTGGTAGACCACGCATCAGGTAAACAACTATTGGGTGTATTTACACTTTGTAATGCCATCTTAAATTTTATTGTAGGCACAATAATTTACAAACAAAAACTTGCAGACAAGAACTTTTTATACCTCATTATTGGATTGGTTATCGTTTTTATTACCATAACATTCCCAGTTCAATTCGATGGCAATTGGGTCACGTTATTTTGGGCAGGTGAAGCTGCTTTACTTTTCTGGATAGGAAGAACTAAAAATGTCACCATCTATGAAAAAATATCCTATCCACTAATGATATTAACCTTCTACAGTATTTTTCAAGACTGGACGTCTGCCTATAACAATTACTCTCCTGAGATTAATGGAACAAGAATTACCCCACTGTTAAATATTCATTTTCTAACTTCAATGTTGGTTGTTTCAGCATTTGGTTTTATAAACTTCATCCATTATAGTAAGCGTTATTCCTCTTCTATTATTAATTTAAAGGACCTCTATAAAATCGTTTCCTACGCAATTCCTGGTATTTTTATTTTCCTACTTTACAGTGCGATTCGAATGGAGATAGTTAACTATTGGAATCAGTTATACGCCGATTCTGCAATCACAATTAATTCATCAGGCACTCAATTTTATCGCAATTATGACCTCAACAAGTGGAAAATGATTTGGACTATCAATTACACCCTGATATTTGTTTCAGTTCTTTCTTACTTCAATTTAAAAAAGTTGAAAAATCAAAATCTAGCGATAATTAACCTGATACTAAACACCTTGACTATTTTGGTGTTTTTAGTGAATGGACTCTATCTCCTCAGCGAACTTCGTGAAAGTTACTTAACACAAACTTTATCAGAATTTTATCAAAAAGATTCTTTCTATATAGGTATTCGCTATGTTTCATTTGCTATTATTGCCTTAACATTGATTTCTTGTTATTACTTTTTAAAGAAGGAGTTTTTAAAACTAAATTTCGGAATAGCATTTGATTTTTTATTGTACACTACCATTATTTGGATTGCCAGCAGCGAGTTAATTAACTGGATGGACATTGCTGACTCTGGACAATCTTATAAACTAGCTTTAAGCATTCTTTGGGGAGTGTATTCACTGTATCTAATAGTGATAGGGATTTGGAAAAAGAAAAAGCATCTGAGAATTGGTGCAATTATATTATTTGGAATTACATTAATGAAATTATTCTTTTACGATATTTCTCATCTTGATACCATTGCGAAAACCATCGTATTTGTTTCTTTGGGTGTTTTGCTTTTGATTATTTCATTTCTATACAATAAATTCAATCATTATATTTCTACTGAAAATGACCATTAAACCTTTTGTTCTTGCGTTTTTACTGTTCTGTTCTTATTCTTATGGTCAAATGGAACAATACAACTATAAGCGTGAAATATCAAAAATTTCCGATCAATGGCACAATATCATATTGCCGAATGATATTTTCGGAAAAGTTAAATCCGATTTATCTGATATCAGAATCTTTGGTGTGATAGCAAATAAAGATACAATTGAAGCTCCATATTTAATTCAAAAACGCATAGAGGAAGTATCCAATAAAGAAGTCAATTTTAAAACACTTAATGTTTCCCAAAATGAAAAAGGTTACTTTTTTACTTTTGAAGTTCCGAATTCGCAGGCCATTAACCAAATAAAATTAAGATTTAAACAGCGGAATTTTGATTGGAACTTAAAACTTGAAGGCAGTCAAAACCAAAAAGAATGGTTTACAGTAATTGAAGATTATCGGGTTTTATCTATTAAAAATGAACAAACCGACTTTCAATTCACCAAGTTAAGTTTCCCTAGTTCAAAATATCGGTTTTTTCGTATATTGATTGATAGTAAAGAAAAACCTGAGCTTACCTTTGCCAGTATTGTAAGGCATCAATTTTCAAACGAATCTTATCGCGATTTTACCATCAAGAACATACTTGTCAATGAAAATCAACAATTGAAACAAACAGAAGTTGATATTGATTTACAAATGCCTGTTCCAATTAGTAAAATCAATTTTAATATTTCGGCTAATTTTGAATATTATCGTCCTTTTACTGTAAAGTATCTTGCTGATAGCTTCATAACAGAAAAAGGGTGGAAATATAATTACCAAGAATTGACAAATGGCACCTTGAATTCTATTGAAGAAAACGATTTTAAATTCAATAGCACAACAGTTCAAAAATTGAAAATTCTTATTCATAATCAAAACAACCAAGCGCTAACAATTGATTCTATTCAAATAAAAGGATATGTTCATGAATTAATTGCACGTTTTACAAGCCCAGCAACCTATTTCCTTACCTATGGCAATAACCAATCAACAGCTCCGAATTATGATATTAAGCGTTTTAAAGAAAAGATTCCAAAAAATTTGAATACTCTAGAGTTGAGTAATGAGCAAATAATTCAAAAAGAAAAAGTTAAAATAAATACACCGCTTTTCCAAAACAAGTTTTGGCTTTGGTTAGTTATGGGTATAATAATCTTGTTGATTGGATGGTTTTCAATAAAAATGATAAGTAAATAGTGTCTGGTCGGAAACAGCACAAAATTAAAATTGATTCTTTTGAGTATATTTTACTTTTTTTCTCTAGTCGGCTGATACTATGGCATCTCCTAAAGAAATAAAACCAAACCGCAGCAAAGCAAGCGCATAGCCTGTCCCGAGAAATCGGGAAAAACCTTAAAAAATGATTATGATTGAATAAATACCTCTCATCCCGATAAAATCGGGAATAAAAATCGTCTGTTTCCGACCAGACACTAAATAAAACTCACCTTCGTCACCTTGAAACTGACTTTTTGAATTGTTGAGGCGTCATCATTTCAATCTTTTTAAATTGTCTATTGAAGTAACTGGTATTATTAAAACCTGACTTAAAAGCAATATCAGACATTCGGTAGTCATTCGATTCTTGAATTATCTTTTTTGAAAATTTAATCTTTTCGGAATTAATATAGTCAATTGGAGAAATACCTAACGTGTTTTTAAATTGTTTATGAAAATGAGAGGTACTCAAGTACGCTTTTTTGGCAAGCATTTCAACATTAATATCTTTATTGGTCAGGTTTTCTTTTATGTATTTTATGACCGTTCCAATTCGGGTGTCATTATAGGTCTTCGGATCATTTAAAAGTAAAGATTTCGCTTTTGTTTGTAAAAGCCTAACTATTAATTCCTGAATCATTAAGTCCAATAATACATCTTTGGACTTGCTGTTATTGGTAAAGGTGTATGTTAACCGTTCAATTAAATGATTGATATCTTGATTATTGACTAAATGATAAGCTGTTTCGTCTAAATTCCAATTGTTGTTTTCGTTTTCAATCGCAACATTATAATTAAATTTCTCAACTACTTCAATAATTTTAGAAGCATCAATACCTAAAGCTAAACATTGTGTAGGACATTTTTTTGTGGCAGTAGGGAAATCAATAATCATTTCTTTATTTTTTGGAATGACTAAAGATTCACCTGGGAAAAAATCAAAAGAATCAAAACCATCAAGATGCATCACTTTCTTTCCCGTATGCATGATGGCGATAATAGGGAAATCAAAAATCAATGATACTTTTTCAGCTAAGGTATGCGTCTCATAAATATTAAGCTCTGCATATTCAGCATTGTATGTGGTTTTATTCTCCACTAATGTGGTAAGTTTCCTCTGGGCATTATGTTGGTTTAATAATGATTTCATACTTCAAAATGTAAAGCTTTAAGACATAAATAAGAAAAAAGAGATATGTTCTAAAACATGATCAATACGTTCAATAGTATTGGAAATTAATGAAATAAATTTAGAAAAATGTTTTTTACCTAAATAATTATTAATTAAACACTAAACACATGATTTATTCTAAACCAAAATTCAAAGAAAAGTACTCCAATTTTATTAATGGAAAATTTGTTGAACCACTGGGAGGTCAGTATTTTGAAAATATGTCACCAATAGACAACAGTTTAATCGCAAAATACCCGCGTTCTCAGAAAGAAGACGTCGAATTAGCTTTAGATGCAGCCAATGCGGCAAAAGAAGCTTGGGGCAATACTTCTGCAACAGAAAGATCGAACTTATTAAATAAAGTAGCTGATATCATTGAAGCGAATCTGGAGGAGTTTGCGCTCGTCGAAACTTGCGATAATGGAAAACCAATTCGAGAAACTTTAAATGCAGACATCCCTTTAAGTGCAGATCATTGGCGTTATTTTGCAGCTTGTATCCGTTCGGAAGAAGGAAGTGCTTCAGAGCTTGATCAGAACACCTTATCAATGAATATTAAAGAACCATTGGGTGTTATTGGTCAAATTATTCCATGGAATTTCCCCTTGCTTATGCTGTCATGGAAATTACCGCCAGCCTTAGTTACTGGGAATTGCGTAGTTTTGAAACCTGCTGAGCAAACACCATCTTCTGCAACACTACTCATGGAAAAAATAGCAGATGTATTTCCTCCAGGAGTAGTTAATATTATTCATGGATTTGGTCCGGAAGCTGGGAAACCATTAGCATCAAGTTCAAAAGTTGATAAAGTGGCCTTTACAGGTGAAACAACTACAGGTCAATTAATTATGCAATATGCATCAAAAAACCTTAATCCAGTAACAATGGAATTAGGTGGTAAATCGCCTAACGTTTTCTTTAATAGCGTTATGGATGGAGACGACGCTTACTTAGACAAAGCCATTGAAGGTGCTGTATTGTTCGCTTTTAATCAAGGTGAAGTGTGTACCTGTCCTTCAAGATTATTGGTTCAAGAAGATATTTATGACGCTTTTATGGAACGCGTTATAGAAAGAACAAATGCGATAGTACAAGACAATCCTTATGACACCAACACAATGGTTGGAGCTCAAGCTTCCAATGACCAATATGAAAAAATACAATCGTATTTTAAAATAGGAAAAGAGGAGGGTGCAAAAGTCCTTACGGGAGGTGAAGTGACTAAACTAGAGGGAGACTTAGCAAATGGATTCTATATTAAACCAACAATTTTGGAAGGCCACAATAAAATGAGGGTATTCCAAGAAGAAATTTTTGGACCGGTAGTTTGTGTTACTAAATTTAAAGATGAAGCGGAAGCTATAGAAATTGCAAACGATACGCTTTACGGACTAGGAGCAGGGGTTTGGACGCGTGATGCGCACCAAATATACCAGATACCAAGAGCCATAAAAGCAGGTCGTGTTTGGGTAAACTGTTACCATACATATCCAGCGCATGCACCATTTGGAGGTTATAAAAAATCTGGATTTGGTAGAGAGAATCATGTAATGATGCTTAACTATTATCGTCAAACAAAAAACATGTTGATCTCTTATGATAAAAATAAATTAGGTTTCTTTTAGCATGAATTATACATCAAAATAGGATATATTGTTAAAAGTAGTGTCCGCAAGAAAACTAATCATTTTTAGGTCTTTGATAAGAAAACTTCAAAGACAAGGCTTGTGAAGTTTTTAATTGTCAATAGTTTAGGAGAAACTACAACAACCAAAAAGGCTGAATATTTTTTATTCAGCCTTTTAAAAATTAAATATTATGGAAAGAATCGCAATTACAAAAAAAGCAGAAAAAGTCTTAGAGCAATTAAAAGTTAAACACGGTGAATTAATCTTTCATCAAAGTGGAGGGTGTTGCGATGGCTCTGCTCCTATGGTTTTTGAAAAAGATGATATGTACTTAGATGATAGCGACATCCTATTAGGTGCGTTATTGGGTGTTAATTTTTATATGAATCAAGACCAGTTTGAGTATTGGAAACATACCCATTTAACAGTTGATATTACGGAAGGTCGTGGATCTAGTTTTTCCTTAGAAATCCCTTTAGGAGTGCGATTTTTAATTAACTCTAGGCTTTTAACGGAAGAAGAAAACAAGGTCCTTAATAAACAAGAATGATTTAAAGAGACTAATTCATAAGGAATAGAATATGGAATCCACTTAAACTATTGGTTGGTAACCAAATACCATTTTTAATTAATTCACATAAAGTGATTCAATCAAGATAATCAAACCTTAAAACTTGCCTGACCATTCATTTCCCAATACAAAACCACAAAAATCAATCAAATAATTTTAATTTAGGCCTCTTAAAATTGATAAAATATGAAAGCATACGTATTTCCAGGCCAAGGAGCCCAATTTATAGGAATGGGTAAAGACCTTTACGAAGCCTCTCCTGTTGCTCAAGAACTTTTCAAGAAAGCAAATGAGATTTTAGGTTTTGAAATTACTGAAATCATGTTCAGTGGAACAGATGAACAGTTGAAGGAAACGAAAGTAACGCAACCAGCAATATTTTTACACTCTGTAATTTTAGCAAAAGTGTTGGGTGATAATTTCAAACCAGACATGGTTGCTGGTCACTCTTTAGGAGAGTTTTCTGCACTTGTTGCAAATGGAGTTTTATTATTTGAAGATGGACTAAAATTGGTTTATCAACGTGCCTTAGCAATGCAAACTGCTTGTGAAGCTGAACCTTCTACAATGGCTGCTATTTTAGGTCTAGAAGATAATAAAGTAGAAGAGATTTGTGCTGGAATCGATGAAGTTGTTGTCGCAGCAAACTATAATTGTCCTGGTCAATTGGTTATTTCTGGTTCGAACAAAGGAATTGAAATAGCTTGTGAAAAAGCCAAAGAAGCTGGAGCAAAAAGAGCATTGCCTCTTCCTGTTGGTGGAGCATTTCACTCGCCACTAATGGAGCCAGCAAGAGAGAAATTAGAAAAAGCAATTCAAAATACACCATTCTCCAAAGGAATTTGTCCAATTTATCAAAACGTTACTGCAAAAGCAGTGAGTGATATAGATGAAGTTAAAAACAACTTAATTGCACAATTAACAGCGCCAGTTCGTTGGACACAAACAATGCAACAAATGATTGCTGATGGATGTGAGGAAGTAATTGAAGTAGGTCCAGGTAAAGTTTTACAAGGATTATTTAAGAAAGTGGATAGAAAGTTTTCGACTTCAAGTGCTGGGATTGGAGAATAGAAAAACCTTTGACAAGAAAACTTGACAAGCCTTGTCTTTGAAATTATTAAAATTAATGCCTATCTGGGAGTTTACCAGTATGTCGATAAAAAAAGAGATCCTATTATTCCTAAAATCTATGATTTTTAGGAATAATAGGATGACAGGGTTAAATGTGAGCAATCAACTTGTTGTAAAGAGATATTTGTGAGGGATTTCAATTTCCCCTTCATAAAATATTAGAAAAAAGCTTAGTCAACTGGTAAAGTACCCGACAGGCATTTTAAAGTCATTAAAATTGAGATTATTCTGAGAAGAGTGCCTCTTTTTTTATGGTATTCAAATAACGAAACGAAGTCGATTTGTAGTAGCTGAGCGAAATCGAAACTAAAGTAAATCCTTATTCAAAAAATTCATTTTACTCAATTTCCTAAAATACTTTTTACTTAAATTAGCTTGAATAATATCTAAATGCTCTATCCTGTGGCAATCTGTAGCTACATAGTCAATCAGGTTATTGTCAACCAATAATTCTGCTTGTTTTTTAATTGCAGCACCATAATGACCCGTCAATGAATTAAGATTCATTTGAATTTTTACTCCATTTTCACGGAATTTCCTAGCGGGTTCAATTCCTTCATTTAAGAAGAATAAATACCTTTCATAATGGGCTAAAACAGGCTGATATCCTTTTGTTTTTAGATTGAAGATAAGTTCATCAATATTGTTTGGTTTTGCACCAAAAGAAAGCTCAAAAAGAACCTCGCTATTTCCGAAGGTGAGGAGTTTTGTATTTTCAACTAAATCCATAAAATACTCATCAAAAAAGTATTCTGCTGCAGCGTCAATTTCAATTGGAATATTTAATCTTTTTAATTCATTACGAACATCTTCTAATCCACCGAAGATAATATCCGGTGTGTTCTTATAGTAGTCGAACATTATGTGCGGAGTAGTGATCACCTTTTTATATCCTAACTCTGAAAAACGCAACAACATACCAATAGTGTGATCCATTGATTGTGAACCATCATCAATTCCCGGAATGAGGTGACTGTGCATATCAACTGCAATTGCACTCAAATCGAGAGGTTCTTTAGTTTTTCCTCCAAATATTTGTTCAATTAAACCCATAACTTATGTATTGTATTGCTTTTCGTAATATGCCTGATATTCACCAGAAATTATATTTTTAACCCAATTATGATTTTCAAGATACCAGTCAACTGTTTTTTCTAAACCTTCTTCAAAGGCAATAGAGGGTTTCCATCTGAGTTCATTTTCAAGCTTTGAAGCGTCAATAGCATATCTTCTATCATGTCCTGCTCTGTCTTTAATGAATTTTATTTGCTTAGCTGTTTTACCTTCTTCTCTTCCTAAACGTTGATCGACAATCGCAGCCAAACGTTTTACAAGTTTAATATTGGTCCACTCATTCAAACCTCCAATATTATAGGTTTCACCATTTCTTCCTTCATGGAAGATTAGATCAATTGCACTTGCATGATCTTCTACCCATAGCCAATCTCTAATATTCAATCCATCACCGTAGATGGGCAAATCTTTACCTTCTATAGCATTATGAATCATTAAAGGAATTAGCTTTTCAGGAAATTGGTGACTTCCATAATTATTTGAACAATTTGAAATACGAATATTCAAACCATAAGTGTGATGATAAGCACGCACAAAATGATCTGAACTCGCTTTAGAAGCCGAATATGGACTTCTTGGGTCGTAGGAAGTTGTTTCTTCAAACAATCCATCAGTTCCTAAACTTCCATATACCTCATCTGTTGAGATATGATAAAAAATGTGCTGAGATAAATCTGACCAATTCGCTCTACAAACATTCATTAGATTTACTGTTCCAACAACATTTGACAATACAAACTCCATTGGTCCAGAAATTGAACGATCGACATGAGATTCTGCAGCTAAATGAATAACATCTGTAATTTCATGTTTTACAAAAACTTCATTTAAATCAGCTTCACTACATATATCACCTTTAAAAAACGAGTAGTTTGATTTGTTTTCAACATCAGACAAGGTTTCTAAATTTCCTGCGTAAGTCAATTTGTCAAAATTCACAAAATGAAAATCTGGATAGCGGTTCACCATGCGACGAACCACATGTGAGCCAATAAACCCAGCGCCACCTGTAATGAGAATTGTTTTGGGTTGTAAACTATCTGATGTTTTTTCTTCCATGCTTATCCTTCTTGACTTGTGAAATAAGATTTGAGGCGACTACCCCAAATACATTTTTCCATAATGTGTCTTTAAATACTTCTCTTTTTTAATAGGCTTCAAAATACATTAATTTCAAAGCCCTTCAGTAAAAAGTTGATGCTACTTCAACCTGCTGATGCGCCCCTAATCTTAATGTCAGATTTGAAGTATATCAATATATTTAATTCCATCTTTCATTATATCACGGGCTAAATCAAGCGCCAACTGTTATCAGAATGATGTTTTTTAGTCTTTATAAACTCCAGTATTCTAAATCTTTAATTTCAGTTTTAAATACACCTTTGATATCAACAAAAACACCTTTTCCATCTTTTAGGTATTTTTTGAAGTCACTTTCTTTTAGATGCGCATATTCGGCATGATTAACTGCCACGATTACAGCATCATATTCACTTCCTGTATTTTCTGAAAGTCCAACTCCGTATTCATGCATCATCTCCTCTGAAGAGGCATGTGGATCAATTAAGTCAACCTTTACTGCGAAAGATTTCAACTCATTCACGACATCAATTACTTTGGAGTTTCTAATGTCAGAAACATTTTCTTTGAAAGTTGCTCCCATGATCAATACTTTAGCATTGTTCATGTCTTTACCTTGAGCAATCATCATTTTCACAGTTTGCTTTCCAATATAAAAGCCCATTGAATCATTCACCGAACGACCACTGTTGATAATTTCTGCGTGGTAACCAACTTGTTTCGCTTTGTAAGTCAAATAATATGGATCTACTCCAATACAGTGACCTCCAACAAGTCCTGGTTGAAATGGTAAGAAATTCCATTTTGTTCCAGCAGCAGCTAATACTTCGTAAGTATTAATCCCTAATTTATTAAATATGATTGATAATTCATTGATCAATGAAATATTCACATCACGTTGTGTATTTTCAATAATTTTTGCTGCTTCAGCGACTTTAATAGACGTTGCACGGTGCACTCCTGCCCCTACAACTTCTTCATATACTTTTGCAATTTCCTCTAAAGATTCTGCATCATTTCCTGAAACAACTTTCACTACATTTTGTAATGTGTGAACTTTATCTCCTGGATTAATACGTTCTGGAGAATAACCTACTTTAAAGTCAATTCCTGCCTTCAAACCTGATAATTCTTCTAAAACTGGAATACAGTCTTCTTCCGTACATCCAGGGTAAACTGTTGATTCAAAAACAACATAATCACCTTTTTTCAAAACTTTACCAACAGTGCTTGAAGCGCCTAAAAGTGGTCCCAAGTTAGGTCTGTTAGAATCATCAATTGGAGTAGGAACTGCAACTACATAAAAAGTAGCTTCTTTCAAATCCTCAAGAGTTGCAGTGAATTCTATACTACATCCGTCAAAATCTGAAGATTCTAATTCCTTACTGGGGTCGATGTTGTTTTTCATTAACTCCACTCTATCTGCATTGATATCAAACCCTATGACATCCATTTTACGAGCAAATTCTAGTGCTATTGGTAATCCAACATAGCCCAATCCGATAACGGCTAATTTCTCCTGCTTTTCAATTAACTTAGTGTGCTTTGATTTGTTCATCTCTTACTTGATATATTCGTTCTATAATTTCAACAACCTTTAATCCCTCTAAAGCATTAGTGGTTGCGATGTTCCTTCCTTTAATTGTATCCACTACATTATCAATAACATAATGGTGGTTTGCAGCCGAACCTTTGTATGAGCCATAATCATTTCCGGGATTAGTTGGAGATAATTCTGGCATTTTATACCCTTCAATATTGCAAACTTCAACCTCATTCATATATTGCCCTCCAATTTTCACAGAGCCATTCTCACCGATTATAGTGATCGATGATTCTAGATTTTGACCAGCAACAGCAGTTGAGTAATTCAATGATCCCATTCCTCCTTGGATGAAATCAAAGCTTACAAATCCTGAATCTTCAAAATCTGTTGAGTCTTTGTGCATAAAGTCTGCAAATTTACCTTGAATATTTTTAATATCTCCAAAAAGCCAATACATAATATCTACAAAGTGAGAGAACTGCGTAAATAGAGTTCCTCCGTCAAGGTCTGTAGTTCCCTTCCAGCCGCCTTTTTTATAATAGCGGTCGTCTCGGTTCCAATAACAGTTCAATTGCACCATGAAGACTTTACCTAAAATCCCGTCATCTACAACTGACTTAATCCATTCTGATGGAGGGGAATATCTATTTTGCATAACACAAAACACGTGTTTTGACATTTGCAGAGACTTAAATATAATACGTTCACAATTGTCTTTGGATAAACCCATTGGTTTCTCACAAACTACATGTTTATTCTGCTCTAGAATTTTAATACTTTGTTCTGCATGCAATCCATTTGGCGTGCAAATACTAGCAACATCAAATGCTATATTTTCAGCTAGAAATTCATCTATTGAACTAAAAAATGGAACATCAAAATTTTCTAAAGAAAGACTTTCTTTTGGCTGAACATCAATTAATGCTACAAGTCTAGCTTCTTTATTTTCATTTACCATCGCAGCATGACGCTTTCCGATGTGTCCAGAGCCTATAATTACAAATTTTATTTCTTCATCCATAGGGCAACTATAATTTCTTAACTCTTCCGTCAACAAGTTGATATTTATCTTTGCTTTCTTCACAAATTGCGTCGTTATTTTGGTCGAATTCTAGTCGGTGACCAAACTCGCTCATCCAGCCTAATTGTTTAGCAGGATTCCCAACCACAAGTGCATAAGGCAAAACTTCTTTCGTTACTACGGCCCCCGCTCCTATAAAGGCAAATTCACCGATATCATGTCCACAAACTATAGTTGCATTCGCTCCAATAGAAGCCCCTTTCTTTACTATAGTCTTACTGTACTGTCCTTTTCTATTAACTGCGCTTCTTGGATTGATTACATTTGTAAAAACCATTGAAGGTCCTAAGAAAACATCGTCTTCGCATTCAACACCAGTATAAATGGATACATTATTTTGAACTTTCACATTGTTTCCCAAGACAACATCTGGGGAAATAACAACATTTTGACCAATATTGCAGTCATTTCCTATCTTACAATTTGGCATAATATGAGAAAAATGCCAAACCTTAGTTCTTTCGCCTATTGAACAGCCTTCGTCAATTATTGCGGTGGGGTGTGAAAAGTAGTCCATAATTAATTTATATAATCTTCAAAATTATTGTGTTCTTTCTTGAAAAGCTCTTTTTTGGTCAATTCTTTGAAATATTCGTAAGTCAATTTTAAACCTTTTTCACGATTATACTTTGGTGTCCAATCTAAGATTTCTTTTGCTCTGGTGATGTCTGGTTGTCTTTGCTTTGGGTCGTTCAATGGTAAATCCTTATAAATCACTTTTTGTGTTGTTCCTGTCAATTTAATAATTTCCTCAGCAAAATCCCCAATCGTGATTTCGTTTGGATTACCTAGGTTCACAGGCTGTGTATAATCCGATTTTAACAAACGTACAATTCCTTCTATTAAATCATCAACATAACAGAAAGATCTTGTTTGGCTTCCATCTCCGAAGACAGTCAAATCCTCACCACGTAATGCTTGACCAATAAATGCTGGTAAAACACGGCCATCATTCAAACGCATTCTTGGTCCGTACGTATTAAAAATACGTGCGATTCTAGTTTCCACCCCATGATATGTATGATAAGCCATTGTTATTGCCTCTTGAAAACGTTTCGCTTCATCATAAACTCCACGCGGTCCTATTGGGTTTACATTTCCCCAATATTCTTCTGTTTGTGGATGAACTTCAGGATCACCATAAACTTCAGAAGTTGACGCTATTAAAACGCGTGCTTTTTTAACTCTCGCCAAACCTAAACAATTATGAATCCCTAAGGATCCAACCTTTAAAGTTTGGATAGGAATTTTTAAATAATCAATTGGACTTGCTGGAGAGGCGAAATGCAATATATAGTCGAGCTTCCCTGGGACATGGATGAATTTTGATACATCTTGATGATAAAACTCAAAATTATCTTTCGGAAAAAGGTGTTCTAGGTTTGAAATTCTCCCTGTGATTAAATTGTCCATTGCAATAACATGATATCCTTCTTTCACAAAACGTTCACACAAATGAGACCCTAGAAACCCTGCCGCTCCAGTAATTAAAACTCTTTTATTCATTTTTTATACTTTTGGTAAAATGGTTTGGCGTCCTATTGAACTGTAATAAAAACCTTTTTCTTGCATATCTGACAGGATAAAAACATTTCTTCCATCAAAAATCAGCGGTATTTTCAATTTTGATTTAATCAAATTAAAATCTGGATTTTTAAATGCAGACCATTCAGTAGCAATCAGCAAGGCATCAGCTCCATCAAGGGCTTCATACTGATTTTCTACATATTCAATTTTATCTCCTAATTGCTTTTTCACATTGTCCATTGCCTCTGGATCAAAGGCAACAACCTTTGCTCCTCTTCTTATTAACTCATCAATTAAATAAAGTGCTGGCGCTTCGCGAATATCATCAGTATCTGGTTTAAACGCTAATCCCCAAAGTGCAAACTTCTTTCCTTTGATATCTCCAAAATAATCAAGAATTTTATCTAAAAGTTTAATACGCTGTTTACTATTCACTTTCAAAACGGCATCAATAACTGAAAAGTCAAAATTGTGATCAAGTCCACTTTTCATTAATGCAATAACATCTTTCGGAAAACAACTTCCTCCAAATCCAATTCCCGGATATAAGAAACGGTGACCAATACGTGTGTCGGAACCCATTCCTTCTCTCACTTTATCAACATCGGCACCTACAATCTCACAAAAATTAGCTACTTCATTCATGAAAGTTATTTTTGTCGCCAAGAAAGCATTTGCCGCATATTTTGTTAATTCCGCAGACTTTTCATCCATAAATATTATTGGATGTCCGTCACGAATAAAAGGCTGATACAACTCTTTCATGACAACCTTCGCCTTTTCATCTTCCGTTCCGATAATTACTCGGTCAGGATTCATGAAATCATCAACTGCAAATCCTTCTCTTAAAAACTCTGGATTTGAAACAACTGCGAAAGGTACATCTGTTTCATTTTTAATTGCAGCAGTCACTTTATCAGCTGTTCCCACCGGAACTGTTGATTTATCTATAATGATTTTATATTCTTTAATTAACCCTCCTAAATCCTTAGCCACACCCAGAACGTAAGATAAATCTGCTGAACCATCTTCCCCTGGAGGAGTTGGTAATGCAAGAAAAATAATTTCTGCATCTTTAATAGCTGAAGCCAAATCTGTTGTAAACTGAAGTCTTTTTTGTTTTATATTTCTTTCAAATAAAGCGTCTAAATGAGGCTCGTAAATTGGCACCTCCCCATTTTTTAAACGTTGAACTTTTTCTTTATCTATATCTACACAAATTACGTTGTTTCCTGTTTCAGCAAAACAAGTTCCTGTGACCAAACCAACGTATCCTGTCCCTATAACGGCTATATTTTTCATCCTTCTATAAATTCTTTAACTGCTGAGCAAATATATTCTAACTGATCTTTTTCTAATTCCGTATGCATTGGTAAAGAAAAAACTCTTGTTGTTAACCAATCTGTATTCTCTAGGCTACCACTAGATGTTTCCAGCGTTGCAAACATTTTCTGCTTGTGTGCAGGTACTGGATAATAAACCATTGCAGGAATATCTTTTTCACCTAAAAATGCAACCAATGCATCACGGTCAATTCCGTCATCTAATTTTAAAGTATATTGGTGGAAAACATGTTTAGAATTCTCTACTCTTTTCGGAATTGTCAAACCTTCTAAACCTGAGAATTGCACATCATAATAATCAGCAGCTTTTCTTCTGGCATCAATATAATTATCGAGTTCTCTCAATTTAATTCGCAAAACCGCAGCTTGAATAGTATCTAAACGTGAATTGCAACCAACAACATCATGATAATATCTTTTACTTTGACCATGGTTTGCTACCATTGTTAATTTCTCAGCGAGTTCATCATTATTTGTGCACATTGCCCCTCCATCACCATAACAACCTAAGTTTTTAGAAGGGAAGAAACTTGTACATCCAACGTCCCCAATAGTACCTGTCTTTTTAACAGTACCATCAGAGAAAGTATAATCAGAACCTATCGCTTGTGCATTATCTTCAATAACTTTTAAATCATACTTTTCTGCAATTTTCATAATCGCCTCCATGTCGCATGACTGTCCATATAAATGTACAGGAACAATTGCTTTTGTTCTGGATGTTATGGCAGCCTCAATAGCTTTTAAAGAAATGTTAAATGTATCTTTTTCGCAATCTACAAAAACAGGTTTCAAGTGCAATAAGCCCATAACTTCCGTTGTTGCGATGTAGGTATATGAAGGAGTTATAATCTCATCTCCGGGTTTCAGTCCCAATGCCATCATAGCAATTTGCAAAGCATCTGTTCCATTTGCACATGGAACAACGTGTTTCACACTTAAATAGGCTCCAAATTCATCTTTAAAACTATGAACATCTGGTCCATTGATAAATTGAGCTTTCTCTAATATGCTATTAATTGAAGATTGAACTTTTGGTTTGATTTTCTCATACTGGCTAATTAAATCAACCATTTGTATTTTTTTCATAAAGATGATTTTACTCTTTTATTAAGTAAAGGCAAAAATAACAAAAAGTAATGATTATAAATAGTTGAAGAGCAAAAAGCCCGAATCAAAAACTATAGAGCCACGCTTTTCCATACTTTAAAAAGATCTTGTGTTGAACTAAAACCAACGGAGGTTTAAAAAGAGCTTAATAAATTGTTGTACATCCATTTTTTAGTCTGTTAATAAAACAGTGAATTTGTCAAAGTTATAACACTCTTTATAACTAAGAATTCTATCCTTTTTTTTTGGGCCATAAGGTTACTAAAAGTTCAATTCTTTTACCAGCAAGAGTAGGAATTTATATAGTGTCAGGTCGGTAACAGACGATTTTTATTCCCGATTTTATCGGGATGAGAGGTATTTATTCAATCATAATCATTTTTTAAGGTTTTTCCCGATTTCTCGGGACAGGCTATGAGCTTGC
>Ga0307948_1001305_pt1:0-5000 | contig 17542 bp, 19 predicted proteins | sample OrgLakmetagen280_FD_201824 | JGI IMG/M metagenome (GOLD analysis project Ga0307948, IMG submission 201824) | Saline water microbial communities from Organic Lake, Antarctica - #280 | ecosystem: Environmental > Aquatic > Non-marine Saline and Alkaline > Saline | place: Antarctica: Organic...
CAGGTCTTGGGTTCGACCCTGCCAAAATACACTTTTTGCTTTTCGCCCCGAACTTTTTGCTGTTTCAACTGCGGGTGACGGAAGGATTCCAAATCTTCTAATGGATGTAGGCACTGAACAGAGAGGATAGCACAGGAAAAGCTTGCAAAATACCTTAACTTCTGAGGGAGCCTTGCAAAGCTTAATGCTCGCAAATTAATTATTGTAATTATATTGGCACCTCGCAATAAGTAGGCCTCGCAATACTAAGAGCGCAGTACGGTATACTCTTCAAATGTCAAGACCGGTACCTCAGACTTAAACGTCTATTTTACATTGGTATCAAAGCTGTCTGTAGGAAAAGGAGGTCCTATTTCAGGTTCTGTGTCAAGTGGTTGTTACCAGTACAAGTAAAAACAAATCTATGGCTGTAATGCCAAACAGGTGGCGCCCTGGCTGTAGCTATATCTATTACTTTTGTACTCATCACAATGTAGTTTCAATGATCCCTCATCTGCCTGTAAGGCGCAGTGAGCACGCAGCTGTTAAAAATGACCCAGCCCCTCACAAGTTATCTTTGAACTTTAGAATACAAATTCGAAAATCCTAACCCAACGCACCTTGAGCAGGGACAGCAGAGACCCAGGTCCCTCGTGGCCCACCAGGTGAGAAATGTATTGCTCGGCCTTGACTTTGTAGTGAGGGGTGAGGCACGGCAACTGGAAGGTGGCCACTACCTCGTGTGTGTCCCTCACAGCCGGTAGCACGTACAGGGTGCGGCCCTGTGTGTGCTGGTGTGCGCACGTGTGTTTATGCGTTCGTATTTGTGTGTGTGTGTGTGTGTGTGTGTGTGTGTGTGTGTGTGTGCGTGTGTTTGTGTGTGTGTGTGTGTGTTTGTGTGTGTGTGTGTGTGTGTGTGTGTGTGTGTGTGTGTGCGTGTGTTTGTGTGTGTGTGTGTGTGTGTGTGTGTGTGCGCACGTGTGTGTTCATTTGCGTCTATGTGCGTTTATATGTATGTATGGTTGCATAAGAAGGAGAGAGAAGGCAATCGTATGCCATGTTTAAGCAAATATATTTGGTTGGTATGAAGGACACGGGCTGGCAGCCTGAAGTGTGCAGACAAGGGAGGGTTGGGAAAAAAGCAAATAACGACAACAGAAATGTTATGTAGTTTCAGACAAATACACGTTTTGCCAAAGCAAGAAAATACCTGTGTCCCTCTACTCACGTTATTAATAATTATTAATAAGCAATAAAATGGGCTCGTGTTTTAGGAGGATTCCAAGTCCAAGTTTATTAGCAGAGCGAAGTCCAAGTTTATTAGCAGAAGGGCTGTAAACAACTTTTAGCATCCACTGAGTTACTGTTCGCAAGCCATACTCTAACCTGTAGACCTCCTAGTACCGGGCATCAAACCAAAAATAGTTGCCCAAAACAGCACTGTTATGGTAAATTGCCTCGTCAAACTGCTGCCCCCCTTGATCTTTCAACTTGAGCAAACAATTACAGTAGTGTTGTGTTCACAGCATTGTAATGGGCCTTAATCGACCACCCCGCTTCTTCATTCTTCATTTGTAAGACTGTGTGGTGCCTCAGCGGCAGATTTACAGCACTATAGTGGACCTTGTTATGCTGCATCAGGACCAGAGGCCTACCTCGAACGGCATACCCATGCCAGTGAATGTGGGCCTTGGGCCCTTCCCTGTTGGCAGGCCTTGGAAGATCTCCTGCACCCAAGCCTGTGAGAAAGGGAAAAGGGCATGACAGCAGGAAAAAGGCAGCACTTGCGATGCAGCATGACGGGCACAACATGATGTAGGCCGCAATGAAACAGCATGGCAGCCGTAGTGCACACACAATTTTCACACACACGTACACACACACGCACACACAGTCTCTTGCAGAAGGAGGAAGGCAACATTTGCGGTACAGCGTGATGCACGCAAGGGCACGAATGTTGTAAGCTGCAATGAAACAGCATGCCAGCTGTAGTGCACACACACGCGCACACACAGCCTCTTGCACGTTAGAGAGGAACAAGAAAGAAGGCGGCAATAGTGACATGTTGTATGAATAGAGTTGGCCAGGTCTGTAACAAATTATACCATTTGCACAGGCATACTCTTAAAGTCAACAAGATGTTGATGCTACTCCTAAACTCAACAATTTATATGATGAAAGTATTGCCACCAGTACCATCAAATGGGATGGAACGCAAGAAAAAACAGTGCAGCACATGCATACAGCACAGAAGGAGTTAAACCTATCCAATACCGAAGATGTGGCTTCTTTACCGCATTCATTGCTGTGTATCAGGGTTGTTCAGTTCGGGGTTCGTTCAAAAGTTTGGGTTTGCGAACTTTTACACATATTTACGAACCCTAAAAGTGCTGTTCGCGAGCTATTAAAAGTTCATCCAACTTTATGCTTTTTCCATATTTTTCATGTTTTTTTGTGTACTGGTAAAATATAATACATGAATCTGAGACAATTCAAGCATGTTTTGGACAAGTATGACCACAGAGACCAGCAAAACCCTTCATTTTCAACTTTGCACATCAAACTGCTCAAACAGTTTGAGGGTTCTAGAACTTTCACGAGCATTATTGAACCCTTGCACCCAAAACAACGAACTGAACAACCCTGGTATTAATTAATTTCCTAGAACATATTAGCAGTATTTAGGTGCTGGCACCTTGGCGCTCTTTCCCTGAATCACGCTGGGCGAGTTATCACTACCAGCGTAGCCTTTGTCCCTTCTCTTCATTAGCATTAGCATGTTTGCGTCTCGTGTAGCCTTTCCCTTTATTGCAGCTTTTAGTGCATGCATGCAGTGAGCAATACATTTTATGCAGCGACATTTATACAAAGCACACTTAAAATCTCACCTGCATCTCGTCAAGCAAAAAAAAGAAAATAGAAAGCACACTCAAGCTCTTACCTGCACCTCATCAAGCGTTTCCCCCCCCAGCAGCACCAAAGACATGCGCTCTGCACAGTAGTGCTGCCTGCGCCGATCAAACAAAAAACATTATACATAGGGTGGCCCAAACCGTACATGGGATTTCCATATACTGTATATACGCCGTATATGACCGTTCATACGCCGTATTTCCGTATTTACCGTATACGAGGGAAAATGAATTCACTCAGAATTAATTCATAGGGGGTCATTTTGCAGCTCTTGAAGAGCTGAATACGCATGATCCAATCTTTTATACCCAAATAATGAATGGTTAGGGAGTTAGGCCTGCTTCAAGCCAAAAAGACCCAAAAAAAGCCTTTTCCAGTGCAAAAGGGAGTTCAACTACCATAACCACCAATAAAACTATTTATCAATGCAAAAAACATGCATTTATAGAAAAGGGAAGGGAAGAAAGAGCTCGGTAAGAAGAGGCACGAGAAAATAATATGACCAAAAGGAGCAAAAAGGACTGCTGTTGCTGGGATTCGAATCCTGCACCACCTGCAAGTACGGTCCATATACGGCGTATACACGGTTACGACCGTACATACGGCGTATATATACGGTAGGCCAAAACCAATATACGGTCATACGGATACGGATACGGTGGGAAATTTTCATTTACGGATACGGTTATACGGCGTATCTGGATACGCCGTACTTCCGTATGTACGATTCTGGCCAACCCCATAAGGGGTTGATAACAATCTTGGGCTTGCTTACGTCTGGTGTCCAACACTCCAACTACTCAGCATGATGATAAAACAATCCCAAGTACTAACAACGGGACGGCCTACACCTATATGCTTGAGGTTAGACAGAACCAGATTCTGTGTACACCTATCAAGCTTGCAGCAGAAATCTCTATAGATAAGAACAGCCACAAACGGTGTGCTAAATCCCCCATATTAAGGGCCACACACGGTGCTACATTGTATGTATGACAAACCCTACCACTCATACCACACCCTCTGTTCCTCATTTGCAATATTCCAGCGCTGCCTTTTGCACTCACGTCGCACCCTCTGCCACCTTTGTTTTACACTAGCAATATTCCAGCACCGCCTATCGCACTTCTACTCCAGCTCAGATCCATCGTGTGTTGGAGGGAAATTTACACTGGCCAACCATCCAAGTGTAAAAGGGCAATACTCCAGCACCGCCTCCCGCACTCAAATTGCACCCTCTGCCACCTCTGTTTCTCACTTGTAATATTCCAGCACCGCCTCTCGCACGTTGATGCCTGCGGCTGCGGGCTGATCCCACAGGCTGAGCTTGTTGCCCCAAGTAAATTTTCGGTATACGTGATCTGGCTTTGCCTGCAAAAATGATGTTGTGTTAGTGTTTGTGAGAACACTAGCTGTGCGTCTACAAATATTTGCGGTACACGGGGTCTGGCTTTTCCTGCAATAATGTCTTTGCGTCAGTGTTTGTGAGGGCACTAGCCGTGTGTCTGCAAGTATTTGCGGTACAATGGGGCTGGCTTTGCCTGCAATAATGTCTTTGCGTCAGTGTTTGTGAGGGCACTAGTCGTGCGTCTGCAAGTATTTGCGGTACACGGGGTCTTGCTTTGCCTGCAATAATGTCTTTGCGACAGTGTTTGTGAGGGCACTAGCCGTGCGTCTGCAAGTATTTGCGGTACACGGGGTCTGGCTTTGCCTGCAATAATGTTTTTGCGACAGTGTTTGTGAGGGCACTAGCCGTGCGTCTGCAAGTATTTGCGGCACACGGGGTCTGGCTTTGCCTGCAATAATGTTTTTGCGAGAGTTTTTGTGAGGGCACTACTTAAAATGCATTTGTCATTGCTGCTGTAAAGGACTCATAGGACGTTTATTTTTAAGAGCATAAGACTGCCTTTTATAACAAAGCTTACCAAACCATGCTCACACACACACACACACACACACGCACGCACGCACGCACGCACACACACATACACACAGCAATGTGTGCTGGTTAACTGATGGCAAACGAGGGTCACTGTTTGTACCCACCAGTGTGACATACGAGCATCACCACACTCCAGCCTAGCTGACTGTGTGACACATGAGCATCA
>Ga0307948_1001305_pt1:10000-17542 | contig 17542 bp, 19 predicted proteins | sample OrgLakmetagen280_FD_201824 | JGI IMG/M metagenome (GOLD analysis project Ga0307948, IMG submission 201824) | Saline water microbial communities from Organic Lake, Antarctica - #280 | ecosystem: Environmental > Aquatic > Non-marine Saline and Alkaline > Saline | place: Antarctica...
AGAGAGAGTTACACCTGTGTAATATATATACTACCGTACAGACTTGGGTTCAGTCCACAGCCCCAAAAGAATAATTTAGTTTCACACTCCCGCATCAACCCCGCACCCTGGAAATATTTAATTTACACCCACCCCGCACAGGGATTTTTGCCTGACAGGCTCCAAAATACGCCAAAAATCCCCGTTTTTCAATCTCGCACCCCCAAAATAAATAGATAATTTTCGTGCGCGCAGTTACCCCGCAGGGCAAAAAACGATATTTTTGCGCGGTGATATAAAGTCTGTACGGTACACCGGTGTAACTGAACATGCAAAATATGCAGTGTTTTGACATGAGTGAAATGCATGTGCAAGCGCCCCTTTGAGCTGCTGTGCTTACGACTGCCAGATACTCAGGTCATAACTTGAAACATGTGCAAGCTCCTTTTTCCTACATCCTCACAAAAATATCTGACTACCACCTGAGCACACAGGCTCCTCTTCTCTTAGTATTCACACACGTATTTACACACATATTCACACACTCAATTACACACTTGCAAAGTCCAATGCTCCTTAAAATACAGAAGTACGTGCCTGGCCTACCTCATTTTGCTCCTCCTGTGATTGCGGCTGCAGATCGTTCAGACATACCTGGGTATCCTCGACCAGATCTCGCTACTCGTGCCCTCCGTGTATCATGAGTCATTGTACGTGTGCGTGTATCATGAGTCTTTGTACGTGTGCATGTATTATGAGTCATTGTACGTGTGCGTGTATCACGAGTCTTTGTACGTGTGCATGTAATATGAGTCATTGTACGTGTGCGTGTATCATGATTCATTGTACGTGTGCGTGTATCATGAGTCATTGTACGTGTGCGTGTATCATGAGTCTTTGTACGTGTGCGTGTATCATGAGTCTTTGTACGTGTGCGTGTATCATGAGTCTTTGTACGTGTGCATTTATTATGAGTCATTGTACGTGTGCGTGTATCACGAGTCTTTGTACGTGTGCATGTATTATGAGTCATTGTACGTGTGCGTGTATCATGAGTCATTGTACGTGTGGGTGTATCATGAGTCTTTGTACGTGTGCATGTATTATGAGTCATTGTACATGCATGCAATGAATCACTGTGCGTGTGCATGAAAAAGCAGCATGTATGGGTCATTGTATGTGTGCATGAAAAAGCAGCATTCATGAGCCTTTGTGACTATATGTATTATGTATTGGAAGCTATCTTAGTCTGTATGTGTATGTGTGTGTGTGTTGTGTGTGTGTGTGTGTGTGTGTGCGTGTGTGTGCAGTGCATACTCGTCACTGCTAGCCACTAGTTGTGCAGCCACGAGCTCACACATCAACTCCAACAAATAAGTCACACCATTGTTTTTTTGCAATTCTACGGACAGAATGAGTGCCCAGGGTGTTTTGTGTAATTGGCATAGAGAAGCATATGACCTTACTGAAAAATTCTTTCGTGCTTTACTGTGACTGCAATCACATCCCTTCTCGCCACTGAATGCGCTTGTCAAATGTCAGGCAGCACCTTTTTTGAAATAGCAACACAGCCCTGGAATAATTAAGGCATGCGTGTATTTGTGTGCCTTGATGGAGGGAAATTGGATTGCTTCCACTTCTAATCCCTTCTATTCACTCACTCGCTCACTTGCTCATCCATGACATAATTGCCCCGCATCTCTCAAAATCAACTGCAACTGACCATTCATTGCAAATTCAGGTATGTGAACATTGCTACAGGGCGGAGTGAGGACCCTCCTCAAGGCCATTGGGATAAGGTAAGCAAGCCTGATTCTTGTTAATCGCACTTTTTATCTTCAAAGCAGGGTCATAGGAGATGGCTGCAATGCGCACAGATCTTCCACCTCTTGCACAGTGCCGATGTACTCGTTCAGGGCACATGCTCATTTTTGCTTGCACCAAACAGAATGGGTACACAACTAGGATGAATGCTGGAGTGCATAGGGCGCTTATTTTGCTTCGTCCAGAAGAGTGTCGGCTTGTTTAAACCTGAGTCTGTGTCTCGTTGCCTGCTGCTGCTCACCAGGTGGCATTAGCTGTAGCCCGAGCAGAGGAGACACCAATGGATGGCAAGCACGAGATCCCTGTGCAGCAGGTTAGCAGTGGTAACAAGTCTAGGGTTTTATGCTAAGGGCGGACTCTCTACTTTTGCTAGGGTTGGCCACAACCTATATGCACACCATATACATCTACGACCGTCCATCTAAGATCTGCTGAGTGTTGTTTTGGAAGTATAATATTGAGCAGCATGACAATGACTGTGTGATTATAAATTTATAAATTTCTCTGCTAAAAATGTACCATAGATACACCGTGAATTCGTACTTATGTATGGTTCTGGCCAACTCTAGCCTTTGCCCTTTTTTCAAATGCTCCTGATTCGTAACGCATCTTGCACTCTCCAGACAAATATTTATCTTTGCAAACAATTGATAGGTAATGCACTGTTGTACTGTCCTGCATAGAAGAAGACAGCACGTGTATGGATGCTTATTTTGTTAGAGGAAGACGGGGTCAGCGGGCTATAAAGGTACAGCTCACTCCACTCCCCTGACAATGAACACACAAAACAACTATTTAATACATAGTAACAATTGATAGATGTAGTAAGCTTTGGAGTCACTCTTAACGATTGCAGGCGGATGCTGCCCTTGCTGCCTTAGAGCTTTTTGACGCAAAGATGTCTCCTATTTTGCATCAACGGACCGCTTTAGCCGTGGCGTTACAGCAAAGCTTGGTAGACAAGGCCCTCCTCCAAACTGCCGACTTCAGCCTGACTGCCCATGGTGCCAATCACTTGCAGCATGCCCCCCCCCCTCAACTGCCCATGCAGCAGCCATTCTCGTTGCCGCCCACGGCTGATCTTGCAGCGTCACCTGCATTACCATCAGACAAGGACGCCTTGACCCAACTCACTTCCGAGTTGTGCCAGAACGTGTCAGCTGAAAACGCTGCTCACAACGTGATGTCGGATTACATCTGTAAGGGGTTGCTCAGCCCGTTGCAGTTGGCGAAAGCGGTTGCCGCCAGCTACCCCTTTATTCCTGATGTGTCTGCAATTCTGCGCTGTGTGAAAAAGTGGGGGTTCGGCGACGGGGCCCTATGCGGCAGGTAGTTGCTTGAGAACATTTTTGTAATCATCACAGCACTGCAAAACACTATGTCTGCACCTGGGAAGTCGTTGTTAAAAACCAAGATTCTGAGCTTGATTTTCTGAGGAGACAATGATACCGGCTGCTCAAGTCTTGTTCTGCTTACTTTTATGCCATTCCGTGTTTGTAACGTTTTTCACGGGTAGCTGTGTTTTTTCCTGCTTGTACCATCTTGAGCTATGCGCTTCCAGTTTTGTGGTAAAGGTCTTGCTTCTGTTGCTGCGTTCCCTGGTTTATATGAACTTAGTTACTCTTCTTTTATTGCAATTCCGTGTTTGTAACGCTTTTTACGGGTAGCTGTGTTTTTTCCTGCTTGTACCATCTCTGAATGAGCTATGCGCTACCAGCTTTGTGGTAAAGGTCTTGCTTCTGTTGCTGTGTTCCGTGGAGTTCCCTGGTTTATATGAGCTTAGTTCCTCTTCGTTTATCTTTTCGTTTTTTTTGCGGGAAGAAAGTAAGAAGCATCAGTGATATTGCTCCGTGATATTGATTCCAGGCCAAAAAAAGAATTGTAAATTAACGTACAACAATCGATTGGTTGCAGACGCACAAACGAACAAAAATCATGCAAGTCCGGGGCCAACGCTAGCAAAAATAAAAATAATACACGTCGACGTTAAATGGTAGACACAAATTAGAGCCGCCAAATACAGTTAGGACTAAACCGACAACACAATCCCACAACTGCCTCCCATGCCTCCCAAGAAGAACCTGAAGAGGAAGCTGCAGCAGGAACTTGGGCGAAAGCAGTCCGCGCCAGCCGGGAAAGACGATATCCCAAAGAGTGTGCTCCTCCCCCTCGTCAAAGCAGCTCAGAAGCACAAGCTTGGGGACTGGCAGGCATTCATCAAGGTAAAGCATGCATGCCTTCTTTTGGTGTACCTGCAAGGCAACGCGTCCTAACGCTCTCCTTTGCTGCATGGCACGCTCACCGCACCACACAGGTAGCGGCACCCAAGCAAAAGAAGTCCGACCCAGCGGCTCACACAGAAGAGGTGAGGTGTGAGTGGAATATGCTCTGTATCTATAGCTGCATTTAGTTCTGCTGTGGAAAGCACAACGTCCTGCCGTCTTATTTTTGCTGTGCGAGCATGTGCTCCTGCAGAACATCTGCAGATAAGCGCCTGCATTTGCTGACGCATGCGCGCACCCAATGTCACGCTGCCTGTTTCCACATGGCAAATACATGAGCACGCTCATGTGGACTCACGTCTTGCTCACCACCGACTCACTACATGCTTTCTCGAATAGGTGCTGCGTGCATATGTCAAGCACCTCTTGAGTGGAGAGGAAGCAGCTGCTGCCGGGGATACAGCGGACGGGAAGAAAACAAAGTCTGTCATTTTTGTGGAGCGCTACATCAAATGTTCTCAGCAGTTGCAGAAGGCAAGTGGGAATATGCAAGCCAGAGGAGTTCATGACCTCACAGCTACATTGCTTATAATTGTATTGCATTCACACGCAAACAAGCATGCACATACACAGACATACACACACACGGCACATGCACACACGGCACACAACACAAACATCACGTGCACACACATACATGCATACACACATACACACTTTCATGCACACGCACACGTGCCCATACACAGACGTTTATAAAAGCACCACATGAGCAGACACACACACAAAACATGACGCACACAGGAGCAAGCACGCAAAGCTACCTCCATCCCACCTCCCTCCACCATCAAAGCCCTTAACACACCCTCAGCTCCCGTCACCGCCCCCTCTGTGTCCTCTGCTTCATCTGAACCAATGGGTGAGACGACGTAGCTTGCGGAATCTGCGGTGCCCTCTCGCTCCACATCCCTAGCTGCCTTCCAATGGGTCTGTCAACCAGAAAAAAATGTTGCTTGCGATATCTGTTCCTTTTAGCCGTGTATGCTGAAACCAGTGCCATCTATTGTTCATCCACCAGCTGAGAGCAAGTATTTGCGTGAGCATACCATGTTTGGAGAAGCAGACATCCATTTCTGGCTGGTCATATACAGTGTTCTAGAAAGAGGGGTCGGTACCGCTGTAGCCACGAAGCTACATTTTAACGCCACGTAGCGTTAGCCACGTAGCTACATTTTAGCCACGAAGCTACATTTTAACGCATTTTAGCCACGTAGCTACATTTTAACGCACTTAACACAAGGACTCCCCTGTTGGCTGGTTTCCTCGGACCTTAAAAACACTCACGCACACTCACACGCACATAGACGCAACACACACATATATGCACACACACACACATACACATACAACAGACACACACACCACGCGCGCGCACACACATGCACACACACAGACACACACACCACGTGCGCACATGCATACACACACACCACACACACACGCACACTCACACCAATACACACAGACACGAGCACTGCACAAGGCACTGGCACAGCAGCGGCACCTTGCAGCAATGATAACAGGGATGCTTTGTTGAGCCCCTGGGGTTTGGTGCAAGCCAGCCGCAACCACCCCAAGTGAGTGAAGGTCACTTCTTTTCATGTTACGTCTTATAGAAAGAATTGTGGCAACCTTGTAATAAGTTATTGCACATTCTCAACAGCTCGTGGCACCATGCTTATTAGCAGCTGCGTGGTCTGAACATGCCCTGTGCTCTATGCCTCTGTCTTGTCTTTTTCGTGCACATGTGTGCCATCGTGTTTCTTGTGCTGTCTTGACAGACATGTGTAGGGTTGGCCAGAACCGTATATATGCACCGTATATGACCGTATATTTGGTGATTTCCCTGCCAAAAATACCGTATATGCACCGTATATATATGGTTCTGGCCAGCCCTAGACATGTGTTGTGCGCAACGTGCAACCGTGTGCAAAATTTGTATTGGAATGGCCATGCACACGTCCCACCGTGGGTGTATTAAAATGGCCATAGAACTGTATCGAAATGGCCTTAAATATGTATTGGAATGGCCATGCACCATGCACACGTCCCATCGTGGGTGTATGCATGCTGCATATAACGGACACAGGTAATGACGTGTACAGTATGCAAGTTATGTGTAGCAGGTAAAGGTGTGTACAGTATGCAAGTTATGTATTTTGCTTGAGCCTGCCTATCCTCTCCTGCAGCTATTTTATGTCATGCCTGCAACCCGTGCAACATTTTTATTGAGTTGGCCGTGCACGGAGATGTTTTGCTGCATGTAAGAAGTTGTTGTTCTGCTGCGTGCACGCAGATGTTTTGCTGCATGTACGGAGACGTTGTTTTGCTTGAGCCTGTCTGTCCTCCAGTTCATGTGTCTTTTTACCGGCAAGGAGATGTTTTGCTGCATGTACAGAGATGTTGTTTTGCTCAAGCCTGTCTGTCCTCCAGTTCATGTGTCTTTTTACCGGCATGGAGATGTTTTGCTGCATGTACAGAGGCGTTGATTTGCTTGAGCCTGTCTGTCCTCCAGTTTATGTGTCTTTTTACCGGCATGGAGATGTTTTGCTGCATGTACAGAGATGTTGTTTTGCTTAAGCCTATCTGTCCTCCAGTTCATTTGTCTTTTTACCGGCATGGAGTTTTTTGCTGCCTGCGTAGTTTTTTCTTTTTTCTTGTACTGTATTGCCTGCACCCGTGCCATATTTTTATTGAGTTGGCTATGAACGCGCAACCAAGCCAGGGTGTGCATGCTGTGCGTAACGTATGTTCTGCTTGAACCTGTCTGTCCACTCCGGCTCACTCTCACCCTTAGGACATGTGAATGACTGTATACATAATACATATATGTATGTATATATATATATATATGTATGTATGTGTGTACATGGTTATAGGCAATATGAGAATATGAGCATTGCTGTGGCACCGCCTAGCTGCAATAGTCTCTTATCTGTGTGTGTCATATAAACTGCAAGATGAGTGTATGCATGATTTCAACCACAAGGTTATATACGTGTGCATACGAGTGCCGTAAACACTGCTATGACACGGGCCTGTCGATAGCACTGTACATGTCCGCAAACATATGCTCCGCATAATGCACCCTTTCAACACAAAACCCCATTTTTCTGTTGGGCGAACTGCACCCAACTCAGGTGCTGGTGCACACTGTACGACCTGCTCTCCTATATGCCTGGCCAGATCGTGCACAAGCATATACGCACACATGCACACCCACGCATGCACACGCACGCACGCACACGCACACACGCTACTCAAATTTCAAAACCGTATACAACCTTCCCTCCTGCATGCTTAGCTTAGAGATGAATACGTACACACACACTTGAACTCACACACACACACATGTTCCTCAGGTTCCGCACACTGTACAACTTGCCCTCCTACATGTCTGGCTGGGCACGCACTAAGCGGCGTGCAGTGGGTGCGTCCCAGACCAGCACCGCCACCC
>Ga0307948_1001307_pt1 | contig 17540 bp, 11 predicted proteins | sample OrgLakmetagen280_FD_201824 | JGI IMG/M metagenome (GOLD analysis project Ga0307948, IMG submission 201824) | Saline water microbial communities from Organic Lake, Antarctica - #280 | ecosystem: Environmental > Aquatic > Non-marine Saline and Alkaline > Saline | place: Antarctica: Organic Lake...
GTGGTGAGTGCCTCGAGGCAAATTGTCAATCAGTAGCAGGCGGACGAACGAACGAGCGCCCGCGGGCCCCCTGCTAGCTACGACCCCTGCCCTCACCGGCGAGCAGAGGGGAAGGTTGGGTGGCAGCAGGATCTTGGCTGCGTGCGTGCGTCTATCTAGCAAATTTGCCCGGAGGCGTTATGCACAAGATACGCGTATCACCTCGTCACTGCCAACATACACAACAATTATATCACCACATTCTCAATCTCTCAATCAAGTAAGAGAAAGCACTCCTATTCAAGGAAATCATGGGTGCCTCGTGCACACAACAGTACATTATTATTGAGGACGCCCGCCCACACACGCACGCACACTACATGCGTACACTAGATGTATGTATGTCCAGCAACAGCTATTGCATCATCAGGCTTCCAGGCCTGTGCCCGTGCCCCTTTAGAAATCAGGGAGCTTGTACCAATCAAACAAATGCGCTCGCTCATCGCCGATGAGGTCGATGATATCAGACGTGCCAATAATCGTATGCTTATTTGCATGATAATGAAGCCCGTATTCCTCGTGGCAATGCCTCCTACGCAAACATGTATTTGCCATGCTGCATGCATGCGGACAATTTCGAATACCTCACACGTGCGCACGCACCATGCTAGCATGCTAGCATTGCTAGTATCACATCCGTGTCCGTTATCTGGACACGGGAGAGAAAAAAACCTTTATTAAAGCGTACCTAGCAGGCCTCCTTGATCCGGCTGTTTTTTTTTATATGCTGCTGGATGCTGCAAATCCAGCACGACTTAGCAGGAGTTCTTATTTAAGGTCTTTAAAGGGATTGTATGAGTACACACCACGAGAACAAGGCGTCGGGCCTTTCTGTTTAGGCACGACGTACCCTTTCGCAAGCAATTTTACCATTTACACATTTTGGCATTATAGCATCATCTTTGTTTGTTGGCAAACGCCTTGTTTACCATTAGCTTTCTCCACTACAGCCTTCTCACCACTTACCAATCTTTTCCACGTACATGCAGCGGGTCATTCAGGATGAGGGCTGGCCTTATGAAACCAGGTGCTGTAATGCCTTTTTCCAAACGACTTAGGAAGTAGAAATATGCATGTATGCATTTGGTGATGGGACTCTGGCAAGAGTTAGCAGATCTCGGAAGCCACATTCCATTGCGTTGTCCATCAATTGCAACCTACTATTCACACGGTTTACACACCCGGCTGCTGGTTATATTTAGCCACATGCAGCGTGCCACACCAGCTCAACAGCAGCAGCAGCAGCAGTAGCACCCAAATAGCCTCTACAGCAAAAGATTTGGCACTTTCATGTGTGTCTTCTTTGTGCTACGCAGGCTGCGATCAGCAAAGAAGTACGCTGAAAAGAAAAAGGAACAGACCAAAAAACGTGAGGAGGGCCCTGAAGAGGTGAGGGCGTGAACCTGTTGCAGTTAGAGGCGTGTAAACATTCATCTGTAACAGGGCATGTGAGGAATGGAGAGGCATCCTGTAGCAGCAATGCACAAAGTGCTGTACACGTTGTTGCGGATTTTTCACGCCAAAGGACGTGAACAATCAAATCATATTGACATTACCCAAAGATAATATACTTGAATGAACATCCTTTCTTAAGAAGAGAAAGCGAAAGTAAAAGTGCTATAGAAAGCGTGCATCTTCTGGATTAGCAAGGAGGCACTTTGATTGTGTTCTCTGAGCTTGGTTGTCAGTGATTTTGCCTTGTATAAGTCCAGTCCTGGATCCGAGTGAGGTTTGTCACTGTTTTTTTGTAGATGGTGCCCTTTACTCCGATCAATACCTCAATCCTGTGCTGGGAATGTCTGGCAACAGCCATGCTGGCAGCTCCCCCAATTTGCCTTCTCACTCTTAGTTTCTTGACACTGCCCACGTCTGAGTAGACAAGTTTCTAAGCACTTTTCACCTCTTCATTTCAGATTGACCCAGAAGCACTTGTGGAGGAAATGGTGCCATCTGAAGTCAAAGCGCAGCCAGCAAAAAAAGCAAGGAAATGAATTGGGCTGCACTGTCTAGGAGTGCTTACTTTGTCTATTCTTTGGATGATATGTTTGCGCTGAGCGTACAGTGGCAACTCCCTTAGACTTGGTCAAACAAAAAGAACTAGTTTTGGTTATTGGCTTCCTTTTTCCATCCAGTTGCATTTCGAATTTCATCTTTTATCAAAGGACAGAAGAAGTCTTTTGCAACTTTAGAAATTGATTTCTTCATGATGTCAATTCTGGTTCTGTTTACAGGTTTACAGGTTAAGCCATCTGTCAAAACGTGCGACTGCTAGGCTGCGTATGTAAAACATATAAAAATTGTGATAATTGTTGTTGTAGCACGAGACTTGTATCACCTACAAAAAAAATCCTGGAAAGGGGAAAAAGGCACAATGTATGTGACATTGCAGGATCTTTTACTGGAGGCCTTAAATTTAAAAGAAGGCAGAGGTCAATAAATTGGAAAAACCGTTGAAGCTTTCAGAAATCATTACCTACATGTAACAAAGAAGCTGTTACGTGGGTATATGTACCCAGACATCCAATCGTTAACCCTTTTCCCGATGTAACATTGGTGTCAAAGGGTGGCTGACTGGACAGCGGCCGGTGCGTTGAAGCGCACCACGGGTACTGCGGACGATAGAAGGTCCTCAGTTCGAACCCGGATAGAGGTCAAAAAGTGCGTGAAAAGAAAAGAAAAGAAATGACTCCGCTGGTAGTGATGACACAGCCAGCGTGATTAAGGGAGGGGGCTACTTAGGTGCCCACACCAGGCAACCCCCCACCGCGCAAACAATTATTAAGAAATTAATGTGGGTCAGGGGGGTTGTGTGCCGTAGCACCTGGACCCAATCCTTGACTGTTGTTGCTTGTGTTATATTGCAGTGCATACCTTGTTTCTATGAGTGCAGATGCATGTCTGATGGAGTGTTCGCTCAGTTTGTGTGTCAATTTTTTCAGAGGGGGCTGACTGAGCAAAAAAAAACGGTGTTTTTAAATTGTGAATTGAGCACGTTAACCCCACTTTGCAGTTTTTGATAATAAAATCCAGATGTAGCCGTTGATCTGAAGTTCAAATTGCACTTGATCTTGAGAGCTGCAAATTGCGGCCACATGCCCTATTGTCCGCGGCGTGAACCCCACTTTTCACCACAAAATCTTCACAGCAGATCACCCACTCCACCAAATGGCATAATTTTGTGTGGTATGGTGTTGTTGTAATAAAAAAATATGATTGCAAATAAAGTCAAGTGAAAAGATGAAGTGCGTGTGAAGCCGACAATGGAGCTGTTTTCCCATCTATGCTATTTTCCCATAGAAAGGCACCAAATTAGAGTTTGGGCAGTCAAGGTGAGCTTTGACCCCCGTCAATTTGCGCACACTGTGCGTGACTTACATGGATATAAGCACATCCTCGTGCAGCTTACAATATCAGCTTTCGTTTAAAGCCAAAATGGTGTCAGTTGGCTGAGTGGGCAGTGAATGGCTGGGTTCAGAGTGCAAAAAGGGCACATATTTGGACATTTCCTCAGTCAGCCCCCTCTGCAATTTTTTAATCATATGGTAATCCAGAGGTTTGTCTGTATAATCTTTGTAGCTTTGTAGATAGTCCCCATAGCTCCAACGAGGATCACGCGACGCTTGACTTCCCTATGTACTTGTCTGTTTAGGTTGGCAATAAGCATGCTGTGCTGTGCTTTTGCGTGAAAAGAATTGACATCCAATCGAAAACCCTTTTCCCAATAATGTAACAGGAGCCACTTACCTCTTGAAACGCCGTAAACTCTCTACCACAAAAAATAGGTGAGAAGGGATCACAAGGGTTGCAAGCTTTGCTTGGACTTGAATCTTAATTGATGAGAGCAGATACCGGAAAGGGCACGTCTGGCATACAGGTCTAGCAGGTAGCGCAGTTCACAGAGTGGACACGGAGCTTGGAGGCAAACTTCTTAATTCATAAAAATTTCACCACATTCCTGTGAAGGCTGCGGGGAATGAATTATGTACCTAGATGGGAAAGCCTCATAGCACAAGACCTTAAAACTGCTCTGGATTCAGACATTTTTGGTCCATGCCCAATCCAATTGCCTCCACGAGGCTAACCACACATAGTACAGATTTACAATTGCTAGCAAAAACAAGGCATACATCAACACTGGAACATACACTTGACAAAAATGAAGCACTGCTAAGACGCAGGAACGGAGCGTCACTTAACAAGAGAAACAAAATGTCCTAATTTGTGTGATAGTATTTACACTACCTGCGCTCTCTTTTTTTAAGTACACATAAATCTTTCTTTCACACTGTTTTTGGCTGATCTTAAAAGGACGGGCACTGAAGTTCCGAGATTGACACTGATCAGAGCAAAGAGCATAATAGCATCGATCGTCGCAAAATTGTAATTACAGAGAGCACTATGACAATTTTCCAGGTCTAGGGCATCAAGCTTCGGCAATTTGAGAAAGATTTATCTACATGTTACTAACTGTCACAGGTGGTGATCCTGCACATTAACTCGCTAGTCACATGCATGGTTTTTGTTATTATTATGGTTCAATTACGCGTTTCGGTCTCGAATGAAAACCCCCTAACCCTCATCAGTGTTCTGTGTCTTAAGTTTGGTTGTAAATGGCTTTTAGGTGGGATAACAACAAACAGTTGCACAGGAATCCCTTATGCGCCACCCATATTAGTGGAAAATTCCACACATTAAACAGGACCTGCGTAAACGAACCGATGACGTAGTCAAATAGCAACACTAATCAAATTGTCAGTCGATACAAACTTTTTATATCGTCCTGATCAGTAGGCCAATTGCATACACAATCAAGCAATAATCAACTAGCAGTAAGCTAGCAGTACCCCATCTTGCTGCTGCCTACCTCGCGTTCAACATTGCGTACGTTGGCGTAACCTGGTTCACCAAGCAGCCACGACCATACCACCCCTGCACTCCCGACGACTTCCAGAGAGCTTGGAATAAGCTGGCAGGAGAGAAGATTGAGGAGTGGGCCTTAAATTAGTCTGCTTTCGTCTGCATTGGGCTCAAACCCTTAACAGAAAGTTTTATAACTAAATTATGCTCGCGTGCCACAGGCGGGCCTCGCTAGTGGCAGAAAATATAGAAACTTGTTTTTTTGCTGCCGCTTGCATTCATCAAGGGCTTTACAATCCATTTTATTCTTAAATCAATTGCACAGTAACGATGAGGAACCCGAAAAAGCCTGGCAAAGGCCCCTCAAAGTCACCCTCGGGTGCCAAGCCCACAGCGTCATCCAAAAAGGTGAGTGATTGTCCCTGTCTGTGTAACTATTGCCACATGCACTTGCCTGTCTGCTCAGCACACACAAAGCCTTCAACGCTGAATTGCACTGCACGTACACAGGCCAAACCAATGGAGACCGACCAAGCTCCAGCCACTACATCAGCAGTGAGTCCTTGCTTGACAAAAAGCTACCACGTTGCATGCATGTGTGAGAAGCCCTTCACTCAAATTTGCTCCCAACAGACGTACTCTCAGCCGACACAAAACCCTGGTTTGGTCGCACACAGGTTTGGCGGCCAGGAATCGATCCCATGGCTGAAGATGAGGAGCTAGACTATGACCCCACAGCTTACGACTGCATGCACAAGCTGCAGCTGGATTGGCCATGCTTGAGGTGACCGGCACAACAACGGCCGTAGAATGCAAGCTTCAGATGGGCTCAAACTGCGTAAATGGTTTTTGCAGTATGCTTTGCGCATGCACTCACACACACATACATACATACATACATACACATACACACACATGCACACACATGCCTTGGCCTTAACACACTCCATGTATCCATTCCCGTCCGTGCATTGCCACATCTCAACTTAGTCCATTAACAGTTTTTTGGATGCCTGCCAAGAAGAGCTTGCATTTTAAGCATCAGACATGAGGACTCACGCGACACCCTCACTTGCATCCCCTCAGCTTTGATTACATCAAGGACGAGCTAGGCGCCCCGCGGTCCACCTTCCCACATTCGTGCTTCATGGTGGCGGGCACTCAAGCCACGTCCGCCAAGCAGAATTACGTGGCTTTCCTACGGCTTGCAAACTTGGGACAGGGCAGGTGTGTGTCGTATGAAGGTTGTGAGAGCACGCATGTACATGTGTGCATGAAGTCATGTTGTGCATGTATGTGTGTGTATGGGTGGGCGGTGGGGTGGGGTGTAAGTGCATGTGTGTGTATGCATGAAGTCACACTCATACACACACATACATGCACACCCACACATGCACACAGAGACACACACATACACACACATACACACATACACGCACGCGCACATCACACACAGCATACACAGATACACGCACACGTTCCTGTAGGCACGGGAAAAAAGCCAAAAAGAAGGAAGAGGATGAGAGTGATGATGACAGCATGTCAGACAGCAGTGGGGACAGTGAGAAGGACGAGGAAGAGTGGGACGAGCACGGTCCCCCGCGCATGCACTGCAGGTGACTGCGATTGCGCATCGACATTTGCGCACTCTCATGCACATGCATGTTCTGTCATTTGTAATTGCTCGCACACTTGACGAGCTTTTATGCGCATCATCGTATTGCAAGTGCACGGGATGAATCTCAGGCTGTGGCAAGCAATGTGAATCAGGCTACACTCGTGCACAGTGGCTAAGTCAAGCGTACGTAACAAGCATCACGTTTGCTTTTAGCAAGTGTTTTAGCACTGACTAAGTGTTTGAGTCAACGACAAGTGTTTAAACAAGTATAACATTTACCTTTACGTAAAGCGCACGTAACGGAACAGAACAAAGCACCGCCCCGACCATGTTGCCCTCACCTTATTGTCGTGAACAGGATGGTGAACCATCATGGAGGGGTCAACCGTGTGCGCAGCTGTCCCCAGCAGCCGGGTGTAGTCGCTGTGTGGGGAGACAATGCCAAGGTAAGAATTGGGGATGTATCAGCGCAAAGGGCGTTGTCGCTGTGTGGGGAGACAATGCCAAGGTAAATTAGGGGGATGTGTGAATGTTAAGAGCGTTGTAGCTGTGTGCAAGGAGGTGTGTGATTGTGATGAGCTTGACTATTGTGTAGGTAGTCCAGACTGTGAGTGCCAGGTTGCAGGGGTTATCTTTAAGGTGAGGAGACAAAATGAAAGCAGGATGATGAGGCATCAATGTTGGGGATGGGGACATGGCTCATGACGAGGACGAGGAAAATGTTTTCCGCGAGCGAAAAAAATGGCGTTACTCCGTGGGGGGATTATATAAATATGGGAGGGATGTGAAGGTCAGGGTGTTTGAAAGGGGAATTATGGCCCAGACAAAGGCAGGGGACAATTAATGTTCAGGGAATGAGAAGCCTCGCATCAAAGTCGTGCCCAAGAAAACAAGGGAGGAGGACTGGAGTCATGACAAGAGAAAGAACAAGGGGAAAAGAAATGCTCCTGAGCCCTCTGGTACGTTTTGAATGTAGCGTGTCATTTAATGGCTGAATTCAAACCTTTCGTGACGTCAATGATGGTTACTAAAAATCTGATCAGGGGCGGTTCCTGGCTGGCATGGACCTCAAACATGAGTCACACAATTCTATGGCCTACCGTCTAATGCTCACAATGAGGGGTTTTAGCGCTGCTTGCAGTACCTAACTCCGTTTTTTGTACCGCTATTTTTTCACCAGCCTCTGTGCAGCAGCAATGAAACCCCGGTTAAATACCTTTTTCTACCTACCCCCGCTTGCCGTGGCAATCGTGAACGCTAATACTTTTTTCCGTGTAACAGACGCATGGGCCAAAAGTGCACGATTCGAGGTACGCACACCGTAACCGCCTTACTCAGCTGTTTTCATTTTATGGAAATGCTGCAGGTGGACCTCCTAGATGGCTCAAAGCTGCTGCAAGAGATGTCAGCGGAGTCAGAGCCAACTGCCAAATCACGCAACAGGTGTGCGCAAATCACAGGTTAATGCCTAGTCACGCAACCGGTGGGTGCCCTCCAACAATGTCTGCAGCTAATACTAAGCACACCCTTGATCTCTACGGGACAGCGTGGTACTCATTAGCAGTCACCAGGCAAAGGTAGCATTTCGCAAACAGGGACATGAGAAATGGGTGCCCCCGTTTCGTATGTATCATTGCCGCACGAGCTGTTTGTATAGACCTTTTCACTTTTGAGGGAGTAGCTACATTTGGAAGGGCTTTTACGACGGCCCCCTAGCTCACGTGGTTGAGGCCCGTGGCTTGCAGCGTTCGTTTAGAAGCTCAAAGCACAGCAGTGCTGGAGTAGCAACCCTACCAAGCCCCTGTTCAATTAGTTATCGGTGAGAGCAGGGTGTAGCACCATGCTGGAAAAGAGTTTTATAGTTTCCTCCCCTGGTTTGAGAAAGGAGCGTGGGCCCTGAGGCGCATGACAGGCTTTCCAGGCAGCAGTACTTGTACAAAATGGCAACTTGTGTCAAAGCGGGCAACCTGTACCTTTCAACCTGATTGCAGCAGGCAGACACAAAGGAGGGGTAACAGGGGCAGCTTGCTTTGGTACCAATCGAGTGGTACTAACCCTAAGCCTGCCGAGCGATGACTGTGCAAACACCTTTTAAGGAGATTTCCAAAAGCACTGGCTCTTAGCCTTTCACTGCAGGGCCACTGCTCCAAGCCAGAGCCAAAACACGCGCACGCACATATACACACACAGGCACATTCTCTGTTTTTAGGATCGGCTTTTGGCCCTCAGCGCAGCTCGCACATGTAAAGGAGTACTGCATAGTCCAATACGCTCACACACAACCACATTTATACGCTCGTACGCACTCGCATACACAAATGGTTGCGTCGCTGACCCAGGGTTGACCTGCGGCCTCTGGCACAGCATACGCACGCAATGGAGGGCTATGCCATGGACTGGTCGAAGCTGAGGGCAGGCCGGCTGGCTACGGGTGACTGCCGCAAGAACATTCACGTCTGGGAGCCTCAGGTGAGAGCCAGGCACTGGATTTTGAAATCAGTCGTGTTTCAGTGTGAATTTTTAAACTCTCCTTGCTGGCTACGGGTGGCTGTTGCAAGGACATAAACGCCTGGGAGCCTCGGGTAGGAGCCAGGCACTGGATTTTGGAATCAGTCTTGTTTCAGTGTGAATTTTGAAACTCTCCTTGCTGGCTACGGGTAACTGTTGCAAGGACATAAACGCCTGGGAGCCTTGGGTAAGAGCCAGGCACTGGATTTTGGAACCAGTCTTGTTTCAGTGAATTCTCTGAACTTGCTGCGGCCAAATGTCACAAAACGTTCACATCTGGGAGCCTCAGGTGAGAGGGAGGCACTGGAGTTGGTGACAGGCCTTTGTCATATCATTTGATGCTGGCAATGGGGGGCTCAGACAAGAGGGGGCAGCAGAGTCATAGAGATTGTGAGCTTTGATTTTGGTAATTTGAGTGAGTGAGTGCACGTGGATGTCATGTTGCCAGCTATGAGTGGCTGTCATTTGAACATCACCTTGTGGTAGATACTAAGAAGAGGAGGCAGCACAGCCCACTTGTACGAGGTGTTTGGTCCCAGGATAACTAAGAGGGTGCAGTGGAGAAAGGCACAGGTGTATGGTGCATTTTACTGGCCAGGGTCACTGCAGAGTTATGAACGAGAAAAATGAAGGCTAGTGTGAACACTACTGGCAACGACCAGGGGTTTGCTTTGCACACCACCCGATGGATGCAAAGCCACACAACATCCTGGAGAATGAAGAGAGGAAGGGCTTGTACATAATGTAAAAGCTAGACCGTGTTGTTATCAGAACAACCTGGTTTCGGAAGAACTATCCCGGCAATGACCGACCTACCTATGGTGGATGTTCATTTGATCTGCACGGGTATAGGCTAGGAACCTTGCAAACAGATGCAAGGGGGGGGGTGCAATTATGTGTCCTGCTCACAAGCTGCAGAACGAGTGCTTGTGTAAACAGTATTTGCAAACTTTTCATGACAAGCAGGGTGAGCTGTGCTAATGCTTCTTGTGTGCTTTTGATTGTGAGTTGATCAATAAAGTTTGGTGGTTTGTGAACGAGTGCTATGAGTGCAGTGGGTGGCATGCACGACAGGGTTGGTGGTTTGTGAACGAGTGCTATGAGTGCAGTGGGTGCCTGACGCCAGTATCTGAAGGCGCGTGTGAGCTGAATTGTTCAAGGTGCGGTTTTTACCTTTTCTCGAAGAAGAAAGCTGTGACGTTCTGGAATTAATCGAATTGGTTGGGCGTTTTTTGAGAGTATTTTTCTGCGATGTCTTTACACGGATGATGGTAAGAATCAGTCCAGGGCAGGGTTGTTGTTCAGTTCGAGGTTAGGCCAAAAGTTCGGGTTTGTGAACTTTCACGAACATTATCAAACCCTTGCTACCCAAAAAACGAACTGGACAACCCTGGCCCAGGGTATCAGGTATGAGCCAAGTCTCGTGGCAAACATGGAGGGTCGAACGTTTGGCAACAGTTGGGGCTCCAAAGTAACACGTTTGAAGGCAACAGAATCTAAAATCTATTGTTTCAATTCTTACTGATTTTGTTAAAAAATAGCATAGTTCTCATGCGCTGTCTTTTTTTATGGCCGCATAGACCTCCTGTGTGCTACGATTTAATGAACAAATATTAGATGAAACAAATATTTACGCACTCTAGTGACAAGTCTGCAGCAAAAGTCGCATGCATACTCAGTGTTCAAAGCTGGAAGATGCTGGGAACTACTCAAGCGCAGTTGTCTGCACTTTATTGCTTTGTGGTGTTTGCCAAATCATTGCTAGGCATCCACATCTCTGTCACCATATGCCATGTGAAATGCAAACTACAAAAGCAGTTGCAAGCAGATATCTGCATCGATGCAGAGCACTTTAAATGCTTCCTGCGGTTGTCCTTGCTCAGACGACTTTCTCTACCGGACATTAAAGGAAGCTTGTGCAAACTCTGCCAATGGATTGCAAAGTGACACAAACAATTTGTCATTACATTGCAGATGTTCACAATCAGACACAATTTTGACGGAGTAAATGCTTTCAGGCACTAGTTTATCATTGCGCTTTCCATCGATGCGGATATTTTGATAGCTTTACTAAACTTTCTAGGTGATTCATTGGCAACAATCTAACCCGAAGAAGATGCTCAGCACCATTTATTTCACATGTAAAGTCAGCACAAAGGAGTGAGAAGTGATAAAGAATGGTGACAAAACATTAAGCAAGACCCGACAATCTGGGAAGGCCCTGTAGGGGCCCTTTTATATTCATACAATTATATTATAAGGGTGGGTGCTGGCAAGTGAGCAGGGCATACATAGGCCACGATAACAATGCAAAAGACGCGTATGAGCATTTACGCATTCTAGGATCGTGATTCACGCTGTTTTTGAGCAGATGGGTGGGCGCTGGCAGGTGAGCGGCAAGTTTGTTGGCAACAAAGACATCCAAGAGCGTGCATGAGTGTTCACATTGTTCAAAACCACGAAATTACATTGTCCTCGTGCAGGAGGGTGGGCGCTGGCAGGTGAGCGGCGCATACGCAGGCCACGAGGACAGTGTCGAAGACGTACAGTGGAGCCCCACAGAAGAGACGGTTTTTGCTAGTGCCAGTGTAGACAACACCATTCGCATCTGGGACACACGAGAGCGCAGCAAGCCCATGATAAGCGTCAAGGTGCGTGTATGCGTATGTGTGTCTCTATGTGTGTGTGTGTGTGTGTGTGTGTGTGTGTGTGTGCGTGCGCAAGCATATAAAAGGGGTTTATTTGCATAGGCCCTTGAAACCAGCGCAACGTTGTTCTGATGCCCTTGCTTGTTTTTGTCAATCACGTCACCCCTCGGCCCTTTTTTGATCTGCACAGCTATCTGTCAGCAACCTCTTGCGGCCTGAGAAGGGGGAGGTGACTCATATGCTGGCTTTCCTGCTCTTGCAACCGTATGCTCTGAAACATTGTCATTCGCCATTTCCTCATGCTGGTTCCCAGGCACATGATTCAGATGTCAACGTTATCAGCTGGAACAGTTTAGTGACATACATGCTGGCCAGTGGGGCGGATGACGGGGCTGTTCGGATCTGGGACTTGCGTAGCTTCACTCAGGTGGGAGGACCTCTTATGTGTAGGATTGGCCAGAAGTTACCGTAAACGGTACTTGACGAGCATATCAAAAATTTTCTGTCACTTTCTCGATGCAATTGTACGCGCTTCTTGCCAACCTACTCATGTAATGTACCACTAAAATGTGTTGTGTGTAAGTAATTATTAATATTTCTGCGACAATGGCCTCTGGAGTTCCTTAGTCCTATTTGCATATAGTTAAGGGTGTGCCAGCCTCTAGTTGAGGCTCGACGTCACTGCTGTCAAAGCCTAGACGGCAACCCGGGTGTCCATTTTTTGGGGGAAATCAGGGGACCTTTTCCTGGAAATCCCTAAAATTTGGATAAAAACCGACCGCACTTTTTGTAAAATAATACTATTTTTGTGTAATGTAATGCCAAAAAAAATTCACGTCACGATGTCACATTCTTGTTCAGGAAAGTGTCAGACTTTCATTTGTTGACGCCCCAAATTGGACAGTAATTTCTCTGGTAATTTCTTACAATACTTTCCCAATATTATCAACCATCATTCAGAATATATGGAACTTATTTCTGGCCAATCTTGCATATGCCTGTCCAGGCACCGCACCATAAGAGATTCTCCAAACATTTCCTACATTGCTTTTCATTCCGGTCTCTTCACGACAATTACTTATAAATTAAAATGAGCTCCAGAAAATTTCCGGCTCAATCCGCGCAAGTTTTAAAAAGTGGTTTTCTAACTGTAATGCACCATTTAGGGCCTATGTGACAAGCCTCGCCCTCGACGAGGCTCGTCAAGCCTCGCTGGCAAAAGCATACACCCTAGTTACCCATGCCTGAATATAGTACATACACTGAATACAAGTAGCAGTTTAAAAGGGTGCTGAAAAGGCATGCTGGAAGGCATTGAAGCTGTGAGGCAAGTGTAAAGCCAGAAAATAGATGTACAACATTATAGGTGGTATCAAGCAAATCAAGCCCTTCCCTTATGTCGTGCAGCATAATACAAACACAGTGCTGGTTGCATTAATGTCAGGGTGAAACTGAAAGTTTGAGCAATCTCTGTGATTGACAGCACCATCAGGATGACGAGGAAAAGGGGCAACATGTCCTAGATAGAATGGAAGTCCTGAAAACTCCCGTATGTTTGTAATTTAGAATACCTCTACTCTCTTGGGTTAAGCTGAGTTACCATACCACCATTTACAGAGCAAATTCAAGTGGTATCGACCAGAGCCAAGCATCCACACCTGGTCGTCCCAATGCAAGCCCTCCCCCCTCGGGCAAATAGGGCCAATACCCCTAATTTGGGCATATCTCCCCAACCACTCCACCATTTTGGGAGTTGAAAGTCGTGTTGGATAGATTAATATATTCTTAACTTGCCTGACGAAAGAGACCCAGTGGATGGCTCGCAATAAACTTTCAAGAATATGTCACGCTACAAAAACAGACATTATGCTCAGACACTGCACCAGTACGCGCCCTTTAGATTTTACAGGGCTTGATAATTCGGTCCGCAACTCTGGTGTGAACATGTGAATTTTATATAGAGCCGGAAAAGCACAGGCGGAAATTGCTGCATCTCACGCTGCACAAATTTCCATCAAATTTAACCAGGCCACCGATTGGCCCCATTTAGATTTTAATGTCATTAATATTTTGGTCCGCAACCAACTCTGAGAGCAGAAACCAGGCTGAAACTCGCAGCAGGTATGGAGCAATAGATTTTTCTGCCTTTTTCCCCTGTGTCCCTTGTGTGAGTGCCTCCCACTCGCCGGCTTTCCCAGTACCCTTGCCCCAAATTCGACCTTGCAGCATTGTTATACAACATTTATAATGCCTATATCCTGAAGCAGAGGTCGATCAGGGCAAGTTCAGAAACGTACCTTTTCCCTGCCAAAGTGGGTGCATAATACGCACCGGGCCCCACAGAACCCCCCGGAATGCCGAATCTCCAAAAAATGTCAATGGTTTAGATATAACATTAAGTATTCTGCATTCAGATGAGGTATACGGGGCTTTGAATTGGGTAAACAGCTTATTGGCACTGTTTGGGGTGACTGGCATGGGGACGACCACCAACTATGGTGTGTGTAACGAATTTTAAGCAGGAAAATCTCCAGATGCGCGGTCACGTACCACATTTCATATGGTTACACGGTTCTGGCCAACCTTGGCCAACCTTGAAAGGTTGGGAACACACCTAGCTGTAATTTGGCGGCGTGATTGATTGCTAGAAATTGCTAAATAAAGCTACCCACTAACCTCCTACCGAATGACACCTGCGCAGGACGGCCACGTCAGCCATTTTGGCTTCCACAGGGATCACGTGACCGGCATCGAGTGGTGCCCGTATGAAGGCTCAATGCTTGCAAGCTCAGCAGGGGACAACCAACTAGCGGTATGTGGTGTTAACTGCATTGCCTGGTTCAATTTACAAGCATCAGCTTGTAGGGCTGGAAAAGACCGGTGACTTGATCTGCGTCAGGCAAATGAAAGAGGAACTCGTATGAGTGAGCATAATCAGAAAGCCCGTATTTACGAATGTCGATGTTCCAATGCCGAACGTTTGAGGAAGCTATTATCATAGGAACATAGTTGATACAAGTTTTGGAGAGTTTCCAATTTACGGCCTTCCTTGCGAGCTGTGCGAGGTCTTTTAATGAAATGCTCGTGAAGGGTTCAAAAACGGTGTGATGTCCGTGGTGATTTACTTCCTTTGTAGTGTTAGGAAAGCGTGGCCTGCCTAGTTTCATACTACTTTTTGTAGAAGATTATTTTCTTTTCGTGCTGCGCAGGTGTGGGACTTGGCACTCGAGCGGGACCCTGAAGAAGAGGCCTCGTTGGCCCCTGATGGTAACGCTGCTGCCCCCGAAGAGCTGCCCGCCCAGCTGCTGTTCCTGCACCTAGGGCAACAAGACTTGAAGGAGTGCCACTGGCACCCTCAGATACCGGGCTTGATCGGCTCTACAGATGGGGTTGGCTTCACTGTCTTCAAAGCATCGAACATGTGATGCTTCCTCGTCCTTTTGTCCAGATTGTACATTATATTCCTTTTCGTTTTATGGTGGGCCAGCACAGATTGAGAAGCACTACTATTGAGCCACTATTGAGCCGCTTTTAAGCCACGAATTTCGGCATGTGAAGCGTTTCGAGAGGTTTGAGATTGAAGTCGTTATTTTCGTATTTCTTAACACTTTTCCAACGGTCAATATATTTACTTAATACTGACTTGTGCGCAAAGTTGTAATTGAAATAAAATTCCTCCATGCATACACCGCATGCGGGGATGTTGTAGCCAGAAACTGAGAATGAAGGATGAAGAATCTGATTCTTATATAGGACTCCTATCCAAGGTACACACACATACGTACATACACATGCGTGCACGCGCGCGCACACATGCTCGCACACGCGCACACTCTCTCACACACACACACACACACACACACACACATACATACACACACAACACACACACACGTATACACACGCGCATACACACACATACACACAAGCACACACGCAAGCACGCACACATACACACACACGCACACACACACACACACACACACACACACACACACACACACACACACGCCTGCATGCACACACACATACTCACACACACACACATAAACACACATGCACATAAAACATACACACACACGGACACACACACACGCATACACACACACGGACACACACACACAATCACACACACAGGGGCACACACACACACACACACACACACACACACACACACAGGTTGGCTTAACGTGGGGGTACCAAACGGAGGGTCGTCCCTCGGAGGTCTCCCCCAAAGAGAAGCTCCCATATGAAAGCCTCAACTATGAGGATGTGCACAACACAGTGCACAGGTCTGAGAGGGCTGCTAGCACTTCAGTGGATGGCATTGCCTACTTGACAAGCCGCTGGGTAATATGCTTACTTATAGGTGAGTAGGCTGGTTGTTCTTCAGTCTGGTTTGTGTGAGCAGTTGCTCAAATGCTTGCAGACAGCACGCGATGTGTTGCTTCAAGCCATATCCTGTGCTTGGAGAGGTATGTACGTGTGCAAAGCTGGTCGATTCCTTTCAAGTGGTTGAGTATTGTGCGCCTGTGAGCCGAGTCTATATACTGCTACAATTTTTAGCCAAGGCAGGCCGACATTCCAAAAGGCTAAGGTATTGTTCAGTCTTTCAATCATAGATCATAGCATTTATCAATAATAAAGGCACAAGGGGTAAAGCTAGTTGACAGGATTACATCATACCCACACACATCTTTGCTCAAACAGCCAGGTCCTGCACTTTCTGCCTTGTCACCTGAATTGCACATTAATTTGCCATGCAAGTATTTTCTCTCATATCTTTTACCAAAGCAGATATGTACATGCAGACATCACTGCGGCGCTCGTACTCATTCAACTCGCAGGCATAATCACCGCCACCGCCGCTTTTGCGGTCAACGTGTCTGTCGAAAATATCAGCGGCTTTAAGTTCTGGGCCACGCTCACTTTGATCAGCAAAGGCCACGTTGCTCTGTCCTTTTTGGTGTACGTGTGCATCAATACGGTCCTGGTGTTTGGTGCTGTGGCTGTCACGGCGTACGTGGGCCCAGCAGCAGCAGGGAGTGGCATTGCCGAGGTCAAGGTCAGTGTTTCCTGTGCATGTCACATATCACATATCACATAGGATTAGTGTTTGGTGCTGTGGCTGTCACGGCCTACGTGGGCCCAGCAGCAGCGGGGAGAGGCTTTGCCGAGGTCAAGGTCAGTGTTTCCTGTGCATGTCACATAGGATAGTGTTTGGGGGGGATTTTTACTTTGAAGGTGCATGTGGGCCCACAGCAGCAGGGAGTGGCACTGCTAAGGAATGTTGGTACGCAAGTATGCGACCGTTTGTATTGAATCAATGAAACCATTCAGCAGCTTGCTCGTTTTAGCGTTTTAGTGTAGCTGCAATACGTCACAATGGCCTAGGGAACCTGGAACTTGGCCAGAGTATCATACACACACATACACACACACACACACACACACATACACACACACATACACACACAGTATCATACTTTCGGGTTGCCCACTTGCATAGCTCACGTTCGGGTCTCTGCTACGGTATCCTCTCAATCATACGATGAAGTTTTGTATTACTTGCCCATTTAGGGTCCCACTTTCTGTAATCTTGTTGTGAGATGCACGTACTTTGAATCATGAAAAGGACCAAGCAGGAAAGGATCGCAATCAAGGATCTGATTTGCAATTGGACCACAATCAGGCTGCTTGCGTCTTCTGCTTGCACGCAGGCGTACTTGAATGGTATTGATGTGCCAGGCATCTTCTTTTTCTCGACATTGCTGGCCAAATTAGTGGGTTCTGTAGGGGCGGTGGCTGGGGGGCTAGCTGTGGGCAAAGAAGGGCCCTTTGTCCACGCAGCTGCGCATGATCATATACCG
>Ga0307948_1001314_pt1 | contig 17503 bp, 17 predicted proteins | sample OrgLakmetagen280_FD_201824 | JGI IMG/M metagenome (GOLD analysis project Ga0307948, IMG submission 201824) | Saline water microbial communities from Organic Lake, Antarctica - #280 | ecosystem: Environmental > Aquatic > Non-marine Saline and Alkaline > Saline | place: Antarctica: Organic Lake...
TGAAAAGCAGGTCGATATCGCGCTTCTGTTTCAGGATTTCCATCGCCTCCGGCCCGTTCTCGGCCTCGACGACCTCATAGCCCAGGCCGAGCAGGTTTGCGCGCACGTGTTCGCGCACCAGTTCGTCGTCCTCGACAACAAGTATCGTCTCTGTGCCACCGGAGATCGGCTGAAGGCTGCGACCGGTATGGCTTTGCACGTAGTCGCGCTGTGACCGAGGAAAGTAGAGAGACACCGAAGTGCCATTTTCGGGCTCGGACGAGACGCGGACATGGCCACCCGATTGCTTCACAAATCCATAGACCATGCTTAACCCCAGCCCGGAACCGCTTCCAACGTCCTTGGTTGTGAAGAAGGGTTCGAATACCCGCGAAAGCGTGTCCTCAGGCATCCCGTGGCCGGCATCCGTCACGGTGATCATGATGTACTGGCCAGCTTCGAAGTCCGGATCGTTCAACACGAAATCATCACCAAGCACGGCATTTTCCATCGCTATCTTGATCTGCCCCCCGTCCGGCATTGCGTCGCGGGCGTTGAGCACGACATTCAAAAGCGCAGACTCCAACTGGCTTGGGTCGATCTCGGCCAGCCATAGGCTTTCAGCGCTCTCGATATGGAGGGTGAAGGTTTCGGGCAGCGTGCGACGCAAAAGAAGCTCGAACCCGTCGCATATCTGCTCGCTGACATTCAACACGCGGGGCTGCAGGGGCTGTTGTCTTGAAAAAGCAAGAAGACGGCTGGTCAGTTGGGACCCGCGTTCAGCTGCACTTGCGGTCATTCTTGCGAGTTCGCGCAAATTGTCCTGATCGACCAGTTCATCCGCCAACATCTCGGCATTGCCAAGGATCACGGTGAGCAGGTTGTTGAAGTCATGGGCCACGCCACCAGTCAGTTGACCCACGGCCTCAAGCTTCTGGGACTGACGTAGCTGCACCTCTGCGTCCGCCTGAGCAGCACGTGCGGATTCAATTTCGTGCATCTGATGCTGCAGGGCTGTATTGGCGGCTTCCAGGTCTTCGATCGCGCGTTCGCGCGCCTCCATCGAGCGCCCCATCTCTATACTGGGAACCAGGATCAGTGCAGCTGCCAAGAACAACAGTGCACGGATGGTCCAAATTCGCAAATCCCGGGTTTGCCAGCCCCCATGTGGCAACGCTGCAATCTGCCATGTGCCCGTAGGCAACTGGACAGTCCCAACGACTGGCATGTCTTCTGGCGTGATCTCAGGTCCGAAAAAGCTCTGCCCTTCTGAACCGGTCGCATCACGGCCCGTCAGCGTTACCGAGAAAGGCAGATCATCGCGCAGCCCGGCCTGCGCATACAAAACGTCGAGATCCATAACCGCAGAGACAAGTCCCCAGAACACCGGAGGACCATTGCCGTTCCGCAAAAACACCGGGTAGCGTCCGATGAAGCCCAACCCGCCCTGCACCAGGTCCACCGGCCCGGCCAGAACCAGGTCCCCGATATCACGCGCGCGCAGGGCCGCCTCTCGCTGTTCTTGGATGCTGTTGTAGTCGAGGCCAATGGCCTGTTCATTGCCCTCGATCGGATACATCATCCGGATGACCATGTCCGGAGCAGCGGCAATGTTGCGCAGCGACGGTTCGTTGTCGATCAACCTGCCAGCCAATTCTGCGAAGCGCGCCTGATCCATATCAGGCTCGGTTTCGATCACCGCAATCAACCCTCGCACCAGTTGGATCGGTCCATTTACCGCGCCTTCCAGATCAGCACGCAGCAAGGCCACCTGACCCGAAATTATAGCCCGTTGATCTTCGATATGACTTTTCCTGGCCTGCATCTCGGCGGCAAACCATCCAGCGGCCACGACCAGGAATGCAAGCAGGGCCGGCACGTTGTTTCTGCGAAAGAGAATATTACCGCTCCCAGAAAGCCATCGGGTCATTTCGCGCGACGGAGGCTGGATAAACGCGCGTTGAAAACCACGAGTATTTGCTTTCTTTTCCGATATTTTTTGCGGTCGTTGATGCCCAAAGCTAACACAGCAAACGACGCAAACACTACGGCTTTACTGTCGGCCACAAGGCTTGGCGACAGCCCGTGGTGCCACGGCATCAGTCACGCGCGCAGGCATAGGTCCGCCAGCGTGGTGCCGGTTTGAAAGCCGCCCCTTTGACCAGTGCAAGGCTGCAAGGGCAGCTTTCCTTGCAAGGCTGGCAAAACGGGTCTCTTGGGCACCGAAAAGGGACAGATTGGAAAGGCTGTTCGTGGAGTTCTTGCCTGGTCTCATACTGACGCCTCGGGGTCCGATGCGGCAAAAAGGTCGGACAGTTCCTTTGCCGACGGGAATGCGGACCAGGTCCCGTTGCGTCCAATTGTGATTGCCGCTGCGCGCGCGGCGATCTTCATTGCAGTGACATGGTCGTGCCCTTTGTGCAAAGCCGCCATGAATACGCCGCAGAACGTGTCGCCCGCGCCTGCCGTGTCCACGACGTTCGCCGGCGCTGCCGCAACCCCGTGACGGACCTGACCAGACGCAAAGACCGCACCATCGCCGCCTCGGGTGACGATGATCTCGCGCACGCCTCTGGAGGCAAGATCGTCTAGGCCTCGGTCAAGATCGGCATGCCCCGATAGCGTTGCAAGTTCGTGGCTGTTCAAAACCAGACGGTCGATCAGGGGCCACATTTGACCATACGCCCATCGGATCGGTGAGGGATTGATCGTGGTTTCGATGCCTCGGTCATGTGCCCATGCCAGCAAGGCAAACGTCGTCTCTTGTGAAAGGTTACCCTGCATCAGGATCCGATCCGTGGACCCCGCATCCCCTGCCACCGTCACGACATCGTCTTCGGTCAGGGCGCTGGCCGCGAAGGCGCTGGAAATGATGTGGTTCTCTCCGTTGTAGGCGACGGCGATGATGGATTGGTCGGTTGCTCCCTCTTTCTCGATCAGTATCGCTTCGAAGGGCTCGGCTGCGACAAGCGCCCTTGTGCGGCGTCCCACATCGTCGTGTCCAACCGGAGCGATCAGACGGACCGGCATATCGCATCTGCCGGCAATCAAGGCCTGATTCAGCCCTTTGCCGCCTATGTCGCTGATCCGGCTGTCGGCGATCAATGTCTCTCCCTCGTCCGGCAACCGGGGGAGGCCGAAGACGATATCTTCCGTGACATTCCCGACGACGAAGAGGGTCATACGGCTTGCTCTTTCAGGCAGTCCTCGATCTCGGCGGTCGATGACTGCCGCCCCTGTGCCCCCTCTGCCGTCATGACCAAGCTTGCCGCGACGCAGGCCCGTGCGGCGGCCCGGTCTGCATTCTCCTCGTGGAGCCACTGCGCAAGATAGGCCCCGACAAAACCATCGCCTGCCCCGGTGCCGTCAACGATCTGGACGGATGGCGCGGTTGCGCGCTGGACCTGCCGTGCGGCCTGTCCGGGAAACACCGCGGCGCCGTCCATTCCCAGTGTCAGGACGACCTGGCAAGACGGATTGCCCGTCTCGACCAGGAAGTCCGCCATGGCATTCGCCAGTTGTTCCGATGGTAGCTGCTGACCAAGGATTCGATAGGCTGTCCTGCGATTGATGAAGACGGTATCAAGCGCTGAAAGAAGGGACCGAAATCCCTCTGGGGTGGAATACTGCCTTGGCAGGCCGGTGTCTTGTGTGCTGATGCTCCAACCGCGGTCACGCAACGATGAAACTGCCGGCATCATCGCTGTGGCATGATACCCTTCGAAATGGAGATGGCTGCGCCTGCGGACACGGTTTGACGGCAGATGCGAGATCAGATTTTCCCGATCGAGGTCGAGGGGTTCATTGATCTTCGTGCGCCCGCCGTTCTCTTCGATGATCACGATACAGCGCGAGAGGCGTTCACGGAAAGGGCTGCGGACCGCGTGGGCCCGCACGCCAAGTCGTGCCAACTGCTCGAGCGCCCACAAGCTGTCGGCATCCCTGCCGATCGCAGTCGCCAACTCCACTTCAAGGCCAAAAGGCGAACCAAGAGCAGCTGCAGCGACGGCGACGTTAGCCGCAGGGCCGCCCAGCCTCTTGGAAATCTGATCTGCCGTGACCCTGTCGTTCCGGTGCGGCATGACACCGATCCGCGCGATCATATCGACCGAAATGTAGCCGACGGACACAAGCAGAGGCAGATCTTCGTTGCCGGAAGCTACCCCGATCTGCTCGGTTGAGGGGTCTGCCGGAAAGACAAAGCCACCCTGACGATAGCCGAGGTCCCGCATCGCCTGGTAGACCCTGTCACGCGTCGTCTGGCGCACACGTTCCGGCGTGTTCAGCACATTCGAGACAGTGCCAGCCGATACATTGGCCGCCGCCGCGACGTCACTGAGATTGACGCGCCGCTTCATGCCGTCGTGCTTGGCACTTTAACCGCATGCGCCTTGGCTTTGGCCTTTCGCGGGTCCTGACCGGTGACGATCATTTCGACCAGATCCGCGTTGTCGGTGTCTTCAACATCACGCTGCCCAACGACACGGCCCTGTTTCATGACCAGAAACCCGTCGCCGACGGCAAAGATATCCTCGAGCCTGTGGCTGATGATAATGACCGCAACGCCGTTGGTCTTCAGTCTGGTGATGGTCTCGCGCACCTTCTCGATGGCCGGGGCACCAAGGTTTGCCGTAGGTTCGTCCATGATGACAAGCTTGGCGTCAAACCCCGTTGCGCGTGCGATTGCCACCGCTTGCTGCTGCCCGCCCGACAGGGATTGCACCGGCAATGTGACGGCGGGCACCCGCAGCCCCAAGGCGCCGAACATTTCCTCGGCGCTTTGATTCATCGTCTCGCGGTCGAGAACCCGTATGCCACCACGGTTCTTCGTGATCTCGCGGCCCAGAAAGATATTCTGTGCAACCGTCAGTTCAGGGACCAGCGCGAAATCCTGATAGATCATCTCGATCCCGGCCTCGCGGGCTCCGATCGGGTGGTTGTACAGGGCTGGCTGGCCGTCGATCAGAATTTTGCCGTGGTCATGCGAAATGGCTCCGGCAAGGATTTTCATCAGCGTCGATTTCCCCGCCGCATTGTCGCCGATCAATCCGAGAACGCCACCTTGGGGAAGCGTCAGGTCGACGTCGGACAGCGCTGTTACCGCGCCGAAGGTTTTCGTAATGCCCCGCATTTCGATAAAGTTTCCGGTGGTCATTCCTTCTCCTCGGGTGCTGCACGTGCCCAGCTTTCGACCTTGCGGTTCAACACGGTGTTCATGAGTACCGCGAGGACCAGAATGACGCCAGTGACAACCTGAACCCAGTAGGGGTTGACCCCCAGAAGGTTCAGACCGTTTCGCACGAAGTTGATCAGCAATGCGCCGACAACGGTTCCCATAATGGTGGCTCGTCCACCGAACAGGCTGGTGCCACCAAGAACAGTGGCCGCGATCACTTCAAGCTCGAGCATGACACCGGCATTGGGCGACCCGTTCGACAGGCGGGCCGAGATTACGATTCCGGCAAGGCCGGCAAGTGCGCCCGTCAGCGCATAGACCATCACCTTGATCTTGTTGATCGACAAGCCCATCACGCGCGCCGCCTCTTCGCGCCCGCCCGTGGCAAGCGCATAAAGCCCAAAGCGCGTCCTGTTGAGCAGAAACCACCCGCCTGCCGCGACGATGATCGCGATCAGGAACGGCGTGTTGATCCCCAGCACATCGCCCCGCCCGATCCATACGAAAACCGGGTCGGAAATCGGGACCGCGTAGCCATCGGAATAGACGAAGGCCACGCCGCGAATAGAGGTGAGCGCGGCCAGGGTAACGACAAAAGCGGGCACCCCGAGGGTTATGATAAAGCCGTTCAGAGCACCGACACCCGCCCCTGCGATTATGATCAGCGGTATGACCAGAAGGGCCGGAAGCCCAAGCGTCAGCCAGCTTGCGGTCATGACCGACACCAGCGCAACGGTCGCGCCGACCGACAGGTCGATCCCCGCAGTCGCCATGACGAATGTCATACCAACCCCGATGATGATGATCGGAGCAGCCTGTCGCGAGACATTCAGCAGGTTCGTCCATGTCAGAAAATACTCGGACGACAGGCTCATGCCGATCATCCAGAGCGCGAGAGCGATGAACATTCCGTAGCGGACAAGGAAGACCGCAAGGGTTCGCTTGTCCAAGGCGGGCCTGCGTGGCGAGGATTGAGAAGAAATCTGCGACACCCTTTGGCTCTCTCTTTCAGGAAAGGATGCCCGACCCGGAAACGGGTCGGGCGATTGATATCAACGGAACTCGTCGACGTTGTAAGGCGTGACAATCGAGGGATTGTAGCTGACGCGATCCGTTATCTCTTCACCGTTCAGGTGATCTACCAGAAGTCGCACTGCCTGCTCACCGCCGTAGTCGGGCGACTGCTTCAGGAAGCCGACAAGCCGGCCTTCTTCAAGCGGCGCGATGAACGGCTGCGGAATGTCGTCCCAGCCGAAGAACGCGATATCCCGGTTCTGGCTTAGTCCGGCGGCAAGAGCGCCCTGAAGCTGCGGATCGCCCGTCGCGTAGATCACGTTGATGTCCGGGTTCGCGGTCAACATGTCTTCCGCTTCAGAGGTGGCTGTCTCGAGAATGTTGCGGCCGTCGCCTTCCGCCACCACTTCGGCGCCCGGAACAGATTCCAACGCTTCGACAAAACCGTCACGGCGGGCAATCTGCACCTCGGAGGACGCGATCATCAGGCCGACCTTCGCCTCGCCGTCCATCGCCCCTGCGATGTATCCCGCGACATAGCGCCCGAACTCCAGAGAGGCATCGTATTGCGGCACACCGATAAGCGCCAACACGTTGGGGTGGTCGATATAGGTGTCCAGCGTCACCACGGGAATGCCTGCGTCTTCCGCCTGGCTGATCGGCCCCAGAAGCGAGTTGCTCTCGATTGGATCAAGCACGATCGCGTCGACCTGACGCGAAATGCAGTCCTCTGTCAAAGTCACCTGACGGGTCGCGTCCGCCTGTGGGTCAAGCACGATCAACTCGACGCCAAGGTCCTCGGCGGCCCGTTCACCGCCTTCGACGCTGGACTGGAAATAGGCGATCTGGAGCGAGAAGGTCACGAAACAAATCGTGGGACCATCCTGCGCCGACGCCTGTTGAGGCGCGATCAAAGCCGTTGCAGCAAGTGCCGCAGCAGCTGTCGTTCCCTTGAATAACCTAAACATTGTCGTCTCCCTGTCTTGTTTTTGAATAGTTTCAATTCTTGACAAGATCAGCGTCGTAAGCAAATGATTTATTGCGACCACCTAAAATTTGTTTCCAAGTGCCTAAAAACAGGCGGTTTGAAAACGTCAAAGCCCAAGGAGCAACCCCTTTGACCATCTCATCCAACGCCCGAGAAGGCTCGACCATATTGAAAATCTTTAAAAAAGACCGAGTCGCCATCGGTGTTGTTCATTGTCCGGCCTTTCCCGGAAGCCCGCGCTATGATGGCCGGCCAATCCAGGAGATCTACGACGCGGCCCTTCGCGACTGCCTTGCCTACGCCGAAGGGGGGATCGACGGTCTGATCATCGAAAACCATGGCGACGTGCCCTTCCTGCGTCCGCAGGACATTGGGCACGAGACTGCGGCGTTCATGACGGCCGTGACCACACGTGCGATCGCGGAAACCGGCCTTCCGACCGGCATCAACGTTCTTGCAAATGCGCCTGTTCCGGCTTTCGCGGTTGCAGCCGCCAGCGGCGCTTCGTTCATCCGGGTCAACCAATGGGCCAATGCCTACGTGGCCAACGAGGGCTTTCTTGATGGCGAGGCGGCACTTGCGTTGCGCTACCGCCGTCAAATCTCCGCAGGGGACGTTGCTGTCTTTGCAGACAGCCATGTAAAGCACGGAGCTCACGCAATAACGGGTGACAGGACCGTGACAGAGTTGACCCGAGATCTTGAGTTCTTCGATGCCGATGCAATCATTGCGACCGGCCAACGCACGGGCGACGCAGCCTCGGACGAGGAGTTGACCGAGGTTACTTCAGCCACTGGCCTTCCGGTTCTTGTCGGGTCGGGAGTGACGCGGGAAAACGCGCAGCGCATTTTGGCAAAGGCGAACGGCGTCATCATCGGGTCATCGCTCAAACGCGATGGCGTATGGTGGAACGAGGTGGAAACAGCCCGTGTGCAGGACTTCATGGATGTCGTCACGCACATAAGAGACGCATCATGATCCGCACTATGACCCGCACTGTCGCCGTCTGCATGTCGATCCTTTCCGCTACCTTGGCCAGCGCAGGCGATGGTGCCGCCTCCGAGACCACGGGATGCGTCGATCGCCTTGCGCAAACGCTGGACTCGATGCGATCCGGCCCGCTTTTGAAAGAAGAACATGCCACGGCCCTGATGTGGTTGCGGATGGATGCAGCAGAGGCCGCAGCCGCAGGAGATGAACAGGAGTGTCTGGTCAGGGTCGCGATTGTCGAAGACCTGTTGGGGCTTCCTGCAGACCTCGAATGACCGTCCGGACACTCTCATGATCGCAGTCAATGGTTTTGTCACGCCGAGCCGACCGGCCCAATCGCCGGAGGCGTCATTATATAGATGTGCAAGGCTGGAGGTGGAACTGAGACGACGGTTGAGCATACTCTCATGCGCGGGTTGGATACCGCATGACCGTGGTTACGTCCTGGAGCTGCCTCTTTCTGGAAACGAGCGTCAGCCTTCAGGGACTGGCTCACAATGTTTCCCAAGGATTCTCCACCGTGTTCCACCCCCAGATTTGCACATCAGCTGAACGGGGTGTTGCGTTTGTGATGAATGAGCGTCAGGCGGGGGTGACCTCCTGCGCAATCGCCCAGATGAAGCCGGCCATTTCTCGTGCAATTGCTGTGTTCGCCACCACCGGCGGTTTACCGGACCCCACCAGGTGTTTGTAGCGTTGGCACATGCGCAACTGGCCTTTCCAAGCGATGTCGCGAACGGCTTGAGGGAGCTCTTCCATTCGATCTACCTGCTTGCGACCGACACGTGGTTGCATCCTGTAGCTCCAGGCGCCTTCGATCAGTACGCGGCGCGCGAGGCTGCTACCGACTTTCGTTATGCCGCCGCGCCTAACTGTGTTGCCACTGGAATGCTCGGTCGGGGTTAAGCCGAGATAGGCCATAAGCTGGCGAGGCGTTGGGAACCTGCGGAAGTCTCCAACTTCTGCCACCACCGTGACCGCGACAATGAAGGCAACTCCGCGCATGGCCTGTATCGCCTCGACAACGGGGGCGAGACTCCAATCCGGGAGCAGTTCAGCAATCTGCGCCTCAAGTCGTGCGACGCGCGCTTCGGCGTCGGTCACGGCGTGAATGTAATCCTGGAAAACGATCTGTTGGGCGCTGTGGTCAAACCGGTTCGCCGACAACCAGCGCCGATAGGCCTTGGTCCAACTTTTCTTGCCGGGATAGTGGCGGCCATGTCTGAGCAAAAAGCTCTGAAGATGTTGGCGGGCTTGATTTGCGGCGCGAACGGCCGAGGCGCGTGCGCGGACCAGGTCACGCATCGCTTCATGTTCGACGTCCGGAACCCAGACAGATGTCAATTCGCTGGCGCGATGCAATTTGGCAAGCATGCGCGCATCACGGCGATCTGTTTTCACACGGTCCCCCGCTTTCAATGGGATGAGCGAAGGGGCAACAACTATACAATCATGCCCGAGTTCGACAAGTTGACGGTAAAGGCCATAGCCGCAAGGGCCGGCCTCGTAGCAGAAATACAGTTTGCGACCTTTGGAACCCAGTTGCTCCGCAAGTTTGCGCACACGATCTGGTCGATTGGGTAGCTTACCCCAGTCTCGCACTTCTCCCCCGCGCTCGCCATCCGCTACAGCCACAGATATTGTCGCTTTGTGGACGTCCAGCCCAATAAACATGCTATCCTTCATGTGGTCTCTCCTCCATTCTTGAGGCTCTGCGCCAGAACAATCGGCACAACCCTCGCAACAGAATGCCGCAGGAGAGGCCACCGGTCTAATTGACGTTGGACGCGATCATAAGGTCTGGAAGACGCATCGGCACCGCGACCCATCCGCAAACACTACACCACCGCGACCAGACGTGCTGCCAGCTTGGCGGCACCAGAGCGCACGTCGTCGGCAATGGGTCCGCCGCGCGGTTTGTCCCGCATGGTGTGGGTCCATGACACCGGCGGCTCCTTGATACGGCGCTGCCCTTCCCACCGCAAAGCTTGCAGAACGGCGCGGCCTTCCGGCGGCAGAACATCAGGGATTTCGGCGCCTGACAGGGTGGCCCACACACCTGTCCAGAGCCGTCCGACGGACCACGGGTTGTAACCGCCACCGCCCAGCACAAGGTAGCGCGGGCTGAGCGGTCGCAAGGCAGACACGATCTGCCAATGGGCGTTGTTCGACAGGGCCAGTTTCGATTGCGGGTCTTCCAGCACGGCGTCGGCACCGCATTGCAGGACGATGGCGTCGGGGCGAAAGGCAGCGACGGCAGGCAGGATCACGGTGTCGCGAATGAGTGCCATGTCGTCATCGTGCAGACCCCGTGGCACCGGCAGGTTGAAGATGTTGCCCGCCCCAACCTTGTCGATCGGCCCGGTGCGTGGCCAGCGGTTGGACTCGTGCGTCGAAATCAGCAGCGTTTCGGGATCTTCGGCAAAGGCATATTCCACTCCGTCGCAATGGTGCGCGTCGATATCGACGTAGGCGATCCGCTGCGCACCATTTCGGCGCAGGGACTGGATCGCCAGCACCGCATCGTTCAGGTAGCAGAACCCGTTGGCGCGATCCGGCAGCCCGTGATGCGTGCCGCCCGCTGGCGAGTGAATTATGCCACCATCGCGCAGACGTTCACCCGCCCAAAGCGATGCCCCCGCAGCGGTCGCGGGCCGGCGATACACTTCGGGATAAACGGGATTGGCAGCCGTGCCGAGGTGATGACGGCGGCGGACCTCTTCGCTGACTGCGCCGTCGGCTTCGGCCTGTTGCAGGGCGGCCAGATAGCGCGGGGTATGAAACCCCGTCAGGGCCGCAGGCTTGGCGCGGGGTGATGTGACGTAGGTCTTCTGCCCCAGCCAGCCCAGCGCCCGCCCAAGGTCGATCACCGTGGAAACGCGCGGGATTCGCAAGGGATGCCAGTCACCATAGGTGGAATGCCGATAGATCTCGGACCCGATGAAAAGCGGGCTTTTCATTTGGCGTTCAGACTGCACAGTGGCCAATACGTTCATGATACGGTTAGTTAAGACGAATGAAGCGCCCCGCCACTCTGAAACGTCTTGCCCGGACGAAACGCGGCGGTCTGTCGCTCCGGTTGCGCAAGGGCGAAAAGCGCGAGGTGCGGGCGCAATTCGCCGCACTTTGCTGGAAGCGCGATGACGACGGCAAGATCAGGGTCTGCCTTGTGACGTCTCGCATGACCCAAAGGTGGATCCTGCCGAAAGGCTGGCCGATGGCGGACAAGACGCCCAGTCAGGCCGCAGCGATCGAAGCCTGGGAAGAGGCAGGGCTTGTCGGCATCGTGTCGGAGCACTGTCTGGGCGTCTATTCCGATCGCAAGGTCCTGCCGACACGCCGCCTGCCCGTCGTCGTGATGGTCTACCCCCTTGAAGTCACCGAAGAACACGACGTCTTCCCCGAACACACCCAGCGCACACGTGCCTGGATGAGCCGCAGGAAGGCCGCGAAACGTGTGCCCGACCCGCTTCTGGCCAAGATCGTGCGAGAGTTTGATCCATCCACCTGATTGCGTCCGCCCCGCGCAGGACTATGTAGGTGGCAAGGATTGGAACATGATCAGATACACGCTTACCTGCCCGCAGGACCACACGTTCGAAAGCTGGTTTCAGTCGGCAGGCGCCTACGATGCGCTGCGAACGGCCGGCCACGTGACCTGTGCCGTCTGCGGTCATGCCGATGTGAAGAAATCGATCATGGCCCCCTCTGTCCAGAGCTCTTTCAAGGGGCCGCAGACACAGTTGAAAGACCTGCGCGACAAGATCGAGGCGACGTCGGAATATGTCGGCCCCCGCTTTGCCACCGAGGCCCGCAAGATGCACATCGGTGACGCGCCACACCGCGCCATCTACGGCGAGGCGAACCTCAAGGAAGCCAAGAGCCTTCTGGCGGACGGGGTGCCGGTGATGCCGCTTCCGTTCATCCCGAAGAAAAAGACGAACTGAAAAGGACCCCCCATGACGACACTGATCACAGGCGCGAACCGCGGCGTCGGACTCGGGCTGCTCGAGCATTACCGCGCCACCGGAGAGCGCGCCATAGGCACCACACGCGGCGAGCCGGGTGACGACTGGATCACGCTGGACGTGACTGACCCAGAGGCCCAGTGCGCGATGGCAGGCAAGCTTGACGGTGCGCCGATCGACCTTCTGATCTGCAACGCCGGTGTCCTGTTCGACCGGGATGACGAGATCGACCACGGCTATCCGGCAGACAAATGGGCGCAGATGCTGGCCACCAACGTCACGGGCGTGTTTCTGACCGTTCAGGCGCTTTTGCCGAATCTGCGGGCAGCCAAGGGCAAGGTGGCGATCATCGCGTCGCAACTGGGGTCCTCGAGCATCGCCAGTGGCGGGCGACTGATCTATTGCGCCAGCAAGGCTGCGGCGATCAACCTTGGTGCCAATCTGGCGCAGGAGTTGAAGGGCGACGGCATCGCGGTGGGCAGCTATCATCCCGGATGGGTGCAGACCGACATGGGCGGAGAGACTGCCGCCGTCACCGTCGCGGAATCGGTCGCGGGCCTGACCGACCGGTTCGCGGCACTGTCACTGGACAACACGGGCTGCTTCGAAACCCATGACGGCCAGCCGCATCCGTTCTGATCCCCGATTGCCCTTGGGGTCACTTCGGCTTATGGGATGCCCCGCATACTTCGGGGACACTGAATGCCCACACTTGTCATGAAATTCGGCGGCACCTCTGTCGCCAATCTGGACCGCATCTCCCGGGCCGCAAAGCGCGTCGCGCGCGAAGTGGGGAACGGCTATGACGTGATCGTCATCGTCTCGGCCATGTCGGGCAAGACCAACGAACTGGTCGGATGGGTCAACGAGACCTCTCCGCTCTATGACGCCCGCGAATACGATGCCGTCGTCTCGTCGGGCGAAAACGTGACGGCTGGCCTGATGGCCCTGCGCCTGCAGCAGATGGATATACCGGCCAGATCGTGGCAGGGCTGGCAGGTGCCGGTCAAGACGACCAGTGCCCATTCAAGCGCACGCATCGAGGAAATCCCGCCCGAGAACATTACCGCCAAGTTCGGCGAAGGCATGCGGGTTGCAGTGATTGCAGGCTTTCAGGGCATTAGCCCCGAAGGCCGGATCACGACACTGGGACGCGGCGGGTCGGACACCACCGCCGTCGCCTTTGCCGCCGCCTTCGAGGCCGAACGCTGCGACATCTACACGGACGTGGACGGCGTCTATACCACCGACCCGCGCATCACGTCGAAAGCGCGCAAGCTGGACAAGATCGCTTTCGAGGAAATGCTTGAACTGGCCTCGCTCGGGGCGAAAGTGCTGCAAACCCGCTCGGTCGAACTGGCGATGCGGTACAAGGTGCGCCTGCGCGTGTTGTCATCATTCGAGGAACCGTCGGACAGCGCCGGCACGCTGGTCTGCGACGAGGAGGAAATCATGGAATCCAATGTGGTGGCCGGTGTGGCCTATTCCCGCGACGAGGCGAAGATGACGTTGATCTCGGTGGCTGACCGCCCCGGCATCGCCGCCGCCATCTTCGGCCCACTGGCCGAGGCGGGTGTGAACGTCGACATGATCGTGCAGAACATATCGGAAGATGGCCGCACGGACATGACCTTTTCCTGCCCCGTCGATCAGGTCCGGCGTGCGCAAAAGGCGATGGAAGAGGCCAAGGAAAGCGCTGCCATCAACTTTCACGATCTGGTCGCAGACGAAGGCGTGGCCAAGGTCAGCATCGTGGGCATCGGAATGCGGTCCCACGCGGGTGTCGCGGCGAAGATGTTCCAGACGCTGCGCGACGAAGGCATCAACATCAAGGTCATCACGACCTCCGAGATCAAGGTCAGCGTCCTGATCGACCGCAAGTACATGGAATTGGCCGTGCAGGCGCTGCACGACGCGTTTGAACTGGACAAGGCGGGCTAGGCCGCATCGGTGGCTTTTCCCCGTTCTGGCGGATAGCCGTTCCGGACCATAAGGTCCGCAGCCTTTTCTTAGCTGAAACCAGAATGAATGCGCTGACGTTCATGGATATCCAGCCATTCGTCCGACAGGATGGTGCCGTTGGTCCGCTTGCCAAGGGACGGGTCGGGTAATGCCGGACTACCTGCCTTCACGCACCATGCGCGACTTTCGCCCCTTCCCCCACCCCCGCGACTTCCCCTATAGGTGGTGCGGAGCGAGTTGGGGACGAGATGGCCGATAAAGTGGAAACCGAGAGCCGCAAGCTGTTGGGGCGTCTGCGCCGCGCGATGGCCGAGGACTCCGAAGGTCAGGAACGGCTGAACAAGATCGTTGAGCTCATCGCGGGATCAATGCAGACCGAGGTCTGCTCGATCTATCTGTTCCGCGACCCTGAAACGCTCGAGCTTTGTGCAACCGAGGGTCTGGCCGCAGAGGCCGTTCACCAGACGCGGATGCGGCTGGGCGAGGGTCTGGTGGGCCGCGTGGCCAAGACACGGCGCGTGGTGAACGCGGCCGACGCGCCTGCGGAACGCGGCTTTCGCTACATGCCGGAAACCGGCGAGGAACGATACAGCAGCTTCTGCGGCATCCCGATCCAGCGCCTTGGCGACACGCTGGGCGTTCTGGTCGTCCAGTCGAAAGAGGCGCGCGGCTTCACCACTGACGAGGTTTACGCTCTTGAGGTCGTGGCGATGGTGCTGGCCGAAATGGCCGAACTGGGCGCCTTCATCGGCGAGGGCGCGGCCCTGTCCGCCCGCCACCAGCAACCGGTCATGTTCCGCGGCACGGTCGCACAGGAAGGGGCCAGCGCGGGCAAGGTGTTCCTGCACGAACCGCGCGTGGTGGTGACCAACCCGATTTCGGAAGACCCCGAAACCGAGAAAGAGCGCCTGCGCGAAGCGATCGAAAGCCTGCGCTTGTCCGTGGACGAGATGCTGACGGACCAGACGACCGTCTCGATCGAGCAGAAAAAGGTCTTTGAAGCCTACCGCATGTTCGCCAACTCCAAAAGCTGGATGCGGCGGATGGAGGCGGACGTGGACAACGGTCTGTCAGCCGAAGCGGCCGTCGAGAAAGAGCAATCGCTGGCCCGGACCCGGCTGAACCAGTCCGGCGATGCCTACCTGCGCGAAAGGCTCAACGATCTTGACGATCTGTCGAACCGCCTGCTGCGGATCCTGACCGGGCAAGGCTCTGAAACCGGCGCGGAAATGCCGGACAACCCGATTCTTGTCGCGCGCAACATCGGCCCCGGCGAACTGCTTGATTACGGCAAGTCGCTTCGTGGGATCGTGCTCGAGGAAGGGTCGGTCGGGTCTCACGCGACGATCGTGGCGCGGGCCTGGGCCATCCCGCTGGTGATCAATGCCAAGGGCATTACGACCGAGGCCCTGAACGGCGACCCGATCCTTGTCGACGGCGAACAGGGCGTCGTCCACCTGCGACCGGACGACACGGTGCAATCCGCATTCAGCGACAAGCTGGCGATGCAGACCCGTGCACAGGAACGCTATTCCTCGATCCGCGAAGAGCCCGCCACCACACGGGACGACATCCGCATCGGATTGTTCATGAACGCCGGTCTGATGGCAGATCTTCCGTCGCTCAAGGGGTCCGGTGCCGAAGGCGTCGGCCTGTTCCGGACCGAACTGCAATTCCTGATCCGCAACCAGATGCCCCGCCGCGCCGAACTGTCCGCACTCTATGCCCGCGTCATGGCCTCGGCGGATGGCAAGCGGGTCTGTTTTCGCACGCTCGACATCGGGTCGGACAAGGTTCTGCCCTACATGAAACCCAACGATGAGCCGAACCCGGCGATGGGCTGGCGGGCGATCCGCGTCGGGCTCGACAAACCGGGCATCCTGCGCATGCAGTTGCAGGCCCTGATCCGCGCCGCCGACGGCAAACCCCTGTCCGTGATGTTCCCCTTCGTAGCACTGCGCAGCGAATTTCGCGCGGCCAAGGCCGAGCTGAACAAGGTGATGGCGCGTGAACAGCGGTTGGGCAACCCCCTGCCCTCGAAGCTGGAGGTCGGCGCGATGCTTGAAACCCCTTCGCTCGGGTTTGCACCGGAGAGCTTTTTCGAAGAGGTCGATTTCATCTCGGTCGGCGGCAACGATCTCAAGCAGTTCTTCTACGCTGCGGATCGCGAAAACGAACTGGTGCGCAAGCGGTATGATACGCTGGACGCCGGCTTTCTGAACTACCTCAAGATGGTGGTCGAACGATGTGAGGCGTTCGGTACGCCGATCTCGTTCTGCGGCGAAGATGCCGGTCGCCCGATCGAGGCCCTGTGTTTCGCAGCCATCGGCTTCCGGTCCCTGTCGATGCGGCCCGCGTCGATCGGTCCGGTCAAGCACCTTCTGCGTCAGGTGAACCTGCGCGAAGCGGCCGCCGTCATCGACGAAGCGATGAACTCGGGCGCCCAGTCCGTGCGAGAGGTCGTCACCAACTGGGTGTCCACGCGGCTTTAGGCGCGGTTGACCGGTGGGTGGGCTACGGCCAGATGTGCATGGAACGCATTCAGCACCGCGTCGTCACCGTGTTCGCGGGCCAACTGGCGCAATCCGAAGTGGACATGCGCCATTTCCACATAGTACCCCGCGAAGGCATAATTCGTTCCCGCACCCGCAGCGGCCCCGATGATCGGCACCGCCTGACTGGCAAGTTTCTGGCTGAGGACCGCTGCAAAGCGCGGTGCGACCCTTGCGATAAGTCCGTGTAGCGCGGGGCCGGTCAGACCCAGACGTGCCCCGATGAAGGATGTATCCACGCCGTCATCCTCTTCCCCCGGACCACCTGCACCAAAGACGGCAAGGCATTCAAGCCGGGTTTGCTCGCTCAACGGATCTTCGCCGTATTGCATCGCGACACCCTGCACGGCGCGAAAGATCACGGTTGTGGCGACAGGCAGTTCGGCCAGCGCCGTGGGCAGGCCGCCAAAGCCACCCAAGGCACCGGAAATCGTGGCCATCGCCTTATGCATGTTGTCCGTCTTGACGCGGTCGGCCAGAATCCCTGTCCGGCTACGTGCTGCAAGTTCGTAACTTTGGCGCAAGGCCATCCGGGCGGCACCGTCGATCTGGCTGCGTGCGCCCTGTGGCAACCTCTTGAGCGTATCCTCGACCCGCTTTCCCGCGAAATTGATGGCCCGCATCAGCAAACCGCTCGCACGGCTTTGGCGGTCCGCAAGAGCCTTGATCGCGGCCTCTGCCTCGGATGTCAGCGGTGTCGGCGCCGGATCGGGATTGACGGTTTTCATTTCGGGTCCAGCCTTGGTCATGGATCATAAATGGGGGCGCTGCCGCGCGTTTCAATCCATGTCGCGCGTCACATCCCCTGCCATGCCATCCCACCCGCCAAGGACCAGCGGCAACCCCAACACGCGGTCGGGGTTCGTCGGTGGCG
>Ga0307948_1001320_pt1:0-2500 | contig 17476 bp, 15 predicted proteins | sample OrgLakmetagen280_FD_201824 | JGI IMG/M metagenome (GOLD analysis project Ga0307948, IMG submission 201824) | Saline water microbial communities from Organic Lake, Antarctica - #280 | ecosystem: Environmental > Aquatic > Non-marine Saline and Alkaline > Saline | place: Antarctica: Organic...
GAGAGAGAGAGAGAGAGAGAGAGAGGGAGAAAGAGAGAGAGAGAGAGAGGGAGAGAGAGAGAGAGACACAGGTCATGGAACAAAGGAACGGCATCTCATAGCATAGCATCATAACATTGCAAAGCTGCTCTGATAGATCATTGAACAAAGGAACGGCATCTCATAGCATAACATCACAACATTGCAAAGCTGCTCTGATAGGTCATAGAACAAAGGAACGGCATCTCATAGCATAACATCATAACATTAGGTCATTGAACAAAGGAACGGCATCTCATAGCACAACATCATAACATTGCAAAGCTGCCCTGATAGGTCATAGAACACAGGAACGGCATCTCATAGCAAAACATCATAACATTAGGTCATTGAACAAAGGAACAGCATCTCATAGCATAGCATCATAACATTGCAAAGCTGCTCTGATAGGTCATAGAACAAAGGAACGGGATCTCATAAAAGCAGCCACCAGGCCAAACATAGAGAGAGAACGTACAGGGTCGGCAACACTTACACAGCATATAATTACACATGTATGAAATCTAGCTTGTGTATAATGCCATGCATACACTGTATGCATGATTGTAATTCTCTTGCATCTTAAAGTATGAATACAAGGTTGGCAATAACCGTGTTTACACTCTTCCGTACGTGACCGCAGATATATTTTTTTGTACATCTGAAATCATCGTACGCGGTGATTTTGCACATGTATTATATATATTTCGGGTTGGCCAGAACCATATATATACGGTATACATACGGTATTTTTGGCAGGGAATTAACCCAATATACGGTCGTATACGGTGCATACATACGGTTCCGGCCAGCCCTATATATATTTATGCGTAAGGTTCTAGCCATTGGCCAACTGAGAAAAACACGCACCACGCGATGCTGCTCCGCCTCAGCTTGCTCTCGGTGCTGCTGTGCACGTTGAGCGGTGGCGGCCACCACGCGCTGGCGCTCTGCTTCTGCCTCCTCCTCCTCTGCCACCTGCAGCACAGCACATCACAGCATGAAGCGTACAGGTTAGTGAGAAAAGATGAGGTGGCAGCTTGACACCCCAGATTCTGCCTCCTTCTCCTTTTCCTCCTCTACCACCTCAGACATAGCATAACAGACAGGGAGGTAGAGATTTGGAAGAAGTGAGGTGGCAGCTGCACAAACTTGCTCTGCTTCCTGTACCAGCTGTAACGTAAAGTAGCTCTGCCTGCTCGCCATAGCCTTAGGCAAAACACCTTTTGTATCTGGGTGGTTCAGCGCAGCAAAGGAAGGCGCTGATGAGTGGCACTGTTGCTGACTGAAGAAGCACGCACAATCACTCACGCACTGTTGCTGACTGTAGATGCACGCACAATAACTCACTCACTGTTGCTGACTGTAGATGCACGCACAATCACTCACTGTTGCTGACTGTAGATGCACGCGCAATCACTCACTCACTGTTGCTGACTGTAGAAGCACGCAACATCACGCACGCACTGTTGCTTACTGTAGATGCACGCAACATCACGCACGCACTGTTGCTGACTGTAGATGCACGCAACATCACTCACTCACTGTTGCTGACTGTAGAAGCACGCAACATCACGCACGCACTGTTGCTGACTGTAGATGCACGCAACATCACGCACGCACTGTTGCTGACTGTAGATGCACGCAAAATCACTCACGCATTGTTGCTGACTGTAGATGCACGCAACATCCCTCACTTACTGTTGCTGACTGTAGATGCACGCAAAATGCAAAATCACTCACTCACTGTTGCTGACTGTAGAAGCACGCACAATCACTCACTCACTGTTGCTGACTGTAAATGCACGCACGCACAATCACTCACGCATTGTTGCTGACTGTAGATGCACGCACAATCACTCACTCACTGTTGCTGACTGTAGATGCACGCAACATCACTCACTCACTGTTGCTGACTGTAGATGCACGCAAAATGCAAAATCACTCACTCACTGTTGCTGACTGTAGACGCACACACAATCACTCACGCACTGTTGCTGACTGTAGATGCACGCAAAATCACTCACTCACTGTTGCTGACTGTAGATGCACGCACAATCACTCACTGTTGCTGACTATAGAAGCACGATAAAATCACTCACTCATTGTTGCTGACTGTAGATGCACGCAAAATCACTCACTCACTGTTGCTGACTGTAGATGCACGCGCAATCACTCACTCACTGTTGCTGACTGTAGATGCACGCACAATCACTCACTCACGGTTGCTGACTATAGAAGCACGCACAATCACTCACTCACTGTTGCTGACTATAGAAGCACGCACAATCACTCACTCACGGTTGCTGACTGTAGATGCACGCAAAATCACTCACTCACTGCTGCTGAATGTAGATGCACGCACAATCACTCACTCACTGTTGCTGACTGTAGATGCACGCAAAATCGCTCACTCACTGTTGCTGATTGTAGAAGCACGCACAATCACTCACTCACTGTTGCTGACTGTAAATGCACACAA
>Ga0307948_1001320_pt1:5000-12500 | contig 17476 bp, 15 predicted proteins | sample OrgLakmetagen280_FD_201824 | JGI IMG/M metagenome (GOLD analysis project Ga0307948, IMG submission 201824) | Saline water microbial communities from Organic Lake, Antarctica - #280 | ecosystem: Environmental > Aquatic > Non-marine Saline and Alkaline > Saline | place: Antarctica...
CAACATTTAAATTTATATTTGTGTGTGTATGATAGTGTGTATATATATATATGTGTGTGTGTGTGTGTGTGTGTGTGTGTGTGTGTGTGTGATATTTATAAATGTGTGTATCTGCTGATCTGTGCCTGCATTTCCCTGTTTCTGCAGCAGCAGCAGCAGCATCAGCCTCACCTGTGTATGATAGTGTGTGCAATTTATATTTGTAATTGTGTGTATAATTGTGTGTAAATACATATATGTGTGTGCGTGTGTGTGTGTGTGTGTGTGCCTGTTACCCTCTGTGCCTGCAGTTCCCTGTTTCTGCAGCAGCACCTTCACCTGCATATGGGTGCGTATGTATGTATGTATGTATGTATGTGTGTGTATTTTGTGTTATGCCTGCAGCTCTGTGCTCCTGCCCGGCCCTTTGCCTACAAGTACAGAATCTTTCCTGAATCCCCTTGCAACGCGCTTGCATCCAATTTCATCGATCAGCAAAAAAATGCACGCACCTACGCAGAGTCAGAGATAAGCTGGTCAATAACGCACCGCTACAGTGACATGTGACAAGATTAACTCACTGTGCCAATTCCATATTCTCACACTGCCCATTTCATACTACTCACTGTGTGAATTTCATATTACCTCTAAACGCGCGACAAGCTGCTGCCACTTGTAATGCTCATACCGTACCTTTCCTATAACACCCCGCATGAATGTCGTTTTTTGCCCAGCGGTATTTCATAATATAATTTATTTTGATCCTGCGGTATTTTATAATATAATTTATCTTAATCCTGCGGGGTTGTGCAAGGTTAGCAAAATTACCTTTTTCTGGGTCGCTGCCGGTCATGAATTGAGAGGTACCCTCGCCCCCTGACCCACAGCCGTACCTTATAGGCCCTTACCTTACATCACCTTTTCATTATGTAACTTAGTAGCAGTTGTGCCTTATGCTATTTTTAGGGTTTAGGGTTTAGAGTTAGGGGTTCAGGCCTAAACCCTAAACCCTAAACCCTAAACCAAACCCCAACTTGTGTTAACCTCGCCATTTCAACAAATGCATATCAGCAGCTCCTTAGTCTTATTGGAACCATGAAGGCCAGGATAAAGCACCTCACCCTTGCGTATCTTCTTCTTGAAAGGCTGCTTGCCCATAGATGCCTCCCTGGCATGGGCCACGGAAGCTGCCTCCTCCTCCTGCGTACAAATACGCGAGATGGGGCATATAACGAATCAGGCAAGACGAAATCCTTGCTTCCCTTGCATTGGCCACGGCAGCTGCCTCCTCCTCCTGCGTACAAATACGCGAGATGGGGCATATAACGAAACAGGCAAGACTAAATCCTTGCTTCCCTTGCATGGGCCACGGCAGCTGCCTCCTCCTCCTGTGTACCATACGTGCTGTGATCAGGAACCTAATGAAACAGGCAATACTGGATCCTCGCCTGCCTGGCATGGGCCACGGCAGCCGCCTCCTCCTCTTCCTCCTCCTCCTGCGTACACATATGTGTAGGGCTGGCCAGAACCGTAAATTTGCACCGTATATGACCGTATATTTGGTGATTTCCCTGCCAAAAATACAGTACATACACCGTGTATATATGGTTCTGGCCAACCCTACATATGTGTAGGGTGGCGCAAATAACGAAATAGACAATACATAATCCCCGCCTCCTAACACAGGCCACGCTTGCTGCCACCTTCTCCTGCACATGCGTGAGTGTTAATACATATCCTCGCCTCCTGACACAGGCCACGCTTGCTGCCACCTTCTCCTGCACATGCGTGGGTGTTGCGTGCAATACAGGCATACAAGTCTGCACATACAAATCTGCATACACAAGTCTGCACACACAAGTCTGCACACAAATCTGCACATGCGTGGGTGTTGTTTGGGTGTTGCGTGCAATACAGGCATACAAATCTGCACATACAAGTCTGCATACACAAGTCTGCACACAAATCTGCACATGCGTGGGTGTTGCGTGGGTGTTGCGTGCAATTCAGGCATACAAGTCTGCACATACATGTCTACATACACAAGTCTGCATACACAAGTCTGCACACAAATCTGCACATGCGTGGGTGTTGCGTGGGTGTTGCGTGCAATACAGGCATACAAGTCTGCACATACAAGTCTGCATACACAAGTCTGCACATACAAGTCTGCATACACAAATCTTCACATACAAGTTTGCACATGCGTGGGTGTTGCGTGCAACTCAGGCATACAAGTCTGCACATACAAGTCTGCATACACAAGTCTGCACATACAAGTCTGCATACACAAGTCTGCATATACAAGTCTGCACATACAAGTCTGCATACACAAATCTGCACATACAAGTCTGCATACACAAGTCTGCACATACAAGTCTGCACATGCGTGGTTGTTGCGTGCAATACAGGCATACAATAAAACTGTGGCAACTTAGTTATGGTAACAGGTCACATACTCAGTGCTCACGGCAAGAGGTATAAAAGAATATATATATGTATATATATAATGTTACTATAAATTTGATACTACATATATATTGTTACTATAATATATGCACACTAAGCAATGTATTGGTAGCATGACGTGCCTTTTTAACGGAAAGCAACCCCTGTCAGGTATTGTTGCGGTTTTACCGTATGGTCTCACAACAGTGAAATAAATCACAACAGTGCATTAAATCACATCAGTGCATTAAAGATATCGTTGCGGTTTTACTGGTCTCACAACGGTGAATGGAATCAATTTGCTTGTCCATACAAATTTCACACAATCATATTGCTGCTACTTGTTCAGATTAATAGCAAATTCACAATGGTCTCACAACGGTGAATGAAATCGTTTTGCTTGTCCATACAAATTTCACACAATCATATTGCTGCTACTTGTTCAGATCATTAGCAAATTCACAATGGTCTCACAACAGTGAACTAAAAACATCTGTGGCTACACACCCACACCAGGTCCTGTTGGTGGAGGAGTTTACGGAACCCCAAATGGCTACTTTTCCTTAATTGATGAGGGAGTGGTTTTTTCTGCCTGCGTAGTTTATCTTTTTTCCATTCCAGGCGAGTACGTCCCACTGCTGTGATCAACCCATCCACTGCTGTGATCAACCCATCCTATCAGGAGCCAGTTCCCATTATTGTTGTGATAAACCCATCAAGAGCCAGTTTCAGGCCGAGCCTGCAACCCTGCTGATTCTAATAAGTCCTTTTTTTATTCTTCTTGGTGGAGTTTTACGGTACCCGATGCCAAAGTGGTTCCTTCTCCTCAATGACTGTGAGGAGTGGTTCTTCACGGCCTGCGTAGTTTACTTTTTTCTTTTCTTTTCATTTTGCATATGCTCACCACCGCAGAAAAGGCATTTCTCTGGACATTTAACACCTATACCTGGGTTTCAACCTGATGCTTATGTTTCTCTTCGCGCTTCTTCAAAACAAACGTTATCTTTCTTTATACACTTTTCTCTTCTACATACATCAGTTTCATGTTTCCTCTAGCTTCTGTTTCTTTTGTCTAGCCAGGTGTAGTTTCAGGCTTTCTCCAAACTTCCGCTGAGATGCCCTTTGAGGCAAATATAGTGATGTAACCTTACCTTACCTTACCTTATGTTTCTCTGGATATTTGACACACATACCTGAGACCACTGCAGCAAAGGCATTTCTCTGAACACTTGAAACACATACCTGGGTTTCAACCTGCTTGCGTTTGCTGTGGTGGGCCACTTTTGCGTCCCTCTCCTTCTGCCGCAACTCCTGTAATCAGTGTGGGTGTGGGTGTGGGTGTGGGTGTGGTTGCGGGTGTGGGTGTGGGTGTGGGTGTGGGTGCGGGTGTGGGTGTGGGTGCGGGTGTGGGTGTGGGTGTGGGTGTGGTTGCGGGTGTGATATCACGCCAGGAAGGTGCAGTTCAACGTGTGGGGGCAGTAACACACCGGACAAGGTGCTCCCACACACTCCTAAGAAGCGTAAAGGAAATACGACGCAGCGCAACCACTGCCTACACAATGAATGCAGCTGCAATACAATCTATCAAAATCATGGCAGCCGCCAAGCATGAGTGGCAATAGAAAACAATGTTGCGAGAAAGTCCCTACCTGCATGCTCTCTTCAAGCTCTGGGGGGATCTCGTACTGCTTTTGCTTGTAGGACTCGCCACGGAACCCCTGTTCACAGATGCATGGAGGAACGGCAGTAAAAAAGAGAGCCACAATGGGTCACACTGCATGTTTTAGGGTAGGCAATTTGCTTGTAGGACTCGCCACGAAACCCCTGCTCACAGATGCATGGAGGAAACGGCAGTAAAAATGGGGGCCGCAATGGGTCACACTGCATGTTTGAGGGTAGGCAGTTTGCTTGTAGGACTCGCCACGGAGCCCTTGTTCACAGATGCATGGAGGAAACGGCAGCTAAAAAGGGGCCACAATGGGTCACACTGCACGTTTGAGGGTAGGCAGTTTGCTTGTAGGTCGCCACGGAACCCCTGCTCACAGATGCATGGAGGAAACGGCAGTTAAAATGGGGGCTGCAATGGGTCACACTGCGCGTTTGAGGGCAGGCAGCTGTGTGCATGCACAGGCACGCAAGACAGGAGATGCTGCTGCTGTATCTTACAGCGGAAGTGTTCATGTTTGGTAAAATATGGGTTGATCAGATAAGGGTTGGTCGGATAAGGGTTGGTCAGAAGGGTTGATCAGAAGGGTCAATCAGAGGGTTGGTCAGATAAGGGTTGATCAAAGGGTTGATTAGATAAGGGTTGATCAGATAAGGGTCGATCAGAGGGTCGATCAGATAAGGGTTGATCAGAAAAGGGTTGATCAGGTAAGGGTTGATCAGATAAGGGTTGATCAGAAAAGGGTTGGTCAGATAAGGGTTGATCAGATAAGGGTTGATCAGATAAGGGTCGATCAGAGGGTTGATCAGAAAAAGGTTGATCAGAAAAGGGTTGATCAGAAGGGTTGATCAGATGAGGGTTGATCAGATGAGGGTTGATCAGATAAGGGTTGGTCAGATAAGGGTTGGTCAGATAAGGGTTGATCAGATAAGGGTCGATCAGAGGGTTGATCAGATAAGGGTTGATCAGAAGGGTTGGTCAGATAGGGTTGATCAGAAAAAGGTTGATCAGGGGGTTGATCAGATGAGGGTTGATCAGATAAGGGTTGGTCAGATAAGGGTTGATCAGATAAGGGTCGATCAGAGGGTTGATCAGAAAGGGTTGATCAGAAGGGTTGGTCAAAAGGGTTGATCAGATGAGGGTTGATCAGAGGGTTGATCAGATAAGGGTTGATCAGAAAAGGGTTGATCAGAAGGGTTGGTCAGAAGGGTTGATCAGATGAGGGTTGATCAGATAAGGGTTGATCAGATAAGGGTTGATCAGAAAAAGGTTGATCAGATTCGTACATTAACATCACTTGCGATTGTACGTTCTGGTGAAACCTGACCGACAATACCATACACACGCTGTATGTACATTGTTCAGACAAGTCTAAAATGCAAACCTGAATCACCACACGCAAATCATGCGCACGTTTATTGTTCACCTCCAGCAGCACAGCACGCAGCAGCATAGCACGCAGCAGCATGGCACTTGCCCGTATACTGCTCACCTCCAGCAGCACAGCACGCAGCAGCATAGCACTTGCACGAATACTGCTCACCTCCAGCAGCACAGCACTCTTAATGTAGCCTTTGCAGCTCTCAGTGTGGCATGGAAAGGGCGTCATCTTCTTCTGCGGGAAGCAGCAGCAACAAAAGCGGTGCATGTTCCCATGAGTGGACTGCTGTCGATGATCCTCCATGCGCAGCATACTTTGTGAGCAAGTGGGCAGTTTGTGTGGAATGCAGGATCTATTTCTGGACGTTGGTGCACCTGTCGGTGTTTGTGAGAAAGTTGTATTGTTGTATTGCTGCAGCCAAATTGAGTCCCAGCCTGAGCATATTCAAAGTGTGTACCAGTATGCTATGATGTCATCTTGCAAGATAGCGGTAGTGCCAGGAGTCACCGCGCAATGGAAACTGGTACCTTTCTGATAGGATTTGGCACCTTTTTAATAGGAACTGGTACCTTTTTGATAGGAACTGGAAACTTTCTGATAGGATTTGGTACCTTTTTAATAGAAACTGGTACCTATTTGATAGGAACTGGTACCTGCCTGATAGGAACCGGAACCTTTCTGATAGGAACTGCTCGTCACCAACAAGAGGCACACACAAACACGTCACACCCACACTTCTTTCCCTTTTGGCACAAAGCACATCAAGTCTGTGTGGCGTAGACACTGAAATCTTACTTATGATATATCAGGGTCAGTAAAGCAAAAGGCACGGCCCCCACCTTTCCCCTCAGCACCACATCTTCGACCTCAGTGCCGTTCAGAGCGCGGCAGCCCTCTTTGTAATTGCGCCAGCATGTGGGGTAGTGGAACAGCAAATTACATCCCTCACTGCAGGCCATGTGCAGCCGACGCTCAGACTCTGTGACACAGTAGTTGTGCGTGGGGAGGTCAACTGACGAGGTGAGATTGTTTGTAAGCAAGCTTGCTACTTGGTGTGGTACGATGCTGAAGTGTATAGATATTTATATACATATTATGATGCTGAAGTGTGTATATGTGGGTTGGCCTTAAGTGGCACTTACAACTCATGAGGATGATAAGTATCACAAAGTACCACGACGTGATCTGATCAGGAATGCAAGCTCGCAACACCTTTATGACGGACACAATGTGCGGAGCCTTACACAGGGAGTGTACCTTTGACTTTGAAGGCGTGCTTGTCGCAACTCCATTTTGTGCTGTAGCCCTGCAAAGGCAAGTAAGGGAGCAGAGCCAGCAGTGAACAACACTGCGTACCCACGTGTTTTTGTGCGGTGAAGCAGTCTGAAATTGAGCCCAGTTGATGTCTCATCCTTAAATGAATGAAATGTCTCATCCTTGAATGAATGGAATGGGTTGTATCATCCTTAAATGAATGGAATGGGGTGTTTCATCCTTATATGAATGTCTCATCCCTAAATGAATGTCTCATCCTTAAATGAATGGAGTGTCTCATCCTAAAATGAATGGAATGTCTCATCCTTAAATGAATGGAATGGGGTGTCTCATCCTTGGATGAGTGGAATGGGTTGTCTCATCCTTGAATAAATGAAATGGGGTGTATCATCCTTAAATGCATATAATGGGGGTGTCTCATCCTTACATGAATGTCTCATCCCTAAATGAATGCCTTATCCTTAAATGAATGTCTTATCCTTAAATGAATGGGGTGTCTCATCCTAAAACGAATGGAATGTTTCATCCTTTAATGAATGGAATGGGGTGTCTCATCCTTGGATGAACGGAATGGGGTGTCTCATCCTTAATGAATGGAAAGGGGTGTCTCATCCTGAAATGAATGGAATGGGGGTGTCTCATCCTTGAATGAATGTCTCATCCCTAAATGAATGTCTCATCCTTAAATGAATGGGGTTTCTCATCCTTAAATGAATGGGGGTGTCTCATCTTTGAATGAATGGGGTGAACA
>Ga0307948_1001320_pt1:15000-17476 | contig 17476 bp, 15 predicted proteins | sample OrgLakmetagen280_FD_201824 | JGI IMG/M metagenome (GOLD analysis project Ga0307948, IMG submission 201824) | Saline water microbial communities from Organic Lake, Antarctica - #280 | ecosystem: Environmental > Aquatic > Non-marine Saline and Alkaline > Saline | place: Antarctica...
AAGCCTGTGTCACAAGCAAACAAAATGAATCAGCCAGAGTTTGGTCGTGTCAGAGTAGCGTAAGGGTTGATGTGCTAGGAGTGAATTGTGTTTGCATTATGCCTTGCATCTAGGATGGCCCGTGTGCTGTTGAGTTGCTTTGAAAGCAGGTCTTGAGGGCTCTGCACATGCAAGGCCTGGTCGTGCAGTTGGGTTCATCAGTCACGAGTTTGGGATAAGGAGGCGTTAAGGTTGCACATTCCAGGGCTGGTCAGAAATGTACCCTGGGATTCATCTGTTGAGAGTTGCGACATTGGACTGACCAGGCAAGGTTCGAGAGTGTTTGCATGTTTGCTCGTGTTAGTTTCAATTTTCGACACTGGTTGATTTTGTTTCACCAGCCAATTGCCATCAGCCAGAGTCTCGGGCTGTAGGCCATCCTTGTAACCCCTTGTAACCCCTTGCTCGTGTGCACCACACGTGAAGAACCCTACACAATGTGCGCAAAAACCAGTTGGTGACAGCTTGGTGTCCCTGTTGGTGCCCCTACTGCGTGGTATCATGTGATGGCTTACTCTGTATCATGTGATGAGGTATTCTTGTCATCCCAGTTGTCCTACAAATTGGCGTCCTTGTTTTCCTTGTTAAAATGTTTTTCACTGGCTGCGTAGCCTTTTTTATTCTCACCCCTGCAAGCCTCCGACTTGCTGTCCTTGTTGTTTTTCTACTACTTATTATCATGTGATGAGGTTATCTTGGTGTCCATGTTGTCCTACAACCTGCTGTCCTTGTTATTTTTCTACTACTTATTACCATGTGATGAGGTTATCTTAGTGTCCGTGTTGTCCTACTACCTGCTGTCCTTGTTGTCCTACAAACTGGTGTCCTTAATTTTCTACTACTTATTACCATGTGATGAGGATATCTTGGTGCCCATGTTGTCCTACAACCTGCTGTCCTTGTTGTCCTACTGCGTGGTACTCATGTAATCAAGTTACCCCAAAGCAGCAAATTGCTTGGTGGTCTAGTGTGGGCCACGGAGTGTCCGACATGAAAACATTTATGACCAAAGCCAACTTGAATGTTCTACAGTACGGGCGTTTCTAAGCGAGCCACCTGGCTTGGTCCCTGAAGCATGCGGCAATGACCCCGACTTCTCATTACGTTCGCACTCCAAGTAAGTCTTAGTAGCCCCCAAGGCTTGAACCCTGGAGCATCTGGCAATGTCTCCTCCTCATAGCTTTCACACTCCAAGCATTTTCAAGTCACCCACCTGGCTTAAGCCCAAGAGCACGTGGCAATGTCCCCTCCTCTTAACTTTCACGCTTTAAGCAATTTTAAGTTACCCACCTGGCCTAAGCCCTGGAGCACGTGGCAATGTCCCCTCCTCATCATCATTTTCACTTTCCAAGGGAGGCGGCGAGCCTGAGTCGCTATCATCGTCGTCACTGCCACTCAAAAGCTCCGGCGGGCCGTCCTCGCTGTCTTCTTCTGACACCAACGGTGGAGGGCCAGGGTCCTGTCATATGGATTCAAAGGGGACACACATTGGATGGTTGCTTCCACTCAAATCACTGAATCAAGGTGGGCTGTCACAGGTCCTCGTTCCACATCAAGAATCAATCACATCAAGAATCAAGGTGGGCTGTCACGCATCCTTGTTCCACATTTTCAGAGCGAGCTTTGTGTATGTTTTGTTACAGCAGGGATTGAGCAACGCGCTGTCCACATCACACACACAACACACACAACAACACACACACAACACACACACACACACAACACACACACTCTCACACACACACAGACACACGTCAGAAGCAAGCATCATGCACAGACTGTGAAGTTGGGCAACCAATTACACGTTTGAGCAGGGAAAGAGATCCGTGCATACAGTCTTAGAAAGTGTGATCACACGGTTCTGGCTGACCCTATTCCAGCACTATGCTTGTTACCACGTTGGGTGTGTTATTCCTACCAACTAGTCTTTTCTTCTTTCTCTATATATTCATGCAGGTACTTGATTCCTTCTCTATCCGTGCAGTTGGTGCTCACATCATCATCGGAGTCTACCAGCGGAGGAGGCTGGTCCTCACCCTCGCCCTCTGAGTCTAGGAGTGCGGGAAGTTTTTCGTCGCCTGGTTTGCCACCCTCGTCACTCGCAAGAGGTGGCGGCGCAGGAATCTGATGGTGACACATATTACGACGTGTAAACACATGCTCATGCACATGCGTGTGTGAGTGCGTGCATGGATGCATGTGTGCCCATGAAACAGACTACGCAGATGTAAGGTATTAGTAGGTTAAGAAGTAAGATGCGTGCGTACGTGCGTGCATGCGTGCGTGTGCGTGTGTGCGTGTGCGTGTGCGCGTGCGCGTGCGCGTGCGAGCGAGCGTGCGTGCGTGTGTGTGTGTGTGTGTGTGTGTGTGTGTGTGTGTGTGTGTGTGTGTGTGTGTGTGTGTGTGTGTGTGTGTGTGTGTGTGTGATGAGAGAGAG
>Ga0307948_1001337_pt1:0-7500 | contig 17402 bp, 19 predicted proteins | sample OrgLakmetagen280_FD_201824 | JGI IMG/M metagenome (GOLD analysis project Ga0307948, IMG submission 201824) | Saline water microbial communities from Organic Lake, Antarctica - #280 | ecosystem: Environmental > Aquatic > Non-marine Saline and Alkaline > Saline | place: Antarctica: Organic...
CCCACACATAACTCAAAACACCCTCCCCCCCACATTTCTCCACCCACATTGAAAAATTAAATCACAACCACACACTCATAAAGTGCAACGTGCGATCACGGACCTGCGTGCCCTGGACTTGAATAAAAAAATTAAATCACAACCACACACTCACAAAGTATAACGTGCGATCACGGACCTGCGTGCCCTGAACTTGTAAGAGCCAGCTCGAAGGTCGTGCACAGACAGGGTGCCATCTCCGCTGGTCACTACGAGGGCGCGCTCACGCGTGTGCAGGGCAGCATCTGAGATGTAGTCGGTGTGCTTCTTGTACGACATCACCTACGCGTTCATGTGCGGTGAGCTTGTGTGTGTGCGTGTGCGTCTGTATGCAGTGCTTAATGCGAGGCATCACCTGCGAGCCCATACACACGTACGTGTATGTGTGTGTGTGCGTGTGTGTGTGTGTGTGTGTGCGTGTGTGTGTGTGTGTGCGCGTGCGTACATGTATGCATGTGTGTGTGCATGCGGGTACGTGTGCGTGCGTGCACATGTGAAGGGAATGAAGGCGCCCTTCCTCTTGGTGTCCTTCCTTCCCAATAGAGGGCCAGCCTCCCAAGCTGTTTGTCCACCTTGGAGGCCTTGAGGGGCGGCTTGGGAGGCTTTCCCGGCCTGTCCCCGTTCATGCTTAAAATTTAATTAATTAATTACAATGCGAGCTTCGCGAGGCCCATGTAACTTAAATATTTTAAATGCTCGCGACACACCGCAAGGGGGTCAAAAAATTTCGCGTGGCGCGGTGATATAAGTACAGTACGGTATGTATAGTTCTTGTCAGAAACGTATATATACGCCATATATGACCGTATATTTGACGAAATCCCTGCCAAAATTACCATACAGCAAAATTACCGTACAGGTAACTAGGTAATTATTTAGGTGCACCGTATGTATATGATTCTGGCCAAGCCTATGCATATACTATGGACACAGGATCTCCAAAGCTGCCCCTTCTTGAAGATTTGCCGGTCCAATACAGGGAAGAAAATGCCTTAAATGAAGGAACAGGAGCTTGTCACACAGACACTTATATGCACACCGCTCTCTGTGCTGTATGAAGGAAGAGGAGATTGGCACACACACACACGCTTACATGCACACCGTCTCTTTGCTGTGTTGCTGTGCAGGGATTCCGACAAGAGCCTGAACACAAAGCTTCAGCCTGCTACGGGACTAGAGGTACACCATCAAAGTAAGGGATTGGTTTGTTGCCTGCATATTGTATCAACATCCCAGATCTTGATATCCCTCTCTTGTCATCACCGACAATCTGACTGCCGCAGCTGTTTGCACACTTGCACGCAACAAGACATGCATGTCAATAAAGATCCACAGCAAGACATGCATGTCAATAAGATCCACAGCAACTCAACTCAGACAGTCTTCCCCTGCTTCTCGGCACGCACACCCCCGGCCATATGCCCCCCTCCTTCGTCACCACTAGCAATCAGGCTATCGCTGCTATTGGCTCACAACAACCAATTAAAACATGCATGTCAACAAGAAATCCGTAGTACCTCAACTCAGACAATCTTCGCATGCTTCTTGGCAGGCACACCCCAGGCCATATGACCCCCTCCTTCGTCACTACTAGCAATCAGGCTGCCGCTGCTATTGGCTCGCACCCACCAATAAACACATGTTTGTCAATAGAAATTCACAAAACTCTATCCAAAAAATCCTCACCTGCTTTTTGGCACGCACATCCCAAATCTTGAGCCCCCCTCCCTCATCACCGCTAGCAATTAGACTGCTGCTGCTGTTGGCACCCCCTCCTCCCCCTCCACCCGCTACATCAAATAAGCGGACCATGCTAAGGGGTTCATCGTGCGCGTCTTTCAGGCTCCAGGACTGCATGCCACAATGAAGGGAGAATGAAAAACGTGCATGCTAAACATCACTAGCAGTGTCAAAAAAGTAGAGGAGCTCATCGGGCGCTTCTTTCAGGCTCCAAGACTGCACGCCACAGTGAAGGGAGAAAGAAAAGTTTGCATACTAAACATCACTTTATCAGAAGCGCGGACCATGCTAAGAGGGTTTTCATGCACGTTATTTATTTCAGGCTCAGGATTGTACTTTACAGAAAAAGAAGACTAAGGATGAGGCAGGAATTAAATGATAGCACACCGAACAGCACTTTGCAGCCTTAATAGGGCGGGCCTTACCGAGCAGCTCATCGTGCACAATTTACAGGACCCAAGACTGTGCGTCACAGTAAAACGCAAATGAAATAATTAAATGTTTGTGAAAGCGACCATCGCTTGTTGGCATCAACAGACGCGTATCACAGGAACACGCAAACGAAATATTTGTCACTGCAAACATTGATAGCATCAACAGAGCGGAACTGAGAGGCTTGTTGTGTGCGTCTTTCAGGTTTCAAGACTGCATTGTCACAGTGAAGCTGAAAGCAAATGCATGCACAGCAACAAGCACCATGGAAACCTGCTTTGTACCATCAATACAATCAGACCATGCTTAAGGTTGGCCAGAACCATATATATACGGTGTATAACCGGTGTTTTTGGCAGGGAAATCACCAAATATACGGTGTATGTATACGGTTTTGGCCAACCCTAACTATGCTGCTACACAACATGACAGACACGATCAACACATGAACTGCTACACAACAGGACAGACACGATCAACACATGAACTGCTACACAACAGGAGTGACACGATCAACACATGAACTCGAACCCTGCAAATCTCACGACCTCCACCACACGGAATGGTTTTGGCTTAAGCCCTATAAAAGGACAAGTACGCATCGGATTGATTTCCGTTGTATCCTAGGTCTCTCACACCACCATCTGAAGCATGCACAGGCCCCTGCTAACCAAGTCAAACTCACTGCAGCTTGCGCCCTTCCCCGCAAAAAACCTTGTGATATCTGAAGCACTCACAGGCTTCTGGCTGTCCAGATCAAACATTGCCAGCTTGCGATCTTCACCGCCACAAACCACACTCCTCCCGTTTAGAGTGAAGCGGGCAGCTCTGCAGGACATGCCCTGCTCGTGCGCTTGTAGCACTGCCTGCTTGTATGTGTGTGTGTGCGTGTGCGTGTGCGTGTGTGTGTGTGCGTGTGCGTGTGCGTGTGTGTGTATGTGTGTGTATGTGTGTGTGTGTGTGTTTGTGTGTGTATGTATGTGTGTGTGCGTGTGTATGTGCGCGCGTGCGTGCATGCTTATGATCTTGCAGGGCTGTCTGTGTGCATGGGTGTACCATTCATAATTGTATATTTGCATATTTGTAACATTTTCCAAAATGTATGTAAGTTCAAGCAGATGTGCACTTATTTCGAAAAGCATGTGCGTTTAGGCAGAGGTGCACAGATTGTAAAAAGTATGTGCGTTTAAGCAGATGTGCACAAATACTAAAAAGTATGTGCGTTTAAGCAGATGTGTACAAATTCTAAAAAGTATGTGCGTTTAGCGTTAAGCATATGTGCACTTGTGTACGTAGTCATTGACTTGAGGGGAACGGCAACAACTCTCTACACAACACGCACGTTCACAAATACAAACGCATCTCACCTCGCTCTGTTGCGTAATGCTAGCGTCAGGTAGGCCTGCATCATACGTGTACCGGTGGATGGTCACGCGCCCATCTATGTGACCCGCAGCCAGAAGAGGAGCCACCACACTCAAGTCACAAGTCTGTGACGAAAGAGAGATGTGTGTGTATGTGTGTTTGTTTGTTTGTGTGTGTGTTTTTGTGTGTGTGTATGTGTGTGTGCGCGTGTGTGTATATGTGTGTGTATGTGCGTGTGTGTATGTGTGTGTGTGTGTGTGTGTGTGAGTGTGTGTGTGTGTGTGTGTGCGTGCGCGCGCGCTTACATGCGTGTGCACGTGTGCATGCATGTGTGAGCATGTGTGCATGAGAGTGCATATGTGCCCATTACCCAACAGACCCATAACTGCGTCTGTTATGCACGCAAGAAATTGCCTGCTTACCATGGGTTGGTCCTCGAAGGAGAGCACGCATGAGAATGCGTGCAGTGACATCTTTGACAACCTTAACTGGTTAACTTGTGGGAATCCTGTGGAAATTTTCTCCTGTATTACTGGAGATGGAATGAGGACATGTGCTTGCCAGCAAAAAAGCCGCCAACTTTTTGTTGACTTTGGTTAAATAATATTTAGAATATTGATGGAATGATGGATTAAAAAATGAACAATGAATTTCCCTGGAAATGGTGAAGCTGGGCTTGCAAGGAGCTTGCACCACCAGGTGACTGTCAGAGCATCGAGGCTGAATGCAAAGCTGATTTTTGGATGCCCTTTGCATACCTGCCAACCATGAACACGTCACCACAGGCATGGGCCCGCAAACGTGTGCCGTGCGCCTCGCGCCCACCCCCTGTCCTCCCCATCTAGCCACAGCAAGGGACACGTTTTCCTCCAGGTAGCGCTCCTTTCATGCTCACTCTGCGCTTGCTCCCATCCTGATATAAACAAACATACACTGCATTACTCCGTATGCAGCAGGGAAAGAGTGCACCTGTACCCACGTACCTCGGCTGCCTCCTGCCCAGAGACAGCAGCAGTTCCGTTATGCTTGATGGCCAGCCAGCCAACACACAGTTGCAGCCTCAAGCAGCCCCTGCGTGTGCCCTGTACGCAAACGTGCTGACACCGCCCCCAAGCTTCCATCGTGATGACGCTCACATACAAGACAGGGGCCGGGAGGGGAAGCAGCTGCAGGAGGGAATGGGCAGGGACATGCACACACACTGCACACCACCCTCGTGCATCCCACAGCAGCCGAGCTTCTCAGGAACAGAGTCAAGCACCTCCTCCTCTCGGCCTCTTCCTTCCCACCCTCCTCCCTCTTCTACTGCTTCTGCTGCAAATCGTGCAACCCTCTTTCCCCCTCCTCCATCCGACAGACGCCGACGGAGGCGTGTGCCAAACCTTCAGCAGCCCCCCAACCTCCCTGCTTCCCCACAAGGAGCACCAGAATGCGACATTCAATCAACTTTTCGAGGCAGAGACAATGCCACTCCAGACCTTTCTCGTCCCTTACAAATCTGGCTGGAGCAAGGCCACAGTGATAGCAGCAGCATGCCCAGCAGCAGCAGCAGCAGTGGTCGTCATAACCAGCCCACCTCTCACAGCCACAGCATGCAGGCAAGCAGCACCACCATATCGCCTCTGCATTCCCCATATAATGTGCAGCATCATCAGACAGAGGAAGCTTCCCTTCTTTCTCCGATGCTGAACGAGGAGCAGGGCTTTAACGACCTAGTCGGGGATGAGGAGCAGCTGCAGCAGCAGGATTTCAGTCTGTTTACATTTGATGAGGATGACCTGCAAGGTTCGGATCCGTGTGACACCTTAAGCAACATCAGCAGCAGCAGCAAGAGTAGCAATGTCAACAGCAGTAGTAAAAGCAGCAGCATAGAAGGTGCGAGCAGCAGCAGGAATATAATTAACATGAGCAGCAGCAGCAGCAGCAGCAGCAGTACGACCAGTCCTGAATTGTACGGTGCTGCGTTGGAAGGCCTCATGAAAGCCTGTGGCAGCTTGGAGGAGCTGGGACAAGTGTACACGCAGCACGTGGCTTCCATGAACCCCATTCATGTGTCTTCTATGCTGTCAAAGGTGAGGTTGTTAATGCGTGCGCACTGACGGAATGCACATTCAGCACGCGGCTTCCATGGACCCCGTTCGTATGTCTTCCGTGCTGTCAAGGGTGAGGTTGCTAATGTATGCAAACTGACAGAGTGTCCGTTCAAAAGCACGTGCATTCATGGGTTCTCTTAGGAGCACACTCTGGCAGGTCGGCACGTAAATGCTTGCGCCCCACGCTTATAGCAAACCTGCCTGTGTTTTGGGTTAATTCTGCCTGTGTTTTGGGTTACTTCTGCCTGTGTTTTGGGTTAATTCTGCCTGTGTTTTGCGTTTATTCTGCTTGTGTTTTGAGTTAATCCTGCCTGTGTTTTGAGTTATATCTGCCTGTTGTTTGAGTTATTTCTGCCTGTTGTTTGAGTTAATTCTGCCTGTTGTTTGAGGTAATTCTGGCAGCGTGGTTCGAATTGTACATGAGCATATACCATTGACAGCATGGCGGACGGTGCTGTCTTCTTGTTGCTCAATATTGCCTACTGGCAAGACGTCCATTGCGGTTTTTGGTTCGTGAACAAGAGCGTGAGAATAGAAATGATCAACAGCTTGAGTGTAGAAGTCTTTTTGCCGACGGCCTTAGTTCTAATTACAAAAGACGTAGAAGACCTTGCATCGCACGGTTTGAAAGTACAATACAGATGGAGGCACACACAGTCGGTCTGGAAAAGATTCAGCAGCCAGAGCTACAGCTTGATATCTTCCACACAGTCGGTCTGGTAGGCTTACACAGTCGGTTTGGATAAGATCAACAGCTGCAGCTACAGCTTGCTTTCCCCGGTCTAAAAGTACAATGCAGATGTAGGCACACTTATATGCCACCCTTTTCTACTCTTGCACGTACAATCCGCGAACGAAACGCACTAATATATGTTTTTGTTGTGCACGTCTTCATTATTTCCTACCATTTTTATTTATACATGTCTTTACCCCCACCGTAACCACAAAACACGTCTTACAAAAAGGCCCCACCTTCATATGCTTTGGCTGCCAAGGCCCCAGACGCCCATCAACCTTAGGTCATGCGCATAAACACAATGCAGGTTCCATACCTACGTGTCCTCAGCTTACCAAGGCCTTACCAAGGCCTTTAGTCGTGTGCACACGTTCCAACTACACACACACTGACAACGCCCCACCTGCACGCTCACTCACACACACACACACACACAGTCACACACACAGTCACACACACAGTCAGTCACACACACAGCCACACACGCAGTCACAAACACAAACACACACATGCACAAGCGCACACACACACATACACATACACACATACTGCACGTCCCGCACCTACTCATGATCAGATCGCCAAGGCTCCTGACTTGCGCAACATCTCCAACCCCAGCCTACCCCCCGCTGCCCTGCCCCTCCTGGATGACCTTCTGCTTAGGTTTGCTGCTCACGCAGCTGGGGGCATGGGAGAAGTCGGTGCCAACAGTGTACAGGCCGAACACAGCAGTGACGACAGCAGCAGCAGCCCGAGGAGAGGTATGGCCAGAAGCAGCAGTAGCAACAACAGCAGGCCACGCAGAAGCAGCAGCAGCAGCGGCGGTGGCGGCGGCAGCCGCAGCAGTGCCGGCAGCAGCAGCAGCGGCAGCGGCAGCAGCGGCAGAGGAAAAGAGACCGTTCATGCTTTGTACCAGTGTCGCCATCTGACAGCATGTGTGTGGGTAGTGGCACGGTTGGGTGTGCAGGGGCGGCCGTCAGCACAGCAGGCCTTGGGCGTAGTAGCACCTTTGCTCCAGGTCTGCACTGTGTGTGTTTGTGTGTGTTTGTGTTTGTGCACGCGTGTGTGTTTGTGTGTGTGTTTGTGTATGTTGCA
>Ga0307948_1001337_pt1:12500-17402 | contig 17402 bp, 19 predicted proteins | sample OrgLakmetagen280_FD_201824 | JGI IMG/M metagenome (GOLD analysis project Ga0307948, IMG submission 201824) | Saline water microbial communities from Organic Lake, Antarctica - #280 | ecosystem: Environmental > Aquatic > Non-marine Saline and Alkaline > Saline | place: Antarctica...
ACATTGTGCATTCCTCTACGCATCGGATTGCATTGCTGCCGCAGCGAGGCGGAGCGTCCTTGTTTCTGCGCGTCCTCACATCTCCCACACAATTTACGCCGGGGCCCTGGCCCTCACATTGTGCATTGCTCTACGCATCGGATTGCATTGCTGCCGCAGCGAGGCGGGGCTTCCTCGTTTCTGCGCATCCTCACATCTCCCACACAAATTACGCCGGGGCCCTGGCCATCGCATTGTGCATTGCTCTACGCATCGGATTGCATTGCTGCCGCAGCGAGGCGGGGCTTCCTCGTTTCTGCGCGTCCTCACATCTCTCACACAAATTACGCCGGGGCCCTGGCCATCGCATTGTGCATTGCTCTACGCATCGGATTGCATTGCTGCCGCAGCGAGGCGGGGCTTCCTCGTTTCTGCGCGTCCTCACATCTCTCACACAAATTACGCTGGCCATCGCATTGTGCATTCCTCTATGCATCGGATTGCTTTGCTGCAGCAGCGAGGCAGTGCTTCCTTGTTTTTGAGCGTCCTCATTGCATTACTGCTGCAGTGATGCGGGGCTTCCTTGTTTCTGCGCGTCCTCACATCTCCCACACAAATTACGCCGGTGCCCTGAACGTCGCACAAAACATGTTTTCCGCACAAACAAGCTGCGAAAAGCGTGCGCGCATCATCTCTCGAGTCATCAATTGGTTCATGTGCTGTGCTGTGCTGTGATGTGATGTGCTTGCAGGGATGAGGCGCTGCTCCGTGCCTTGGCAAACCAGGTGGCGCACATCAGTCCAGAGCTGGCACCAAAAGCACAAGTGCGTGGGGTGTGTGGGGGTGTCTGGGTGTGTGTGTATGAGTGTGTGTGTGTGTGTGTGTGTGCGCGTTGAAAACCGGGTGGCGCACATCAGTCCAGAGCTGGCACCAAAAGCACAAGTGCGTGGGGTGTGTAGGAGTGTCTGGGTGTGTGTGTATGAGTGTGTGTGTGCGCGTTGAAAACCAGGTGGCACACATCAGTCCAGAGCTGGCACCAAAAGCACAAGTGCGTGGGGGTGTGGTGGGTGTCTGGGTGTGTGTGTATGAGTGTGTGTGTGCGTTGTGCATGCATGTGTGGGTGGATGGGGCAGAGGGTGTGGGCGTGGGGTGTGGGTGTGGGTGTGGGTGTGGGTGTGGGTGTGGGTGTGGGTGTTGGTGTGAGCGTCTGTGGGTGTGCGTGGGTGGGTGGGTGTGCTTGGGTGTAGGTGTGCTTGGGTGCGGGTGTGGGTGTGGGTGTGTGTGTGTGGGTGTGGGTGATTGTGGGTGCTTGCAAACGTGCTTTCACGCTTAATGCACTCTGCCTATTGGTGTCATAGCACACACACACACACATGTCAAATTTGCATGTCCATTCCAGCTTAGACATACAGGCCTTCTTTGGACTCCAAGCAGATCTCAATTTTGTTCTTGTCAGAAGCCCGCGCGCCCGTGAGCGGTGAAAGCACTAATGAGGTGTGTGCATGCACACGTGGTGTATTTGCACAGGGGTTATCCATGCTGGCTTGGGCGTACGCAACTTTGGACTACAAGCACCCCACGCTACTCAAACGGCTGCTTCACATTGCCAAGGCCAAGGCCAAATGGTGAGCATGGGTCGTGCTTGCGTGTGTGTGTGTGTGTGTGTGTGTGTGTGTGTGTGTGTGTGTGTGTGTGTGTGTGTGTGTGTGTGTGTGTGTGTCGAATTTGGACGACGGAATGCGGCTAACAGTACAGGATCAGAGTCCAAGTCCTGCGTACATATCCATTTGACGTGTGTTCAAAATCTGTGCAATGTATACTGGCTGAGGTGCGCATGCTAGGTGTGCGTCCACGTGCGTGTGTGTGTATGTGTGTGTGTGTGCGTGTGTGTGTGCGTGTATGTGTGTGTGTGCGTGTGCGTGTGCGTGTGCGTGTGCGTAGGGTTGTGTGTGTATGTGAGTCATATTTGATCAATGCACACAGGCTGAGGAGTGCATGCTAAGCTAGTATGTGTGTTTGTGTGTTACTACGCATGCATTGTAATAATGTAATACTCCCTATGTAACACACACACACGAACGCACACACACACACACAAAGTCAGGTTTCAGCCTGCCACCATTCTGCTGTGGGGCTTTGGCCGCTTTGGTGTGTGTGACCAGGAGCTGCTGTCCCTGCTCGCACGTCACACACACACACACACACACACAAACTCAGGTTCCAGCCCCAGGCCCTGTCCAACCTGCTGTGGGGCTTTGGCCGCTTTGGTGTGTGTGACCAGGATCTGCTGTCCCTGCTCGCACGTCACACACACGCACACACACACAAACTCAGGTTCCAGCCCCAGGCCCTGTCCAACCTGCTGTGGGGCTTTGGCCGCTTTGGTGTGTGTGACCAGGAGCTGCTGTCCCTGCTCGCACGTGAGGCGGTATACAAGGCGGACGATCTGAAGCCGCTTGGGTGGACGACAATACTGGAAGCCTGGGCCCGTGCAGGGTGTGTGTGCGTGTGCGTGTGTGTATGTGTGTAGGGTTGTGTGTGTGCGCGTGTGTTTATGTGTAGGTAGGTGTGGGTATTGACGTGGGTGTGATGTTGGGTGCGTCTGTGCGCGTGTGTGTGTGTGTGTGTGTGCGTATGCGTGGCGGGTGTGAGTGAGTGAGGGATGTTGGACTGAAATTAATAGTTTATGAAGGGTAAGGATGAGTTCCTTACAAAGGAATGTCTGGCTAAGGATATGGGCGAATGGGTAGAAAGTTTAGGACCTCATAGCTGTGAGGTATATCACTCTGACGGGCTTAGGTACAAACAAAGTACGGATTGTTCCACAATTCTACACTTATCTCTATCAGCTTAATCATGTCCTCCTATCACAAGCTTGATGCTGAAAGGCATTGATGGGCACGGAACGCCTTGAAATTTCTCGTTGCACCCACAGTATGCTTAAACACTCAACTACCAAGCACACACTACCAAGCACACACACTCACACACCTGTACACACCTACACACACCTACACACACACACACCTACACACACACACACCTACACGTACACACACCTACACACACACACACACACCTACACACACACACCTACACACACACATCTACACACACAAACACCTACACACACACACCGTGTGACACAGGTTCTACAACATCTCCCTGTTTGCTGTTGCCGTGCCCGCTGCCATCAAGCAGCTGCCCCACTTTGCCCCCCACACCCTCATACGCCTATTAGGTGTGTTTATTTTGTGTGTGTGTCTGTGTGTGTGTGTAGGTGTAGGTGTGTGTTTGTGTGAATAAGTATGCTTTATCGCCGTTTCTGCTCTGAATCCCATTTGTGCGCTGTGCGTGTCAGAGTTTATGTTTGTGTTTGAGTGTATGCATGTGTGTATGTATGTGTGTGTGCGTTGGGTGTGTGTGTGTGTGCGTTTTTTGTGTGTGTTTTGTGTGTGTGTGTGTGTGTGTGTGTGTGCGCGCGCGCTTGCGCCTGCGCTTGTGCAACATGTGTGTTTCTAACTGTGCTCTTATGTCATGTCGTTGCTTCTTACCTACCCTTGTCTTAAAATTACCCTGTGTACACGTGCATGTGCGCAACCACCAGGCGTGTGTTGTGTGTATTTGTGTGTGTATTTGCGTGCGTGTGTGTGTGCGCGTGTGGGCCTTTTTGATGGCCGTGCATGCCTCTCATTATAAACGACTCAGTGCACATGTGCATGTGCGCTACCACCAGGCGCGTGTGCGCGCGTGGGCCACTACATCGATCCATATTATCGCTAATTATAATCGGAACTATGGTGATATGGTTGTGTGCCTCCAGGCGCGTGTGCGCGCGTGGGCCACTACATCGATTCGTATTATCGCTAATTATAATCGGAACTATGGTAATATGGTTGTGTGCCTCCAGGAGCGTGTGCGTGCGTGGGCCACTACATCGACTCGTATTATCGCTAATTATAATCGGAACTGTGGTAATATGGTTGTGTGCCTCCAGGAGCGTGTGCGCGTGTGGGCCACTACGACGACCGCCTGACGGATGCAGCTGCTGCACACTTGGTTGTGTGGTTGGAGGGAGAGGACGTGCTCGCGATTCAAAGTGGGCGTGCGGAGGCTGGTCAGGGAGGGCAAGGGGGCGCTCTTCAGACACAGGTCGGGGGTGCAGGCTTGAATGGGCATGGAAGTGCCGATCGAATTTGGGCCAGAGCTCCTCCTAACCTACGTAAGCAACAGATTCTCAGCCCAAGTAAGCAACAGGTTCTCAGCCCAAATAAGCAACAGCTTCTCATCCCCTCTCATGCGCCAGTCTGGGCTACAGCTCCTCCTAGCGTAGCTGAGCAACAGGTTTTCAGCCCCTCTACTGCACCAGCCCCTGCCACAGAGGCTAGGGATGCAGAGCGTGGGATGGATTGTCAGATGGGACAGCTGTCAGATGGGACAACAACCGTCAGATGGGGCAACAGCCTTCAAATGGGGCAACCGTCCCCCAGCCTTTGTCAAGCACCAACACCAGCAGCTGCAGACGTGGCCTGGCCATGCAAGCTTTCCACACGACAAGCTCTGACTCTTGTGCATGCGTACGGCAGCCGCCCTCAGGCTTGGGCACCGTTTTCTTCGCCTGCAGCTGCTCCCCACGCATATGCGTCCTCCTCTCCCACCATCAGATCCTCTGCCCCCTCCCTTGCACCCTCTTTTCTCCGTGCCTCGCCCGGCTCGTCCTCCTCTCCTCCTCTTTCTCCTCCTGTCATGCCCTCCCCCTCTGTGCCGGCCCCTCCTTCCCAGCACGCACCCTCCCCATCTTCCGCGCCATCTCTTACTTCCTCTCCCTATTTGCCAACCACTCCTGCCCAGCACACACCTTCCCCGTACCCCTCCTCCTCTTCTTCTCTCCCTCCCTCCCCCTACCTGCCACCCACTCCTTCC
>Ga0307948_1001340_pt1 | contig 17385 bp, 23 predicted proteins | sample OrgLakmetagen280_FD_201824 | JGI IMG/M metagenome (GOLD analysis project Ga0307948, IMG submission 201824) | Saline water microbial communities from Organic Lake, Antarctica - #280 | ecosystem: Environmental > Aquatic > Non-marine Saline and Alkaline > Saline | place: Antarctica: Organic Lake...
AGAGTACTAACTGACGTTCGGTTGCACTCGCCTCCAAGAACTAGAGTACTTCTGCATGCTTCAGAGTACTCAGCAGTTCTATTCCGGCTCGTATCCACCGAACTGCTGGAGGGGGATTTTACACTTGTGCCGACACCAAGCCAGACTACAGTGTGCAGCGGTCCGCCGCGGCCAGAGTTCTGCGCCGTGAAAGTGCAAGAATGCCCACGGCACTGTTAGTAGCAGCACGTTCTGAAAAGGACACATATTTGCTTAGTGAACGTGTAAGTTAATATTTTAAAAATCCTCTTGCATTCATTGAAACTCATTCATTTACCCAAATTTCTTCAGAAATTTGTGCCAGAAGGGGGTTTAACCGATCTGTTGGGCGGACTTTGGGCCTGAATAGCTCCGCAGCCAGGCGTCAGTCACACGTAAGATTCGAATAGAGAATTGAGTCAGCCTGCCAACCACGGGTATGTGAGGTTTGGTGGCGAGCTGTGATGGTCGAACTTTTGACAAGGATGAGGGCTGGAAAGTGGCAAGTTGTGACGGCGCATTTTACTCTTTTTTGGCGTATACCCTTTTTGATCAGCCAAACAAGTTTGGAGCCTGGCTAATGATCATCTCTATAAGAATGATCGTGACCAAATGAGATTGGTGAAAATAAATTCAAATAATTGAATCAAAAGGAATTTAATGAATCTACCCTAAATATTACGCCTCTCTAATATGGCATGTACTACTGTGTGTTGTTATTATCCCGCTAATTCAAAAAGTTAAAAGAATCTGCAAAACTAATAAGTCTAATCTCTCTCTCTCTCTCTCTCTCTCTCTCTCTCTCTCTCTCTCTCTCAAAAGAAACATGCAACTTCTCTCATCATAGATGCAGAGCACAGATAGCACTCTTCCTAAACCTGTTATGAAGAATCAAGGCACTCCTTGTCAAACAAGGGATTACTTGTCTGCGGCATTAATCTTCTCTCTCAAAAGTTTGATAGACGCCTTTGACGTCCCTGGTAATCGAAATTCAAGTTCCTTAGCAGAGACACTGATGACCTGCAACGTTTCATTATGGAATTGGTAGGTGAGTTCTGAAAGTCATGTGATGTGGTCACACTACACACTCCGTGTAGCACGGGAAAGAAGGCTATATCTTTTGCCTCATTCGTTCAAAGCACCTACACATTGAGCACGGCATGTTCTGTGAGCAAGGCAATGTGATATCGGACATGCATGAAAAGCATATTTGTGAATAAGAAGACAATGCGCTGTGTGAAGCGCAGTGTCTGTGAATGCATTTGCAGCATACAAATTTGGACGTGTCAACTTTGCTGATCAAAAAGAGGCCAGACTCACAGTAGCGCTGTGCTTGGGGACATACATTTACAGGTTCTGTTTGAGTGTATTGTTTGAAGTTCAACAGCCAACCGTTGCCAAAAAAACTGTTTGCAATGCATGAGCACATGCAAGGCATGCTTCACTCTTAGCTATGTCTTGCAGCTATGTACTTAGGGCACCAAATGGGCCAGCTTGTAGCCGCGTCTTGCAGCTACCGCTGCTTACATCTTAAGCAAGTACAGAGCTTGTGATGTCATGGTGCAAGCCTTTGTCGTTCCCGATCAGGCAGTGTGGCACAACATAAAGTGGTCAGAGGTTCTATTGTGCTTCAGCAATACTATACTTTGACTTCCTGCTCTTCTTGATTGAAAGAACATGACCTCGGTTGGAGGTTATAATTGCAGCTCCCAGCAATGTTAAGGAGAACAAAAAGGCCGCAGTCATCTTCAGTATTCTATCGGTATCGGTCGTCAAACCTTTACGACACATGGAGTTAAAACAAACCCTGTTTCTAGTTTATGAAGTACTACTTGTCATGCTGCTCGCCCTCAATCTCTGGGCCCGCCTGCATCATTTCTACAGCAGCTGAGGACTACACTCTGCACGTTATACGTGCCGCATTCCTAACACATAAGGCTGCCAGGCTTTGATTTCAGCTAGGTACATGACTTATTTCACAATGAAATTTTTTTATGCCCATCAGTTCCATTGCATGATTGCCGAGGCTACAAAATTCTCCACATCGTAGTAAGACTCACATTCTTTCCCAGACGCGAGAGGCACAGGTCCCTGATTTTGGTGTTGCCAAGTTTGTGATTGCGTGTAATCTGCCCATTCGGTTGCCGTGTGGCAGCAAAGTGCTGCGGTCCATCCACTTCCAGCATGATCTCATTGCCGGAGCGCGTGATGAGACGCATGTCCACGACCCAGCCTTCGCCCACCTGTGGGAAGAGATTGTTTCCTTGATGTAAGTAGGAAAATTGCAGAAGGCAGAGGAAGGGGATACACCAGTGCAGGAAGGTGTCAAAACTGCCCATAATTTGGCTCCTAAATATTTGAACAGGTTTAGGCTTGTTTAAGAAGTATACTGCACCTTCAGATGGGCAGGAACAATTGACTGAATAGGTTCAAAAGATTCATGGAGTGTAAAGATTCATGGAGCGCAATTGGGCCAGCGGTTGGCCGTGGTTGGGTTGAGTAGGTGCGTACAAGAGTTCACATCAAGGCCGAACTGTTAATATCTAAAATATTGGAGTGGGCATTTTGGGCATCAATTACACGTGGCTGCCAGGGATTTGTTTTTGTCCCCCCCGACTCATGTATAATTATTTTCAAGGTTGTGCCAGCCTCTAGTAGAGGCTCGACGAGGTCGAGCCTCGTCGAGCCTCGACGTCACTGCTGTTGAAGCCTAGACGGCAATTAAGGTGTCCATTTTGGGGGGGAAATCAGGGGAAATTCCCTGGAAATTCCTAAAAATCGGGAAAACCGACCGCAACTTTTGTATAATAATATAGTGTTTTTGTGTAACATAAGCGCGAAAAATGGCACATCACGATGTCACAGTCTTGTTCAGGGGAGTGTCAGACTTTCATTTCTCGACGCCCCAAAATGGGCAGAAATTTTGTACATCATTTTCTTAATATTATCAAATATCATTCAGAATATTTAGAACGTATTTCCAGCCAATATGATGTGCGTATGCCTGTCCAGGCAATGCACCATGAGAAATTCTCCAAACACTTCCTACAGCTCTTTTCAGTCCGGTCTCTTCACGTTATTTATTATAGGTAAACTATTTCCAGCTCAATCCACGCAAGTTTCAGAAAGTGATGTTCTAACCATAATGCACCAACTAGGGCCTATATCGACGAGCCTCGCCCTCGACGACGCTCGTCGAGCCTCGCTGGCAAAATCATACACTTTTTACCCATGCTTAATTATTTCCATATCAGTTTTTGCTAGAGAAGATGAGTTTGCTCACCATTTATTTCTTGCACCCAATCTCCAGCCACACAGCGTATTTGCTCACCCAGAATTTGACAGATCATCACCCCCTGATGGTAATACAGGACACAACACAGTATGTCTACCTGGATTCCAGTGTGCTGACCCTCGCCCTGTATCACGTTGCCATGGGAAATGCACACCCTTCTAAAGTTTACATACAGGAGTGACCTCCTCTTGACATGTCCAGCAAGATGTGAACTTCTGGCCACATGCATAGTGATATGAGTGGATTCTCATCAATGTGACGTTAGCCTGCCGGAACTTTGCAACTCGCTCATTACTCGCGACCCTGCATAGCGCTTACGCATCAGCTGTGGTGCTTGCTAATAGTCAGGTGGCCAACAACGAGCTATCCCTTCTGCAATCAGCTGCAGGAATCTTGCCTTTCCTTCTTACTCACATTGACTTGCGGGGCCACGTCTTTGAGTTTCAGCTTTGAGTCTGCCACCAGCTCCTGAGAAGAAGGGAGACATGGTCAGGAGCACCACTTTCACAGAATTCCGAACAATTTATTTTTTAAATCCAGTACATCATAAGGTAATGCATTCAGACAAGATGGAAAAGAGACGACACAGGACAGCATGGTCATAACTGAATACTCCTAAGCTTCTCAACCACAAATGGCCTAAAAAGATACCAAAATCTATTTTGGTATTTTTCCCTTCAGCTCACCTTGCACACCTCTCGTTCCAGACCGGACTTTTTTTGATTTATGAACACGTAGCCATCCAAAAGCTTTTCGAGAATCTTCAGCAGCTGAGAGCAGGACGGAAAAGAAAACAATGCAATGAAAAAGCAATAAAAATGAAGCAATGACAAGTGTGGGCGGTCGCTAGCGACGCTAAAAAATTGGCGAGGCCCATCATGCGCACAACATGTGCATGCATATGCATGTGTGCGTGCACGTGTGTGTGTATGTGTGTGTGCATGTGTGCCTGTGTGTTTGCGTGGGTGTATGTGTGCTCGCGAATGTGTCTGTGTGTTTGTTCGCATGCATGTGTATGTGTGTGCGTGCGCCAGTGTGTATACGCGCGCGCATTTTAAGTTTGTATGTGTGTGCTCGTGCGTATGTGTGTGTACGTGTGTGTGCGTGCACGTGTGTGCGTGTGTGCGCGCGTGTGTGCAGGCACGTCTGTGTGTGCATCTTGCTGCCCCACAGATGCTGCAAAGGCGTGCATGACGCTGTGCTGGAGTAGCCTTCGCTGAAACAAGGGCGAGGATGTGTTGCTGCTGCTGCTGTTCCCTGTCTGTTAAGAGGGCAGGTGCTAGCATGGTGCCCGGGCTGGCCACGATGTCTGAACTCTGCTTCAACACACAGTGCGCAGCAAGCACCTGCACTGTGCGCTCCATGCCCCGCAAACAGTCTAAGCCAACACGGACCGCATTTCTGAAGGGTCTGTGGTTCAAGCAAACCTCCGCGCATCATGAACACTGACTGAACTAAATTATATTGCCCATCGAAATTAGTAAACTTGATTCTGCTTGCATGGTTACCGCAAACTTTGCAGCCAGAACATAACCGAGGCCCCCTGATGCAGCATCCGCAGCCGGAGAAGTGTGCTGATGGATGCTGCATCAGTGGTAAGTGGTCCGGGGGCCTGGCTGAGGAATTCTGGGCAGCTTCCTGGGGCTACCAAACATAAAACTTGTCTCTAAAACTTTACACACGGCACCCCAATGTCCTAATTCATCTGCCCCGGTAAAGGTTTTGGTTAGGAGCCTATGTCGAGTCTCAGCCTGGAAAGTGCCGTGGATAAGGCTGGGGAGGAGGGCTGGACCCTCCAAAATTATAAATTTGCTCTACATAATCACACACCGCACCCTAGGTTCCCACAATTCATCTGACACGTGAAGTTTTTGGTTAGGAGCCTATGTTGAGTTTCAGCCCGTAGGGTGGCCTGGGTGAGCCTGGGGAGGCCTGTGTGAAGTGTGGTGGGAAGTAGACAACGCTAGGGGCTCACGTCCCCACGAGGGGGGCTTCGCCAAAAAGAATGTCCTCAGTGCAACCATAAGGCTTGGCACTGCATTTCCTACACACAGCTAAAAGTTTAAGCTAAAGCAATTTCTAAAGAGTATGTGTGTTCTTTGCAGGGTAGGGAATATTGAAATTTGGCTTCCTGAGTCCATCCTGAAGCAATAAATATGAAGTGAAGCTTCCATGTTTGATGCCAGAAAAACGTACCTTCTTGTCGACAGAGCCTGAAGCAGACCAAATGCGCGCCGCATAACTCAGTGATCCACAAGTGACCTTTGATGCCTTCTCCAGCTGCTGCTTGCTGTGCTTCTTAACTGAAGCGAGTATTGCCTCTACAACGCCAATGCGCTGCACCTTCCCGCTGCTCCTGCTGAGATTGACACGTCTCTGATGCTTCTCCTGAGGCGCTTTCCTTCCCTCTCCTTCATCGTCACTTTCACTCTCACTGCTGCTGCCTGTAGCAGGGGCCAGGATCTTGAAGGTAGGGTTCTGGTCAGCCACAGCAAAACTCCAGGACACCTTCCCAAGCTGGCCTAGCCACATACTGGAGATGGAGTTGCCGTGCTCCTGTAAGCAGAGTATCGTGTTGTGTGCCGTACTCCAGAGCCCTTAAACTAATGTGAGTCTAAGGGCATGCGAATGAATGGACTACCCTTTGCTGTGTGTTATGTTTACAAGCAGGCAGCCCATGCACCAAAAGGTACACAGGCTGCGTAACACACACAGCACATGCCTTGATGTAGGTGCTCACAAAACCGCTTGAAAAGATCATGGGACCACAAGTAGGACTCGTCTCTTTGTTCATTTCATCAGAATTCTTAAACAGATGTATCGGTTCAACACACCTCTGCCCAAGCTGTGAAAAGAGGTGTCATAAACGTCCCTTGGTAATTCAAATACGCGCAGCAATACAGGACGCTAGCTGAAGAAGACTGCGGGAGCGTATGCATGCTGTCGATTGTATACTTGCAGATCGCGTCCATGAGATCTGGGTCATAGTAACTGCAGCCGGTGGGATAAACAGGAGCGCTGATAATCTGTGTTTGCAGCATGCCTGTGGCAAGCGAGTTGCGGAAGCAAGGTCAGGAAATCACAACAAAAACTACTCGGCTTTCATTTGCTTGTGTGCAACCAACTGGCAGGTGGGGATTGTCATAATTCACACCTGTGTCCGAACACTGAAATGTACACCACAAGAACAAGACCCCCTGACCTGAGTGTAACCAAGCTGCGAGCAAGCTGATCTAATGGCTGGGATTCCAGCTGGTTGACGACTGGCTGAGGATTGAGAACGACGTAGCTGCTGCTTGTACCGGCGCTCCTGTTGCTGGCAACCCGCGCCAGTCGCTCACACGCATCAGGCACAAGCTCTGGATCTATGATGCCACTGCAGAGAGCATTCAATTGCAAAAAAAGGGGTGCAATAGAAGTGGAAATAATGCACTCATCCTTCTCGTCCTCCTCCACACCTGGTAGCTGTGCAGCACACACAACATAGGCAAAGGATCCATGCGCTGCTGTTAATTACTTGGAGCATTTAAAGAACAAAATAGAATGTCAATGCAGCATTATTTAGCTACGGTCATGCGATTCGATCCAACTCCTAAATGATGGGCTCGATTAAATCTGCAAAACCTGTCACAAACACTTTCAAACCTGGTGATTTTTGTGTTGTGCTTCCTTGCCTGCTCTGCTTTCCTCGGATGCCTTTCACAGAAGTGTAATGAGCAAAAGAAAACAAGCACAGCCTACTTGTTCGCAAGTCAATTTGTGTAAATGTCACAACAAGGACAGCGCAACTTATCACACTAATGTACACACTTTAACTTACATGTGAAAGCCATGCCATCTCAGCTTTTGCACACACACCTGGTGCGATCCTCCATTCTAAGCCGTGCTACTGGCTCGAGCAGGGTAGCCAATCCCTGTGCACAACAAAAGGTTTTAAGCAAGCTCCATGCAAAATCCACCATGGACAGTAACCTGTTTGCATCGCGAGGTGGTGGGCGGTTGGGTGCAAGGACGAAAGAACAATTGCTCATCGCAAGCTTTTTGTCTGCTCAGAATTACAGACACAAAGGAAAAGAAGCCAAAACAAAAAGTAGGAGAAAAAGATGGATGAAAAAGAAATGAAACGGTAAGCGCGTCTTTCCTGGACGATAAAAATCATTTATGCAACTGTCACATAAGCGCATAAGAGAAACAAGTCTGGCCACTGTTGAGGTCAACAACGGCGTACGATTGCAAGGCTGAATGAAAAACGTGATACTCCTCACCGGTGCATACATAACATAAAATTCTCGTCTAGGTAGTACCTCAGATTGTATGTGAAGTAGCCAAATACAACATGCACGCTCTGAAGCCTTTTAGAAAACTGGTCTTGATTCCTGAAGAGTTGATAAGCTTGTCTCTGAGCTCCATGTGCAGTTTGCTAACTAGCTGCTAAACTTGTCCATAAAAGAATGCCCTTTCCAGTACCATCACCAACTCCCATCAAGAGCCAGATCCTGTCCATGCCTGCAGCTCTCCTGATAGCCAATAATTTCCTCTTTTTCTTGTAATGGATTTATTTTACGGGACTCGGTACCAAAGGGGTGCCTGGATTAGTGTGAAATGTTTTCTATTACCCACAAACTTTCCCTCTTTCTTTCTCTTACAGAACTTTCAATTGAGGATCCAGCGATAGCTTGTAATCTTGTAATACATGATACCTAGGCCAACTAGGCACCACACCCAAAGGCCCCTTGCTGTCGAGTTAGGTCACTGTCTGTACCAAGCGCCAGCTTCAGACCAGCCTCTAGCAAAACCGTCTACTCACCTGAGCACTCATACTCCCATCACGCAACTTGGCACAGGCCTCACGCATTGTGCTGCTCATGAATGAATCCGCGTATTTCGGCAAGGCTTGGCCAGGCAAAATCTGGGACAGGTGAACAAGAGCTGAGAGACATAAGTTTGGCTGAACATCAAAGGGGAGGTTGTAACCGAAGTGCTACTAAGCGTATCATAAGCTCATGATGTGAGGTGTAGCATGGGGCGATTCCTGCACACACCTGTCGCTTTGCGCACTCAGCCAGTTCATCGCCACTCAAAAGCGACAATTTGGGATTCACAGTCGCAATAACGCGGATGAGCAGGGCTTCTTCATTGCTAGTGGTTACGCGTTTCAGCAGGGACTCATTGCTGGTGATGCCACTTGTTCCGCTTCTGAGACGCAACAAAGAGCGCGTGAGATCCGCCTGTCAGGTAGAATGCAACGGCAGGACCTCGTGGGAAGACACATCTAATCCCTTGTCATTGCAGCTTGGTTTGAATTTGTCTTTGGGTAAGTCAGTCTGTAAACAGGACTGTTATTGAGTCAGAAACCTTAAAAACAAGCCTCTCCCGTGCATCATAGCCTACCAATATGCGCCAAAGCAGTGTCCAGTTGATACACTTGACATAACATTCCCAAGCCAGCTCAGTGGTTAGCTCCCCAATTGCTAGGAATTGGTGAATTACTAGTGACTTGAAGTTCCCTGGATTCTTCTGCAAAATATTTAATCCCTCCTCCTGCTGATTTGGGGCTTGTTCTCACCAGCTCCAGGGCGCCAACATTGTCCAAAGCAGCCCCAGGGAGCAGAGCGTTGCTGACCTTGGCCATGACTCCAGCTGCTGAGCTTAGATTGGCTGCAATAGTGTTGGGGGACATCAAGCATGGTTGGACAGCAGTATAGAGGAACATTGACGTTTGCTGAGCAAACATTCTGAGTTGCAACATTTATATAAGGTCAGAGGGAGGCAAGTCTCGCCCTTCTCCCTCGCAATAGTGCCAAAGATAATCCCCATGTGCAGCATTGAGCAAAGGCGCAGGGACCACACGACAAAAAGCACAATGCCATTGAAGATACAACGCAATTGTAAAATGGAGGTAGAATTTCTCGCAGGGTGATTCAAAAAAAATGGCCACATCATTGCCTGCCGACCTAAAACATGCACACCTCTGGATGCTGCTGCTGCAAGCCTAGCAATGACGATCCAGTCCTCCTCTTTGAGCCTAAATCTCACTGAAGTCAGCTCAATGTTCACTACCATGCGCAGCAAGCTAGATGCTGCAGCAGGCACCCAGGGAGGCTCGCCGTATGGACTAGGGCTCGCCTCCTCTGCTTCAATGGCCTGCACAGTCTCGCATGAATCGGAAACGGAAGACATTGCTGATGTTTGCCACTAAACTATTGACAGTCCACACAGCGCTTCCAAGACCACTAAAGGGTGTGAGCAACTGGCCTAGATTTGGAAGGAATCAGCGTGCGTCAAGGAAAGCTTCAAATCAATTGGAATTAGCAAACATGAAGTTTTGGTCCAAGCAATTATTGGGATATGGCAGAAAACAATTCACCAAAGCTCAAATAATTGAGCAAGAGCCAAGAGAAAGCCTGCACCCTAGTAGGTTGCTGGCTGTGCATTCTGGGTCAGTGCCCAACATTTATTGAAGGCTGCTTGATAGTTCCCAATCTAATAGTGCTTCGTATCTAATGAGTCGTAGTACTGAAAGGATGAACCCACTTCCAATCGCAGCTCGCCAGAAGAAAATATAAAAAGATTAGCAATCTCCATACACATTTTGTGTGAAGGACAGATTAATTCCTGGAGCCGATGCTCGTCCTTGAAGTTTACAGTCGCAACCAACACAAATCACAGCACAAATTGCTCAAATTCTAAGCGATTTGAAGCAGGCAGCAACGGTTAAAACACACCTGAGACACGAAAAGCGCAACGTTGAACTTTAATTCCTTGTCTTGCTGTGTGATGGAGCAAGATGCAAGCCCATTAAACATGGCGGATGATAATGCCGTGCTGGACTCTCTAAAAGCAGTATGAAGCAGAGAGGATGGACACTAGTAAATCATATTGTCAGGCACATAGAGCTTTAACATGCCAACATGCCAATGCACATAGAGCTTTAACATGCTATTGATGCACATGGAGCTTTAACATGCCAATGCAGCTTCAACATGAAATTCCACAGAACCGTTGCAAGAAGGCTGTCTGCAATCAGAACAATACACTTACTCCATCAGGAATGCTGCCAGGTTGGCCAGCCTTGAGTTTTCAAGAACCTTGAAGCCAAACAAGGTGAAGCAACTCTGCACCACGCCTTGCCCTCCCGCTTGCTCCCATTGTGCCTGTGCAACTGCAGATGCAGCCTTGATCGCCTTAGCCTCGGACCATAGCCTCATGTGCTCAGCAGCATGCTCAAGTACAGCTTTCATGGTGGAGCTGCACATAAAAGGAGAGGCATGTCAGGCGGAGATGGTGTGGGGGTCATGGCGAATGCTCTGCAGCTCTGGTATGAAGGAAACAGGATCCATTGGCAGTTTGGACTGAGCTTGCGTTGGTAGACGGAACAGCCTTGGTAAGCCCACATGCAAAACATTTACCCTGGAAGTTAACATGTTCCAAACAATGCTGCCGAGGCACCATGGACGAACCAGATTTTTACTAGGAACCAAACATGATGATCAAATGGCTGTCAGCATGGCGGAGACCATTCTGAGTACCTTATGGCGTGTGCCACAAGCCAGAAGCCACGAGGAGCTACAAGTATTGTCATATTGTTATCCATACAAAGCACCCTGCGTACAATACTCAGACACACCTTTGTTCCCCTCCCAGATTGCAAAGCACAAGCAGCTCAGGGACCACATTCTCACTCTCTGCTGCGGCTATGAAGTTTGGCAAGCCCAAGCGTGGGCGCAGCAGCTGCATGAATCCAAGGCCCGCCCCCTTACGGCCTGCCCTTAGGGTTAGTTCACCACCATTTCTGCCATTGACACACCAGTAAGATAGCACACGCACCACCTGCGAGATCAGGGGGGCAGGCATGGGCAGCCTAAGTGGGGCAGATGAAGGAGCAATGCACGAGCTCTGGAGTAACTGTTTGAAGAAGGCTTACCGCACAAAGGCTATCATCCGGCATGTGCACAGTGACGTGAGGTAGGGCATCGGCCGCAAGGGACAGCATAACTCTCTCCTGAGCTTTTGAACAGGTGCCACTGCTGCCACTGAAGCCACTGCTGCTGCCACTGCTGCCACTACTGCCACTGCTGCCACTGCTGCCACTGCTGCCACTGCTGCTGCTGCTGCTGCTGCTGTTGTTGGCTGTCTTGCTCACACACACCTCCATTTGGCTCAGCTGCCAGTCACCCTGTGATCAAAAGGACACAAGCATGCATTTTGCGCCTTGCATTCAACAGGCTGTATGGCATAGTTACAGTTATAGGATGGAGCCATTTAAAAGGTGCGTGGAAAACGGCCTCTTTTCTCAGGGGCTTACACATAACACACATGCGTTCAGTGACCACCACACCACGTCCGCAACCATTCGTATTGACATCACCTACATTGTGCGCATGCTTGCACACACGCTTACACATAACACACGTGCGCATGGTAGGTGTGTACAAAGAGTTGTAGCACAACCCCCCTTGCTAGGCTAAAACCTGAGCAAAGTAAATGCCAGCCGACAACAGTACCAGGCATATGACAAGCTTCTATGACAACCTGCTACAGAAAGTGGGGGTTGATGAGGGCAGATAGCGCCATCGGTTAGGAAGGGAGTTTAGGCATGGTACAATCTAAAGGCACGGTTCAATCTAAGAGAGTTGGAGAGGATGCCATCCACGTTAATGTCGTCCAAAAGGACCTTTTCTTGGAAAGCAATATAGCCATGAGCAATCCACAGAGGCCCAAAATTTGCTCTTCTCACCATGCTTGCAAGCACAGTACATTCCCCCCAAGTTTATTCACAACATAAGATTTAAATATCCTGTACCTGGCCCAAATGCTCCAACTGCTATGGCGTACAAAAGCCAAATCTTGCAAACAGCAACCCTTAAGATAACCAATGCCCTGACCTTACAACTCAGAGACAGACTAGTCCTCAAAAAGAAAGTGAGGACAGGAGGATGCTCTATGGGAACGGTCATAACGAATCCTAACTGATTGAAGAAGCTGCACTCACTTTCACGTACACCAATATGATTGAGTGTATTTTGGGGAACATATGAGCACGAAATTGAGCTTTCTTGAGCAAAATTTTTGAGCAATTTGTAGGCAAAGAGCAGATGTCATAGTGAAAACCACTGAAGTGTATAGGACAGGTCCTTGGGCCTTGAAACATTATAAGTACCTCGACATTGAAATCAAGATGCCAACATGTCAGGAGGGCTACATGATCCCCTCCTTTGGCAATATCACGTGCAAACAAACAAAAAAGGCATACAGTAAATGAAGAAGCGACGTACCTCTCGCAGGGCACTTGCTAGCTTTGCCGCCAATTTTTGCAGGTGCTGCACCTTGGGCTCCCGCCTACCCACAGCAGTGTTGATGGCTTCATTGACAGCTTTCAAGCAGTCCGTGACACGATGGACGGAGTCCAAGGGCATGCTGCAAACTGACTTCACTAGTGCATCCTCATCGTCAGTAGCGCCTGCAGCGGATGCCTTGGCTACTGAGTTAGTTCCAGACATGGCTGCTGCTGCTGCTGCTGCTGTCTGTCCTCCTGTGGCTCCTGCGGTTGTTGCTCTTGCCGACCCTGCCGCTACTCCTGCTGTCATTCCTACGGCCCCGCCTCCTGCTGCTGTTGCAAATGAAGCTGAAGCTGCAGAGGCTTCTTCCCGCTGCTTATCATAGTCCTGCTTGAACCTAAGGATTGCGGAAATGGCTTGCTCCCGCCGTGCATACACTGCCTGCAGGGCATTCTGTGAAAATCAGCAACAAACGCAGCAAAAAAATGGATTGAGGTAATTGTAACGATACATTTGTACATTTGTAAAGAATAGATCTAGTATTTGGTATTTTTTATAAGCAGGTTCGAATCAGCAGGAATTGGAACCATACATGCGGTCATATACGGTGCGCATTTACTGTTTGGCCAACTCTAACAAGGAGATATCGAGGATGAACATGCACAAGCATTTAGTGACAATGGTCTGGGCTGTAGGTTCAAGGAAAAGGTACTGGGCTACACGCGATACAGTTACTGAAGTTGCAGCAAATTGCATCCTTATATCCTTATTATAGTACCCTGCTCAAGTGGTATAGCACCCACAGGTCTCCCATGGTGGTAGTACACACGCCATGTGGGGACGTGGGGTGTATTTGTACCCTTATGAATTATGGCATGTACAAGGCCAGAAAGGTCTAGCAAATTACACCTAGCGCCCATCACAGGCCTCAACTCAAATGCTTCAGATTGTCTCCACTGCGCTGCAACCTCACCTGTTGACCAGCACTAGCAACAGCAGCAGGATCTGAGTAGTCTTTGCCCTCAAGAGGCATCAATGTCTTCTTTGTGCCATTTTTGGAATCAATCTGTGAAAAGAGGGTGAGAAATGAGCAGCAAGAAATACGGACTACAAGCATACACACTGCTTTTACCTACCACACACATTCACACAACTGCAAGTTAGTGGAACAGCTCTCACGGATACACACAGCAATGCTAGTAAAGACATTTCAACGAAAGCATCTCTGCTTTGGAATTCATAACACAAACTCAGCACACAACGGCAAGGTACGCTCTGCAACGCACCGTCGTTACAATGTCAGCAGCAAGCAATGGAATGAGGTTGCTAACGCCCTTGCAGCCCATTGGTTTGGTGTTTAATTCACTTTTGTACTTGCGGATGAAGCTGGTTTTGACCCTGTTGCAAGCAACAGAAATGCGTGTGCTAAAAATGGCTAGATTTTGGGACCGGTTCAAATCGAGTATACGTGGACTGAGTCCCATTTCAAGGTGAGGGCTGGTAAAATCATTTAGAACAGACATTGGAGCAACAGAATTGAAGTACAGGCTCGTTTAAGCAGATGAAAAAGGGTGCAAATTAACCTTCAAGCACACTCTGTCTGCAATCCCTCAATTATTCCCTTCCTCCCTGCCTCTTTCACACGACTCTGTCCACTTCATACCTGCTAATAACAAAGCCATGTATGTCTGGGTCTAACTCTTCCTCCCTCTCTTTGCAGCCCTCCAGAATGCGTTGCATCTCCTCTGCTAGTAAGATTCGAACCTTGAGCACATCCTGGAACGACCGCGTGTGGTGCTCTTAGATGGAAGTAATAGTATGTAATTGAAATAGAATATAAAGGAACTGAAAGGAAGACACCGAATAGTGCTAAGGCCAACCAGAGTCCCACCAAAGGCTGGGGGCGCTCAGCAGGTGCGTCAACAAACAAGCAACTCGGTTGCGTACTCTCTGATAAGTTGATGTAGTAATTGCTGCAAAGGTGTTACAAAACAGAGCTTTGGCAAGTGCGACTCTGACTGCTCGTGATAGCTGTAGCTGAGGTCTGCAGGAGCTCGCCCGCTTAACTCGGGAACACTTGATGTTCTTTTAGTGGAGCACCTGTTTTAGAGTTCCTTGTACTCAAGTAGCTTGCCCTTTACACTGAAAAGGGATAGGCTAGACTTGCGTAGAGTAAGTTATCATGTGGGAGACATAGTTATGGGTAATAGAAGGGTAATAGAACTACAGCTAGCTAGCAAAACAGGGCACCGCAATGACAAGCTGTATTCCAAGCCCATCGGCCAAATCGATGGTATATTCCATACTACTTCATTTCAAGGATGCCTGACACTCTCCTTGTCCGAACCAGCACCTAATCCTTGCAACCTGCTTACAGGCTTAATTCTGCTTACAGCAACCTGCTTACAGCAACCTGCTTACAGGCTTACAGCAACCTGCTTACAGCAACCTGCTTACAGCAACCTGCTTACAGGCTTAATCCTTGCAACCTGCTTACAGGCAAGGCGTGAGTGGAGTCACCTGGTCATTGACAGGCAAGTCAAATTGGGAGGGCAGCTCATCACTGCTCGCTATGCCAGGGGGGGCACCTGCAGTCGGTCAAGAGAAAAGCAGGGGAGTGAGCTGCTCGGTATGGCTCCATGCTCTTGAGCGTTTGTCTGGTGAATCTACTTTGACCTCGGGGCAATTGTCATGAGTGGTCAAATCAGTGTCCAACATTGTCTGCATCTGAGCAGCCATCAGGTCTTACCCTGCGACAGGCTGCCGTTCATCTGATGCTGTCCTTGCAACTGCTGTGGCTGTAGCGCTTGCTGCTGCGGCGGCTGCTGATGTGTGCTGGGTGCAATGACATCCAAAGCACCAGCATCTTTGATCCTTGGCACTCCGGGCACTGAGCCCGGCCATGCCACTGACGCAGGGGGGGCCCCTTCAAGCTCATACAACCTTCTCACACATCGACCTGTGAGCAAGTGTGGTTGGCCAAAGAAGTAGTTGGTTTAGGCGGAAACACACCCCTTTCCACAAACGGAGTTGTTCTGAGAAGCAAGGTTTGATCACTTTTTCTACAGATATGTTGGAAACGTGCCTCTTCATTGACATTGTGCAGAGCGCACCCAACCCCCAGGACTGGCGGTTTGAACAATACACGTGGTCCGCATATGCTGTGTCAAAGGTGGATTGTATTGTGTGCACTGAAGCCTCTTCACAGCATCAGCCCTATTGTTGCAGCCCTACCAATGAGGGCGGACTCTTCTGCTGTTGCGTTGCTTTGGAACTCTATGATGTGCACAAGAATTAAGTATGGCAGTGGCCCAAGCCTTAAGCCTGCCTGTGTGTAAGTTCATGTGTGTGTGTGCGTGTGTGTGTGTGTGGTGTGTGAGTGTGTTTTTGTGTATTTGAGTGAGAGGTTCATACAAGTTGCTCATTTGTTCATTGGGAAATAAAAAAATGTGGGTACGCAAAACTTCACAAGAGCAGACTTTGCTCTGAAATTTCGACCACATCATGCTTGTGACAGGATGCTCTCCCTCCGTAGCCAGCTAGCAAATGAACTGTGGGCGGGGATCTTCGGCCTAAGGGAGTATGTTTAAAACGCTTTGCTGCATATGATTTAAAGCCATTCATGCAACCGAGCTTCATTGCACTGACTCATACCCCTTTCACACTGCATCCAACTTACAAAGAGCACACAGACCTGCCCTTGATCAAATCTCTTTTAATCCCTAGAGGCTTGCAAAGAGTCCCTGCCTGTCAGTCATCCAAGCTATTTTTGGTGCACCCACCTCGCTGGCAGCACAGAACGCTGTCAGCAAAGAGCACAAGGGAGAAGAGCTTGAGGCTTCTTTGCCACTGCTCTCTTCCTCCACCTCCTCCTCCTCCTCCTCCTCCTCCTCCTCCTCCTCCTCCTCCTCCTCCTCTTCCTCCTCGTCTTCAGCAGCAGCAGCAGCATTATCACCCACGCCACTGCCACTGCTGCTGTCGAAGAGATCCTGGACGAGGGATGCTGTCTGGATGATCCTAAAAAGAGCTAGGCTGGCGTGCTTGCTGATAGGGCGCAAGTTGAAGCGCTGGAGGCTGGTAATATCGCGGAGCAGTATCCCAACCTGTGTGGTGAGCACACGCAAGCGTGGTGATTGAGCTCGATGCATTAGTAATACGACAAAGTTGAGGCAGGCAATGTCAAAAAGCCTGCAGGCCGAGAGCACTGTAAACTGACCAGCAACACAATAGTTGTACAAAGACATTGATCATCTCTCGTAGATGAAGCAAAGGTCAGTAGACACAGCGCACGTCAGGCAGGCAAGATGATCTTGAAGGGCACAGAGAGAAAAAGGTGTTCCTGCCTGCTGCGCAGTGGTGCATTCCCCAAAGGCATCTCCCAGGCGCGGGTGGGTGAGGGCCAATATCTCCTTCACTGCCGCCTCTTCCTCTTCATTCAGATCTGCCTTGCCATGCTTTTTGACCAACACCCTTGTTTTGCCAAGCGCCATGCGGACAAATACACGGTCATCTTGGGTATCATGGTTGCGCAGGACCTGCGCCACCTCTGGCAGAGTAAGTGTTGCATCCAAGAGCCTGCAGGGTGTGCCGTTTTTGAAACAGAGGACGTCAGGACTGGTTTTGGTCTATACCTCTGCCAATTGGCATTTGCAGCAGAGCCTGCTATGCCCCTCGACCAGGTTGCTTGCATTGGTGAAACAGCACGGCCGTAAACAAAAACAATACGCATTCGTGACTTCATGCAGGTGGAGGCAGTAGCTATTCCATCTGCCAGAATGCAAGCCAAAAGGATGC
>Ga0307948_1001341_pt1 | contig 17373 bp, 16 predicted proteins | sample OrgLakmetagen280_FD_201824 | JGI IMG/M metagenome (GOLD analysis project Ga0307948, IMG submission 201824) | Saline water microbial communities from Organic Lake, Antarctica - #280 | ecosystem: Environmental > Aquatic > Non-marine Saline and Alkaline > Saline | place: Antarctica: Organic Lake...
AGGGGGTTATTGGTGGGGGTGCTCAAAAGGACGTTATTGGTGAGGATGCAGTGCCCGGAGAGGAGGTCGTCGTTGACAGTGAACATGCAGCACCTCCTGCTGGTGAGCAGCATGCCCTCGCCAGAGGTGGGCATGAGCAGGAGCAGCGAAGTGGGCAGTGGGGGGTGGGGGACGGTGATACAGTTGGTGAGTCTGAGGACATAGCACTGCAAGAGACTCAGAGCGTTGAGCAGGGAAGCAGGGAGGGGGAGGGGGGCGTGGATGGGGGGGAAGAGGATGCACAGACGGCGCAAAGTGAGCAGGTAGTTTGGAGTGTAGCTGGTGGTGGTGTGGATTGTGGGGAGGGGGCGGCACAGGAGGTGCAGGCAAGCAGGGAGAAAGCAGGCGGAGGAGAGGGAGGGGTGAAGAAGCTGAGCTGCCGCCGAGACCTGTTTTGTGAAGTTCCGACTGCGGACGAGGGTGAGTGGAGGGAAGAGTGCACTGCGTGTATGATGTTGACGCTTGTGTGTGTTATGCTGTGTGTGATGATAATAGCACAAGCTAGCTTTTACCCCGTGCAGTGGTGTTAGGGGAGGCAAACGCCTGCGTGCGGACAACTGGTGACATAGTACTACTGACTAGCACTACTGACTAGTACTGCATAGTATAGTAGCGATGAAGTACTTGGTCATGGTGACACACTCGCTCTCTCTTACACAACGTACCTCTCAGGGCCAGACCTTGCAACTTAGTGAGCAGTGTGACGTAAACGATTTGACATGAACAGCGTGACGTGAACAATTTGATGTGAACCATGTGACGTGAACGATTTGACGTGAACATGTGACGTGAACCATGTTTGTGACTTTGCAACTCGATACGTAAACAATGCTAAATGCGTGGAATATGTGCCCATATTTCAGTACAGGAGGTGATGGAAACAAGGAGGAGCATTGAGCTACTTCATTCTGATTGTGTTTGTGTGACAAGTGAAAAGTTGCATGCACTCAAAGGTGGTCATGATGCACTCAATATGGTAGTGATGCCATCAAGATGCTCGTGATGTACTCTAGATGGTCGTGATGCATTCAAGATGGTGATGATGCACTCAAGATGGTTGTGATGCAGTCAAGATGGTGATGATGCACTCACGATGGTCATGATGCACTCAAGATGGTATGCACTTGTTTCGTTTAGGTGATGATGGGGAGAGGGACGATGTGCATTGGCACGATCAGAGCCCTGCTTCCAGGGCCAAATCATCAAAAGGAGAAAAGCAAGGTGCGAATATCGCTAGTTTCGAGACTGTCGAAAATAGGTAGAGTAGATTAAGCCCATAATTGTAAGAAGCAAAAGTAGAGGGACTGGGTAGTATCTGATTGGAGCACAAGGAACATATCTGATTTCTCATCACGCAAGACCTGAGAGTACAAAGCCTGTTTTAAATAACAACTGCAACTATGCAGACTTTCAGCTCTTCCAAATCAAATCTTGACAGGAAGTTGATTGTGCATCATAAACCTTTCATTTTTTGCACTAAGGAAATGAATCCAGAACCTTACATAGCATAGCAGTTTGTTGTTTTTTTCCAGAAATATGTGTGCCTACTTTCCAACCGCGACAAGAATTTGTGGGTGCCGTCCCGTGTAGCGCCGCATCATAGTTACTGACAACGTGCACGCATTTGGGAAAGTCAAACTAGCGTTCAGTGAAATGTTTGATTGGCCTTTTCCTCCATACCCACTTCGTACACAATTCTTCCTGTTTTAACAGAGCCCATAGCTTGTGAGTGTGTGTGTGTGTGTGTGAAACTCCTACCAACACGCAGCAGTGAATTCATTCATGAGCATGCATGCAACATTTTCCAAAGAGGATGCTGTTAATTGGTGCGCACTAATAAGGATTCTGACAATAAGCAAAATTACCACTCAGAGAATCAGTACTACTTTTCTGAATCGTATTGCCTATGGAAATCTTCAGTTTTCCTGCCTTTTGCTTACACAGGCGTAACAGAGGACCTCATCCAATCCAGAAACACTCTCTTGTGAAGCAGAGCACGGTAAGCGCTTTCATTTGTAGGATGCACACATGCTTGCAGGCGTTTTCCGGGTTTTGTCATAAATCCAGCACACGTTGCTCAATGTTTTATGCTGTTCCATGAGTACTCAACGGCGTTAGGCAGATCTGAGCATTTGTACTTTGCATTTGTACTAATAAACATACTTATTCCAGGCAAATTTTATATTTGGTGAGCATTCATCATTTCCCTATGTTCCAAGCAAGCTGGAATTCATTCCTATAATTCATCGCTGCGCTGTATGCAGGCAACAGCAAAAATGTCTGAACGGATGGGGCACCGCCATTTACCTTCAAGCATTACCTCTTGCGATCAGGCTTTTAGATTGTCTGCTGCAAAGTATTCTACACTGGTCTCGTAACACTGTCAATTCGGTTGCTGTGTTGGCTGTTGCAACACGATTTGCTTGTTGCGTAATATGTTGACAGTATTGTAAAACATTGAGTGACCCTTTCACTAGTACCAATGATCAGACCCACTGACTTTTCTTGCTTCTTCAATCGTATATAGTCTGTACATAGTTTGATGCCAAATTTGCTGTTCTTATTTGCTTTTAAAAGGCTTCTCCTTGTCTTAGTATGTTGAATCAGACACATGTGGGAGAGTCAGATTTAGTCTGGATCACAAAGACCTCCAGCCTGCTGGCACAGCTGCTCAGAAGAACCTTTATGAGCAGCAAGGCAAACCAAATGTGACAAACCAGAGGATTTTTCGGAGGATGGGTCTTGACAATGCTTACAATGGAAAGTGACCTTCAGCCAGGTTGTTTTGTTGATCAGCTGCTGACTTGTCTCAACCAGCCCCAGAAAATCCCATAAGCTCATAAATGAAGAGAAAAGGTTTACAAGGTTAACAAGAAAGCAAGCTTCCTTCAGTCAAGAAGTATGACTGCTCGCCCGTTCATTAAGTCATATAGGCTCATGAAGGAAAGGGTGCGGTTTCAAATTGTTCTTTATTTGGTGCAAAAAAGCAGACACCTTGTCACAATCATGGTACCAGCTTAAGCATGGATTGCAAGTATAGGCCATAGAGATAATACTCAGACAAGCAAGTCTGAGAAAATAGCGAGTTTGATACAAGAGAACTAGCCAAACAACCAAAAAACCATAAAACTGTTGCTCACATTATAAATCCCAGGGGATGTCACACGATTCGTCCATGCCACTGATTTAGCATGACAACTGTCCTGCCTGGGAACCTGTGAAAATAAGAAAGCATGCTTCCTGCGGTGAGAAACCATCTGAGTACGTACAGTGGGAAGAAAAGAAGAAGAACGCAGGTAGCGTAATCACTACCGGCATGTATTAGGAAAGGATGTTGCAAATTGTGTTCTGCACCACCCAATGGATGCAAAGACATACAACATCCCACCTGCCAGTGGAAAGTACAAATAAGACAAAACCTCCTGTGGGGATCAGGTGAATGGGAGGCAGAAGCCTGCACACCACCAGGAGATTTGCTCAAATACTTGTGGGGTTGTGTTAAAAGTGTCGTATCAATGTATAGCCTCATCTGTATGATTTTTGTTGCGGATCTGTATGATATTTGTTGCATGTAGGCTAAATTTATGCGTGCTGTGGTATGTAAACCAGTAACTCCGAGACTGCGGAGTGGGTTTTTTGTGTGGCTGTTGTAGATGGTGCATGTTGCTCCTAGCAGGATGGTGTGGAGGATTGTGCGGTGTCCGAGTGAGCGAGGCATTAGCATGTTGTTCTCGTGCCTTTTCTGCTTGTTGGGTAGGGGAAGTGTCTACACAGTTCTGATTTTGATGAGGTATTTCGCGCTTGTTTGATTATGTGTCTCTTGGTTTCATAGCCAGGGAATATGGATTGGCAGGTCCATCTGCTAAATTATTGTGAACTAGCTCTTCTTACATTATTGGCAGACCTAGTTGATGCGTAATTGTTGGGTTTCGTTTGGAGCGTGGTTGCTGGGTCGGAGTAACTATAATTGCATCTGGCTTGCTAAATTTCCGCCACTGTTGCGCATTGAGATTGGAAGGTAAGAGCCAGGTTCAAAATCAGTCCTTGGAATTATCCAATTTATCAAATATGACAATTGCAATTTCTAGAATGATTGCAGCTCGGACGGAACCGGCCCAAAATCAGCCTTAGACTAGATGGGTCCAATAAAAAGCCTGTCAAAACAAATATTGTAAGATCAGGATGAAACTGTGCGTGCTTTAGTAAAGAAATCAGATTTGCAGATTAAGTCCACAACTTAATCACAGAAACATCATACAATCATACGCTACAACACTTTGGGCAACATTTGGCAGCCTTGGCATCCATCCTAACGGTGGTACTATTTTTGACAAAGTCCAACACAAAATCGCTGATGTCTGAGAAAACAACATGGAGTAGGTCAAAAATAACGTCAATGTCACACAGAGTAACTGCTACACAGTTATTTGCTATTCTACATTACTAGGAAAACCTAGTGTGGCACGCTTTTAAGGCGAACCTACTTTTAAGCTTCACCGCTACCGCTAGGTGCTAGTACCACATTAACAATTACAGTCATACTTTACAGGGCAAAGGAACCTAGGCCCTGCAAATAAAAGGGCATGACGGCAACAAGTGTTGTGGAGGCTGAAGATCAGAAGGAGTGAAGTGTAAACAAAATTTTGCAGGAGCCAGGCGGTGTGCAAGTGTGCGTAAATGTAAAATAACAGTGTTGCAAGTGTGTTGCAAGTGTGTGTAATTGTACAATAGCAGTGTTGCAAGTGTGTTGCAAGTGTGTGTATTAATAACAGCGTTGGCCTGACCAAGCCTGGCTTAACGCGCCTTGTAAAATATGCTATGCTTTTACGAGCTATGCTTTTACGAGCAGTGGAAAATAAGCGTCACAAGCACACACCTTCAGGGTCGGGACCTTGCCGCTTTTCTCCACTTTTACGTTGGAGATGCAGTGTGGAAACGGACTAAACAGCGACCCGAAGGGAGCATCTGGCCCCGCATCTGGCCACACAGGCAAAGACGCCTTTGCTGCCTTAGGCAAGGATGCTGTCGGGGGTAAGATAGGAGCCTCGTCCATACCTGCTGCCTCTTCCTGTGCGGTTTCCTCTCCCTTTCCTCCTTGCGTATCCAGCACACTGCCAGTGTCGGTCGCCTTGTCAATGCAGCAATGTAGTTTGTGATGTTTTGCAGGGACCTGGCCGGTATTTGTGTGTGTGTGTGTGTTTGAAAGCGCGCACATTTGTGTGTGTGTGTTAGTGTCTGAAAGCGCGTTCTTTTGTGTGTGTTATATGTGTGTACATGCAATGTATTGCATGAAGGTACGCATATGGGTGTAATGACTCCTGGTCTTTAGAAACATGATGCAACACTCCTTGGCAGGGAAAGTTTAAATGCAATCATACTCTGAGATGATTTGCAGGTCTGGCCAATTGTGACCTTAGGGCATTCAAGCAAAGGGACGAGCGAAAGCACCCAGGAGGAGCGTGAGTAAATGATTGGGGTGTTAGTAAGTGCTACTGAATATAGGCGCTGAAGTAACAGACCGTTATCTTGAAGTGCGGAGCCTTGTTACTGACATTTCAGCCGAACTCTAAAAGGCCGTAACCAAAACAATACAGTCACACCCATAGATGCGTCCTATGGCCATTAAATTTCAAAGTCACGTACATTTGCCTACCGTGTATACATAGATCTGGCCGAGCGCAACTTTGCAACTCTGTGTCCACCACTTACCAAGTGTGTGCTGGCCTCAGAGTCAGAGCTCTGGTAGGCTGATATCAGCGCTTGATGCACAGCAGCAGAGGACTCAAGCTGCTGGCACCACCCCTCTTCCAGCTGCAGCTCGATGGTGCTGCCTGGGCTGAGGTGCCTTACCTCCAGGCCACACACACACCACTGACTGGGCTTGCCTGGCATGGGGTACGCCAGGGCCACTGCGTGCGGAATGAGAAACGAGCAATATAAGAAATGAAGGCAGTGTACGCATGCACCACTGAATGGGTTTGCTAGGCATGGGGTGCGCCTGGGCCACTGCGTGCGGAATGAGGAACGAGCAAAATAAGAAATTAAGACAGTGCACACATGCACCAAGGACTGGGCTTGCCAGGCATGGGGCACGCCTGGGCCACTGCGTGCGGAATGAGGAATGAGAAACGAGCAAAATAAGAAATTAAGACAGTGTACGCATGCACCAAGGACTGGGCTTGCCAGGCAAGGGGTACGACAGGACCAACATGTAAGGAATGAAGAAAGGAGAATGTCAGGCACGTCCTGGTTTGGTTAAGATTTGGTTGAGGCGGAAAAAGCATGGCGGAGATTATTTAGCCGCGTACCAACTGCAGTTCATTCCAGCTTTGTTGTGTTTTGACAACGCTTGAACCGAGGCTAGAATGTGTGACGTGGAAAAGCAGTGGTGCAACTGATCTACAGCGTAGAACAATGCAATCGGGCAAAGGGCTATATGTTTTGCATCATCCTACGGCCATGCATGGGTGCCCCATAACACAGAACACTTAACGATCCAACAGGGCCAGGAGGCAGCTTTTAACCACATCCTACCAACTTGTTAATAAGGGGTAACCGTCAGTGGCTTCAACAGAGTCAGCCCAATTCATAGATGCACAGCAAAAGCAGACCAGGGCTTACACAGAGGTAGCAATAAGGATATATGCATGGTATACAGTGTTGTGCACATACGGCGTCATTCAAAGATGGCACCGTAAATAACGATCGTAAATAACGGCGTTACCGTCACTAAACTCAGGCGATCAACGGCGTAATTTACTATTTTCACCGTCAATTTGACATAAATTACGCCGTCAGCGTCATTTACCATTGACGCCGTCAAGCGTCAGGTGCACAACACTGATGGTATAGGAATAAGGATTTATGCATGGTGTAGTAACAAGGATTTGCGCATGGTGTAGCCAGCATTAATTGGGGCAAACAATCGCTGGTTGGAGCAAACAATCGCTGGTTGGAGCAAGCAATCGCTGGTTGGAGCAAACAATCGCTGGTTGGAGCAAACAATCGCTGTTACAAGGATTAAATTTGAGCATGCACAGCGGATAGGCACATTGACTGGAGTGCAAGCTTGGGTTCTTCTGTTACAAGGATTGAATTTGAGCATGCACAGCAGATAGGCACATTGACTGGAGTGCAAGCTTGGATTCAGCTGTTACAAGGTTTTAATTTGAGCATGCACAGCAGATAGGCACGTTGAATGGAGTGCAAGCTTGGATTCAGCTGTTACAAGGATTGTTTTGAGCATGCACAGCAGATAAGGCACGTTGACTAGAGTGCAAAGTTTGCACTGCAAACATATGAGCTTTGACGCAACCTAACCTTGTGCTTGCTTAGGTTGGCATCAGAACAAAAAGCCCACAGCAATAAGAAGCAGGAACTCGTCTGGCCTATACTATCGTCACCCACCGTCCAATTGTGACTGCTGGTGGTGCTGCCTCAGAATTTCCTCCTCAAGCTGGAGGAGTCCACCTGTGTGTATGTGGTTGGTGTGAGTGTTTGCATATTTGTGTGTGCGCACGTGTGTATGCATGTTTGTGTGTATGTGGGTGTGCATGTGCGCACCTTCCCGCTGCATGAAGAACATATCTTCATCTGTGCTTCTGCTGCCTCCAGCACAGTCTAGCTGCACAAAGACTGATTTGGCGGGGTTTAGTGCTCCCTGTCGACTGCGCTGCACACGTTTATGCTTGCCCGCACACACGTTGGCGCGTACAAGCAGTTTCTGTGGGAGGCCTTGGAGGCCGCACACCGGCAGCTCCAGCTTTGCACCATCCAAAGCAAAAAGCGCATCCTGGTATTGTGTGTGTGTATGTGGGTGTGTATGTGGGTGTGTATGTGGGTGTGTTGTGTTGTGTGTATGTGTGTGTGTATGTGTGTGTTGTGTTGTGTTGTGTTGTAGTGTGTTGTGTTGTGTTGTGTTGTGTTGTGTTGTGTGTGTGTGTGTGTAGCGGGTGGGGGGTTAGGTGAGTGTGATGGTGCAACGTGGATTTGTGTGCAAGGGCGGTTCGTAAATAAGACAAGGTTTAATCACACAAGTGCTCTCTGTTTAGGTAGTAGAGGAAGGAGACAAACATGTGACCACTGTGACTTTTATCTTATGCAATAGGTGATCGCAAAGCTTACATACAACGCAGATGTCCCTGTATATGTAAAGACACACATATAAATAGGGTTGGCCAAATTTGTATACTTATATATTTATATATGCCATATATGACCGTATACATGATGATATCCCGGCAAAAAAAACAGTACACACATCGTTTGCATATGGCTCTGGCCAACCAACCTTGCTCAGAGGTCCAGGCTTGCTTTAAAACAGCTTGCACGACCAGTGACCAGCCTTGCTAAGAGATGCAGGCTTGCTATAAAGCAGTTGCACGGCTATACGACTATTGACCAACTTTGCTGAGAGGTGCAGGCTAACTGTGGTTCTACGCAGACGACGATACAGTATCAGTTGCGTGCAGCAGACGAGGCGCCCACGCTTTTGGTGGTGTGCACCAGTGTCCGCTAATGCTGTAAAGCAGCTGCACGACTATACGACCATCAACCAACCTTGCTGAGAGATGCAGGCTTGCTTTAAAGCATTTGCACGACTATACGACAACTGACCAACCTTGCTGAGGGGTGCAGGCCCGCCAGCCCTGGCGGCTGTAAACAAGCACACAAACGCACACACACATACAAACACACACGCACACACACACACACGAATATTGACCAACCTTGCTGAGGGGTGCAGGCCCGCCAGCCCTGGCGGCTGTATACAAGCACACAAACACACGCGCACACACACATGCACGAGTATTGACCAACCTTGCTGAGGGGTGCAGGCCCGCCAGCCCTGGCGGCTGTATACAAGCTGCACGCACTGGTACTGCTAAGTGTGCTTGCTGGGTGCAGCAGCACATTGCCTTGGCCACTTAGCAGCACATAGGTGCTGTCGGTCAGGCTTGTGCGCACAGCCAGATGGAGCAGGCTGGCATCAAACACTGTGGTTGTGACGTGTTCAGGGAAGTATTAAAAAGGGTGCTCATTAGAGGAAAATTAACGCAGGGTGAGCCAGAATTTGTTCTGCAGAATTTGTTCTGCAGGGGGAAAGGTGTTTTCTATGCATCCAAAAGTGTGGGAAAAACAAAAAAAATGCACTCTTTCAGCCTGTGGATATGGACCTGCAATGTTAGGTGAATAGGAATACACAAATGCACAGCACTTTCATGGCCTGTTGTTAAGTGGGCCAGTTGGTACCGGCCTGCAAATCTTCGGTGAATTGGAAGCACAAATGCTCAACACTTTCTCGGCCTGTTGGTATCGACCAGCACTGTCTTATTGTACAGTGCAAATCTTCGGTGAATTGGAAGCACAAATGCTCAGCACTTTCTCAACCTGTTGGTATCGACCAGCACTGTCTTGTTGTACAGTACAATGTGACCAGTACAAAGTCAACACATGTGTGCCTGTCGTGAAAACACAAATACACAGAGGAGGATGGCTTTGTGAGCAGTTGGACAATGTAGTAGGTTTTTTCCAGTTTCTAATCATGTGCCAATTGGTAGACAGAGGCACCAACCAGACCGTGGAGTTTAAAAACAATTCATCTTCAAGATGGGCTGTGCGGGGGTGACAACATCTCATTGCTCAACTCAGTGCAAAGAATGTGCAAGGGTAAACTGAACTGAGTACACTGTACACGCTGAAACGTACACACAACACTGAACACTCTTACTCAGAGTACACCTGTGTTAACTTTGTACTGTTCACATTGTACTGTACTATCAGCTGTACTGTACACGCTGAAACGTACACACAACACTGAACACTCTCTACACACTCAGTACTGATCACAATGTACTGTACAAACCGTACTGTACACGCTCCACTGGACACGCTGCAATGAACTCACTACACACACCGTACCGGACGCACTACTGCGACAGCAAGTCAGCCTTGTCCTTGGACGCCCGGAAATGGGGCAAACAAAGAAGCGACATGACAGGGATGTCGTGGCCTGCTATCACATTGTTGCTCCATGCAGCTTTTTGGAGGCTACCATATTCTCAAAAATCATTGTACATTTTCATCATGAGTCAGCCACATTTTCACGCATTGTCTCACACACTTTGAGAGCTAGCCATATTCTCATATACAATCGTATCATCGGACATTATCATCAGAAGCTAGTCACATTCTCACGCATTGTCTCACACACTTTGCAAGCTAGCCATATTCTCATATACAATCGTATCATCGTACATTATCATCAGAAGCTAGTCACATTCTCATGCATTGTCTCACACACCTTGAGAGCTAGCCATATTCTAAATTCTCATATACAATCGTATCATCGGACATTATCATCAGAAGCTAGTCACATTCTCACGCATCGTCTCACACACTTTGAGAGCTAGCCATATTCTCATATACAATCGTATCATCGGACATTATCACCAGAAGCTAGTCACATTCTCACGCATTGTCTCACACACCTTGAGAACTAGCCATATTATCACGCGGTGTCTCACACACCTCGGGAGGTGGCCATATTCTCGTGAAAATGCCCGTGAATCGCCGAGCTTGCACCTCCAGCTGGAAGGTAGGCATCCCTGTCGCCATTAGACATCAAAAGCCTGCAGGGACAGATGAAACATATTGATGATTGCTGATAAATTAACACAGCCATCTCCAATGTTCTAGCCAGCAATCAAGAAACAAATCATGGGAGAAAGCAAAAAAGGTTGGCACTGTATGTGTTACCCAGCATTGAATGCAAGAGCAAGAGTGAGAGTGCAAGATTGTGAGATGGCAAGATCAAGATCAAAACAGATGCCTACCCGAAGTTCTGGGCCTCAGTCTTGAAGGTGCAAGGCACCTCTTCCTTGCAGGTTGTGGGGCCCTGGATAAAGAATGGTTTTACATATCACACAGATTTGGTGTATCTTGGCAGGAAGTTTTGCTCCGTTATGTCAGAAATGCAGCAATTGCACTCAGCAAGATCTCACCCTGTTGGTGATGTCCATCAGGACAGCACGGTCCGTAGGGTGCTGCTGCTGCTGTCGTTGTTGCTGCTGCTGCTGCTGCTGCTGCTGCTCAACTTTAATACGTGGGACAGGCTCCTTGCCAGCCTGGATCAATTGTGAATTCCACAATATTATTAGGCCAAGCCTATGTTTGTCAATGCGCCCATTGCTGTTTGCCTGAAAATGTGTGCATCACTGCACTCCTATCCTCTACTACCTACCATTACGGTCGACCAGGACCGTACATGATGCAACAGCACGTTGCAAAAAACATTTTTTCAAAGAAAATTTTTGTGTAATTGTTACACAAATGGCACTGTATATGGCCGTATATTCAGACCCTACATTCTGACTGCCACTGCTGAAGGTGCGTGTATGTACATAGCATATCCATCGTATACTGTATATGGCTGTGCATTCCGAGATTTCTCTGCCAGAAATATCGTTTGTGCACCGCGTTTTCATTGTTTATTACCGGAAATCTGGAGACTTCCCTGCCAGAAGTACTGCATGTCCAACATACACACATACTCTGTATCAACACGATCAACCGTCTTCATAATTCCCTGCCAAAAGTGCTGCAGCAAGACGCTCAATTATTGTATACGACTGTAAATGACTGTGTGTATAAGATTTCCATGCCCAGAAGTTCCGTTTGCACACAATGCCCCTGTAAACACGGTCCAGGCCTGGGCCGGACGTACTGTGTGTGTATATATATATCTAGTGTGTGTGTGTGTGTGTGTGTGTGTGTGTGTGTGTGTGTGTGTGTGTGTGTGTGTGTGTGTGTGTGTGTGTGTGTGTGTGTGTGTGTGTGTGTGTGTAGAGAGGCACGTGCCAAGTGCCAACTTGAGCCAAGCTCGATGGAGAAGAAATGAGGACATGGTTCTGGCCAACCCTATCTTTCTACCTTCTGCATTTGCACGCATGTGTCACTACCGAAAGCCCCACACCTGCCAAACAGCTTTGGCCAGGTCATCCAAGCTGATGCCAGTGCCGGCAACCCTAATGACATCGGAAGGGTTGCCATCTTCTGACAAGTGTTCCTTCCAGCTCTTCAGGGCTGGAAACTTCCCGTGACAGCTGTGAGCGACATTGGCAGCGTTTTGTAGAGCTGACGTGGTATCTAAACAGTGAGTTATCCATCAGCATACCGACAAGTGTTCCTTCCAGCTCTTCAGAGCTGGGAATTTCCCGCAACAGCTGTGAGCACCATTGACAGCGTTTTGTCAGAGGGGATTATCTGAGGCCCAAAATGGGTAAGCTTTTTGCATGCTCCTAGGGCAGGTGACCCTAACCGGCAGGTTCTAAGCGCAGCTCTGATACGCAAATTTCAAAGCAGTTAAGCTTGAAACCTGCCAGTTAGGGGGCCATACCTAATCAGCCGCGGCGTGAACCTTACTTTTTGAGCAGCTGTATGCTGTATCTGATCAACCAGCGCACCAAACCCAATGAATTTTAAAGTTTCTAGATTCTATAACTTATAATAAATAATGATCATTGCAAAAACAATGGAGCAAATATACCAAGTTGTTGGCGAAATATGCAGATTAATTCGTCATTCCCCATGCAAAGCACCCATCTAGGATATAGATGCACGACACGACGTGTGCAATTAGTCCTGTCATTTTTTACGCAGGGCGACTTATCTAGATCTGGGCATATGCTCTGGTAGATTATAAAGCCAGCACCAGTGGTAGCTGGATTGGGTCCAATTTGATGATTTAATGTGTAAGTAGTTCCCCTTTCATGCAGAAATGAGCATGTAATGACTTTTGCTCAGATAACCCCCTTTGGCGTTTTGTAGAGCTGATGTGGTATCTAAACAGTGAGTTTTTCATTAGCATACCTCCCCAAAAGCAAAGCGGCTGATGCAAAGCCATTCCAACTCACTACAAACAGCCTTTAACACGTACAACAAGGGCCAGGCCAGTTCTTCACAACAGCAAGCATAAACATTGAAACAGTTAATATACAACTGGCACAAAATAGCAATGAATACACACCTACTGGAGCATCGGCACAAAAGCAATTAACACGTACCTTGTGGAGCAGCGGCACAATACAGCATTGAATACGCACCTACTGGTGTCTTGGTACAAAACAGCAATGAACACACACCAACTAGAGCATCGGCACAAAACAGCAATGGACACACACCAACTGGAGCATCGGCACAAACAGCATTGAATACGCATCTACTGGAGCATCGGCACAAAACAGCAATGAACACACACCGACTAGAGCATCGGCACAGAAGCAATTAACACGTACCTTGTGGAACAGCGGCACAAAACAGCAATGAATACGCACCTACTGGCGTCTTGGCACAAAACAGCAATGAGCACACACCAACTGGAGCATAGGCATAAAAGCAATTAACACGTACCTTGTGGAGCAGCGGCACAAACAGCATTGAATACGCACCTACTGGTGTCTTGGCACAAAACAGCAATGAACACACACCTACTGGAGCATAGGCACAAAAGCATTTAACACGTACCTTATGGAGCAGCGGCACAAAACAGCATTGAATACGCACCTACTGGAGCATCGGCACAAAACAGCAATGGACACACACCGACTAGAGCATCGGCACAAAAGCAATTAACACGTACCTTGTGGAGCAGCGGCACAAAACAGCATTGAATACGCTCCTACTGGTGTCTTGGCACAAAACAGCAATGAGCACACACCTACTGAAGCATCGGCACAAAAGCGATTAACACGTATTTTGTGGAGCAGCGGCACAAAACAGCATTGAATACGCACCTACTGGTGTCTTGACACAAAACAGCAATGAGCACACACCGACTAGAGCATCGGCACAAAAGCAATTGACACGTACCTTGTGGAGCAGCGGCACTCACAGCATTGAATACGCACCTACTGGTGTCTTGGCACAAAACAGCAATGAACACACACCGACTAGAGCATCGGCACAAAACAGCAATGGACACACACCAACTGGAGCATCGGCACAAAAGCAATTAACACGTACCTTGTGGAGCAGCGGCACAAGATGTTGCCTCCATTCCAAACCTCCCCCATCGTGCCCTTGCCCTGTACAAGCAGTGTGTGTGTGAATGAGTGTGTGTGTGATTGTGTGTGTGAGTGTGTGTCTATACGTACAAGGAGAGTTTAGGAACAGAAGGCCAGCCACATATACATAGGGTTGGACAGAACCGTATATATATGCACCGTATATGACCGTATATTTGGTGATTTGCCTGCCAAAAATACCGTGTGAATACCGTATATATATATGGTTCTGGCCAATCCAAACTATACATACTGGATATATATATATATATATAATATATATGTATATGGTTCTGGCCAATCCAAACTATACATACTGGATATTCTGTATTTGTTGCTTGCCGGATAAGGGTCAGACTAAGGCCAAGATTAAAGCCATTTACATGGAGGCAGCTGCTTGCTTCAAACTTGTAGAGGATTCGACCAGAGGGGGCTGACTGAGCCAAAAAAAAGGGTGTTTTAAATTGTGGATTGAGCATGGGCCCCATGACTGGCAAGCTCTAAGCTTGGCACCCAGAGGACGGCCGTGCTCTGAATTTTTGCACCTGAGCATGAGGCTTGCCCGTAATGGGGCGCATGCTCAGTTATTTGTGGCGTGAACCCCACTTTTCAATGCAAATCTGACATATCTCACCACATACTGATCTGATTTGTACCATTTTTACGTTAAACGTGTACATTCAAGTTAATAATGTCATTGCAACAGAAATGGAGTGAAACGGCTGAGTGATTGGTGTTTTATGGCGATTTCAGCTATTTTTCCTTGAAAAGCACTAATTTAGGGTTTACGTGCACTGTGTGTGCATAACCCAACATGTCTCCATACACAGGGTGACCCACATAAATCTGAGCACATGCTTAGGTAGCTGTGAATGCCATCTATACTTTGGCACTAAAATGGTGTTAGTCGAATTAAGTGGCTGTGAGTGGCTGCCTCCTGAATGCAAACATACACATTTTCATGCATTTCCTTCGTTAGCCCCCTCTGGGATTTGACAAAGGGCACGCATACAAACATTTAGGTACAGGGTGTGTGCACTTGTTTTGAGTGGGTTTAGCAGGGGTAATCAGAGCAAGCAGTTATCACACCAACGTGTAGTGAGTTTGGCCAAGACCATGTATACAGATGTAAGACAGCGTGATCACTTTTTTCTTATTGAGCAGGGACAATTTCAGACACATTGTCATATACAGCTCTAACCAGCCCTACAACTTTTTTTGCTGTGGTGTTTATGTGTTGTAGGGGAAAGGGGTGAGGGTCGCTGGGGTGGGTGGGTGGGTGGGTGACTTGTATGCGTGTATGTGGTCAGGTGAAAGGGGGAAAAGTGTGCAATATGCAATGTGTAATATGTAATGTGCACGTAGAAATGCCCTGCGTGGAACTAGATGTATACGTACGTCATGAATGGACAGCGACAAACGAAATCTTACATGCACAACCATTTTGCACTCACAGACAAGTTGCACTCCCATTCTCTAGCGTTGGACACCACTTGGGCAAGCTCATACGCAAAAAGTAGCACGTACCCACACAGGAAGCCTTATAGAGACAAACCCCACCTGCGTCTTCTTTGACCTGTACAGAAGGCACATCCCTTGCATCCCCCCTTCTGCGAGCATTTTTCGGACTCGCCACCTCAGGCAAGGTGCCTGCCCTGGCTCCAGTAAACCCTTGCTGCCAAGGGCGTCTTGCACGCAAGATATAAGCGCCTCACTGGAGAGACCCCCTTGCCCCTGATCTGGGGCATCAGGTGGTTGCTGCTGCTGTTGCTGCTGCTCCTCCAAGAAATGCTGCGGGTGAGGTGCCTGCTCATTGATTTGCTGCGGCTGCTGCTGTTGCTGCTCCGGTTGCTTCTGAGCGGGCACTTGCTGCGGCTGAACAGCCTGCAACTGGGCAGCTTGCTCCTGCTGTGCCGCATCTTTTGGCGTTGCATGCTCCTGTTTAGCAGCCTTCAATTCAGCGGCATGTCCTTGCAGCACTGACTCGAGCTGTGCTGCGTGCTGCTGCTGCATTTTACGGGATGAAGGGCATGCAATTTAAATTTGTGGTCAGTGTAATTAAGTGCAACTTATACATAATTACAACCAGAAACATACAATAAGATAGTGGAGGTCCAATTATTACCCACCGTAACAGCCTGCAGCTCACTCTTGGCTGCTCTCAGCTTCTTCTCTGTCTCCGTCACAGATCTGGCCTGGCCCTCCTCAGCAGTGGCAAGAGCTGCCTGCAGCTGGTGCAGCTCTGCAGCGTGGCTGAACAGCTGAGCCTGGTGCTCGGACTGCTGCTGCTGCTGCGCGCCGTCCTGCTGCTTGAGGGCAGCTTGTGCTGCTGACAGCTCTGCAGACAGGCTAGCCAGCTGATCGCTCTGCTTTGCTGCAGCTTCCTCTGCCCGCTTGCTAGCGGCTGCCAATTGCTCATTCACAGCAGCTGTTGCTGCCTGTGCTGTCGCTGTTAGCTGCTGCTGAGCTGTAAGCTGTTGCTGGAACGTTTCACGTGCTGCTTGTGCAGTTGCCACTGCCTGCTGCTGCGCATCCTTCTCCTTCACCTCCACTTTTGCTTGCAGCAGCTTAGCATGCTCCTCTGCTTTGGCTTGCTGTTGCTGCAGCTGTGCTGCCTGCTGCTGCACCTCCCTTTCTTTCATCTGCAGTTGTGCTGCTTGCTGCTGCTGAGCTGCCTCTAGCTGCTCCTGCACGCCCTTTGCCTCTGCCCTTGCAGCACGCACTTGGTCATGCAAAGCACTGAGCTGCTCATTGGTGCGTTTCAGATCATCCTGGCTGCTGCTCAGCTGCTGGCTTGCTGCATCTGAGGCTTCAGCTGCCTGCTGTTGTGAAATCTGCAGCTCCTGCTGCAGCTTTTCGCTCTCCGCCTGGAGAGGGGAGTTTGTTGGAAACAAGACAAGATTGTTAACCAGATGCATCAGACGCAATGATGAGCATTTTTGAAATGGGTGGTCAGTGGAATACAGTGTAACTCAAACATAATTACAATTAGCAACATGCAACGAGCTAGTGATTTTTCAATTGTCTACCCACCTTAACAGCCTGCAGCTCACTCTCAGCTGCTTTAAGCTTTTGCTCAGTCTCTGTCACAGATCTGGCCTGGCCCTCCTCAGCAGTGGCAAGAGCTGCCTGCAGCTGGTGCAGCTCTGCAGCGTGGCTGACCAGCTGAGCTCGGTGCTCGGACTGCTGCTGCTGCTGTGCGCCTTCCTGCTGCTTGAGGGCAGCTTGTGCTGCTGACAGCTCTGCAGACAGGCTAGCCAGCTGATTGCTC
>Ga0307948_1001346_pt1 | contig 17355 bp, 18 predicted proteins | sample OrgLakmetagen280_FD_201824 | JGI IMG/M metagenome (GOLD analysis project Ga0307948, IMG submission 201824) | Saline water microbial communities from Organic Lake, Antarctica - #280 | ecosystem: Environmental > Aquatic > Non-marine Saline and Alkaline > Saline | place: Antarctica: Organic Lake...
CAACCCAATCCAACCCAACCCAATCCAATCCAATCCAATCCAATCCAATCCAATCCAATCCAATCCAATCCAATCCAATCCAATTTAATCCAATCCAATTCAATCCAACCCAACCCGATTGCAGGACAACGTGGAGTTGTACATCATCACCAAGCCCTTCATGGGCGGATCCAACTTCAAGCAGCAGGTACGGGCCTTCCTACCAAAAGCACTGGTACAGCGTCTAAGCATAACAAGATTGTAAGCAGGTACGGGCCTTCTTACCAGAAGTACTGGTACAGCGTCTAAGCATAACAAGATCGTAAGCAGGTACGACCTTCCTACCAAAAGCACTGGTACAGGGTCTAAGCATAACAAGATTGTAAGCAGGTGAGCAGGTGCGAGTTTTCTTACCAAAAGCACTGGTACAGCGTCTAAGCATAACTTCAAGCAGCAGGTACGGGCCTTCCTACCAAAAGCACTGGTACAGCATCTAAGCATAACAAGATCGTAAGCAGGTGAGCAGGTACGAGTTTTCTTACCAAAAGCACTGGTACAGCGTCTAAGCATAACAAGATTGTATGCAGGTACGGGCCCTCCTACCAAAAGCACTGGTACAGCGTCTAAGCATAACAAGATTGTAAGCAGGTACGGGCCTTTTTAACAAAAGCACTGGTACAGCGTCTAAGCTAAAGAAGATTGTAAGCAGGTACGGGCCTTTTTAACAAAAGCACTGGTACAGCGTCTAAGCTAAAGAAGATTGAAATCAGGTACGAGCCTTCCTATTAAAAGTACTGGTAAAGCGTCTAAGCATAATAAGAATGTAAGCAGGTACGGGCCTTACCAACAGCACTGGTACAGCGTCTAAGCATAACAAGATTGTAAGCAGGTACGGGCCTTTTTAACAAAAGCACTGGTACAGCGTCTAAGCTAAAGAAGATTGTAAGCAGGTACGGGCCTTTTTAACAAAAGCACTGGTACAGCGTCTAAGCTAAAGAAGATTGAAATCAGGTACGAGCCTTCTTATTAAAAGCACTGGCAAAGCGTCTAAGCTAAGGAATATTGAAATCAGGTACGAGCCTTCTTATCAAAAGCACTGGTAAAGCGTCTAAGCATAACAAGAATGTAAGCAGGTACGGGCCTTCTTACCAACAGCACTGGTACAGCGTCTAAGCATAACAAGATTGTAAGCAGGTACGGGCCTTCTTACCAACAGCATTGGTACAGCGTCTAAGCTAAAGAATATTGTAAGCAGGTTCAAGCGTCCTTACCATATGGACGAGTACAGTGTAGTCGTTGTCCAAGCTATATAATGTTTAAAGCAGCCATGAACTCAACTGTGCTGGGATTTCAGGCAGCTAGCAATAGCATCTGGTAACCGGTTTCTTTTTCAAATTTCTTATCTTACTGTAATCAACAGACTGCAAAATGATTTGTGTTGGCATGTGTAGTTCAATAATGGATGGTTTGCACAGCTCCGGACTGAGGTTTGCTTCCTGAGCTTACAAAGAATTTTCTAGGTGAAATGAAATTGAACTCTGTTGTGTACGGTATATTTTTGTTACCTGCTTTGATGCTGAACATGTGCTTTCCTTCGCTTACCCAACTGCTGAAGGTAAACTGACCACCCTTTCCTTAGACTCAGCTGGATGTGTGCTCTCCTTTGTTTGCTCAGGCACAGCGTTGGGCACGCACCGCTGTGATGAAGCGGCGTCAGTAGTTTGTGACCATATAAAAATGCTGTATGCATGCAATTGCTTACACGTGGACCGTCCATGTTCTTATCTCAGATGCTGAATTGGGCGCGCGCACCGCTGTGATGAAGCGGCATCAGTTTTTTATTGACCATTTCAAAATGCTTTATGCATGTATCTGCTTTACACGTGCACCGCCCATGTTTTTCTCTCTGGTGCTGAATTGGGCGCGCACTGTCACGCCCAATCGTTGGCAGCGACGAATCGTGAATAAGCTACAGCGACTGACAAACTCTTTCACATCCCTTCCCATGTTAGCCCAAAAGAAGTTAGGGTACATAAAATTCACAGTGCGTCTACTACCGAAGTGCCCATGTTGCCTCAGTAGATGTGCTGAGTCTTAAACTTTGCAAAGAACGTAATTTGATCTGACAGCACCGCTGTGATGAAGCGGCGTCAGTGATAGGTGACCATATCAAAATGCTTTATGCATGTATCTGCTTTACTCGTGCACCGCCCATGTTTTTCTCTCAGATGCTGAATTGGGCTCGCACTGCTGTGAAGGAGCGGCATCAGTAATTGAGACATTCAAAATATACATTGTAATTTCTCACATGTGTGCTTCCATGTATCTTTTCTCAGATACTCAGAGTTGGGTGCACACCACTGTGGAATAGCAGCGTCAGTAACTTGTGCCCATTATAAATATACACTTGATATGCTTACATGTGCGCTGTCCACGTTTCTCTCTGATGCTGAATTGGGATCGCACTGCTGTGATGAAGGAACGTCAGTATTTTGTGACCACATCAGAATGCTGTATGCATGTATTTTCTATATTACACGTGCACCGCCCATGCTTTTCTTTCAGATACTGAATTGGGCTCGCACTGAGGTGAAGGAGCGGCATCAGTAATTGAGACATTCAAAATATGCCTTGTTATTTCTCACATGTGCGCTGTCCACGTGTTTCTCTCAAATGCTGAACTGGGCGTGCACCGCTGTGATGAAGCGGCATCAGTAATTGAGACATTCAAAATATATCTTGTAAATTCTCACATATGTGCTGTCCACATTTCTCTCTCAGATACTGAATTGGGCTCGCACTGATGTGAAGGAGCGGCATCAGTACTTGAGACACTCAAATTATACATTGTAATTTCTCACATGTGTGCTTCCATGTATCTTTTCTCAGATACTCAGAGTTGGGTGCACACCACTGTGGAATAGCAGCGTCAGTAACTTGTGCCCATTATAAATATACACTTGATAAGCTTACATGTGCGCTGTCCACGTTTCTCTCTGATGCTGAATTGGGATCGCACTGCTGTGATGAAGGGGCGTCAGTATTTTGTGACCACATCAGAATGCTTTATGCATGTATTTGCTTTATTACACGTGCACTGCCCATGCTTTTCTTTCAGATGCTGAATTGGGCGCGTACCGCTGTGAAGGATCGGCGTCAGTGTTTGAAAATTTCAAAATTGCCTTGTTATTTCTTACATGTGCGCTGTCCACGTGTCTCTCTCAAATGCTGAACTAGGCGTGCACCGCTGTGATGAAGCGGCATCAGTAATTGAGACATTCAAAATATATCTTGTAATTTCTTACATATGCGCTGTCCACATTTCTCTCTCAGATACTGGATTGGGCTCGCACTGATGTGAAGGAGCGACATCAGTACTTGAGAAACTCAAATTATACATTGTAATTTCTCACATATGCGCTGTCCACGTTTCTTTTCTCAGATACTTAGAGTTGGGGGCACACCACTGTGGAATAGCAGCGTCAGTAATTTGTGCCCGTTAGATATATACATTATTTTCGAATTTGGATTAAAAAGACCTCCAGCCTAGCATGGCTGCTCAACCTATTGAGCCCATTAGAAGTATACATTAGATATGCTTACAAGTGCACTGTCCACGTTTCTCTCTCAGATGCTGAATTGGGCACGCACCGCTGTGATGAAGCGGCATCTGAGGCTGGTGAGCAGTGCTAAAGAGGCGGAGAGGCTGACCCAGGAAGAGCTGTCCAATGCACACCATTCCCTGGCCAAGTTCCAAGCGCAAGCAGGTGACCGCGCTTTGCATGTCAGATCAAATTACGGTCACTGCAAAGTATAAGACTCAGCACATCTACTGCTGGATGGTTTTTCCACCTTGGAGGCCTTTCTTGGTCCGAAGGCGCAACCATTATCAATAAGACTGGCCATCCAGCTTATTGAACAAGACATAAAGAAACTATCAACTGTCAACCAATTTAACTGCTCCGTCACACGATTTGTCGCTGCCAACGATTGGGCGTGACATGCAACTTTTTTTTTCAGTTCGTACAGTTTCTCTTCGATTGGTGCAGTTGAATGTTTGATCGCAGCGTTACTGCTAATTTCAGCTTCCTTGATTTCTTTGAGCTGTCTGATGCACACCATTTTTGCAGTAAGGATCACAAGGATCACTTCACTCACCAAAGTCATCCAAACTTGAGATCCGAATGGGATGTTGTGTGGCTCTGCATCCAGGTGCAGAACAAAAAGTAACATTCTTTCCTAACTCATGCTCTGGCGTGTACACTACCTGCTCTGGTGTGTACACTATGCTCTGGCGTGTACACTACCTGCTCTGGTGTGTACACTATGCTCTGGTGTGTACACTATGCTCTGGTGTGTGCACTACATGCTCTGGTGTGTACACTACCTGCTCTGGTGTGTACACTCATGCTCTGGTGTGTACATTACATGCTCTGGTGTGTACACTCATGCTGGTGTGTACACTACATGCTCTGGTGTGTACACTACCTGCGTCTAAATTTTCTCGTTACCTGCTTTATATGTTTTTGCACTACCTACGTTATTTGTTTTTACACTACCTGCATTATCTCTCTTGCTTTTCCATACCAGACGTGCCCTTTTCAGCACTGTTATCGGCTCTCATCAGGAGACGGTTTCAGGTCAAGCCTGCAACCCTCCTGACCCCATTTATCTTTTTCCTATTCGTTTGGTGGAGGAGTGTTACGGGGTCCCAAAGTGGATCCTTTTCCTTAATCAATGTGGGGAGTGGTTTTTCACTGTCTTCATAGTTCTTCGTTTTCATGCTACCTGCACACACCACCTGCGTTTTTTTTTTTCACACTGGTGTCATGCTAAATCAATGGCATGGACAAATCGTGTGATTTCCCCTGGATTTATAATGTGAGCAACGACAACACTGGGTACCTGCGTTATTGTTCACACGAATATTCTTCAAGTCCTCTATCTACAACTGTGATCCCTCACAAGTTCTCTATCTACAATTGCGATCCTTCATTGTGATCCTTCACAAGTTCTCTATCTACACTTGTGCTCCTTCACACCCCAGGCATGTCAGGGGGTCCCCTTGATCCAGATGCACCCAGTCAAGACCACATGGCTACACTCACACAGCGTGCCGCTCAAGTGAGTCAATGAGGTTGACCTACATTACAGCCCACATGTTTCCATTGACCCTGATGCACACAATCAAGACGATTCTCACACAATCAAGTCTATTCTCACATAATCAAGACCATTCACACACAATCAAGACCATACACACACAGCACGCTGCATGGGTAAGCAAAACCATGTTGCTGTTTGATGATTTGATTTCTCTTCTGATCTGTGAGCATATGCTTCACCACGACCATCTGTTTTTGCTCTATCATAATGCCTTCCACCTTCCTGCTTGTTTTGGTAACTCTCGTTATAATGCTTGGCACCTCTGTTATAATGCTTGTTTTGGCCACTCAATCTCTGTTTTTGCACTATTATAAACTATAATGCTTTCCACCTCCCCGCTTGTTTTGGCCACTCTACTTTATTAAAAATCCACTTCTCCATCCTGCTGGTCATGTTTCCTGTGTGCTTAAAAATAAAACGGTACATATCATATTATGTCCCAATACAAATTAACAGGGTATGTGCTTCATATCTGTCGGTTGTTGGATGGTGCATATCCCAAAATAGCACCTTGTATTGTGATAGATGAACAACAGGGAGAGAAGCCAAGAAGGCAGGAATCGAAAAAGACATTTGACAAGCAGCTACCGCAAGCTCCTCAAATCACACACACACACACACTCTCACACACACTTGTCCTCAGCACGTTTTGCAATCAGAACGGACCAATAGTTCATATACACTTGAAAAGCAGAACATAGGCCAATAGTGCGTACACAGTCACACAGTTTACAGTCAGAACATAGGCCAGCAGTGCCTGCACAGTTACACAGTTTACAATCAGAACATAGGCCAGCAGTGCCTACTCTTCACAATCAGAACGTAGGCCAATTGTGCATACACTTTGCAATCAGAACATGCTATGGTAGGCCAACAATGCTTACTAATGCTTATTAAGTTATTTGCATGTACTTCACTACACCACACCTTTGAGCCAAAGTGCCGGCCAATAGTGACCAATTAATTCGCATATCTTGTTTTGTACCCATTCAACTGCGCAGGCTGCCGCACAAGCAGCTGCGCTTCCAGCTAACCCACCAGAAGTGCAACCAGAAAGCCTGCCCACCCTGTACGTTGTATCAAATCATGTAAATGATGAAGACTTCCCAAGGTGAGGGAGTAATACCAAAAGTATGTGTAGGTCAGGGGTGTGTATGGTGTCAAATCATGTAGAGGATGTAGACTTCTTAAGGCAAGGGTGTGATACCAAAACTATTTCTAAGACAGGTTAGGGGTGCGCATGGTATCAGATCATGTAGAGGATGGAGGCCACCAAGGTATGGTAGTAATACCAAAAGTATGTGTACCTATGTCAGGGGTGCATGCATGGTGTCAAATCATGTAGAGGAGGAAGACTTCTTAAGGTAAGGGTGTAATACCAAAAGTTTTGGTCCAAAACTGTTTCTAAGACAGGTCAGGGGTGTGCATGGAATCTGATACCATCATGTAGAGGATGGAGACTTTTCTAGGTAAGAGATGGACACGTGGTTTGCCGTGTCAAAAATAGGACAGGATGCATACGGTGTTAACATGTTCGACTTGTTATTTTACTTTATTGAGCGAATGAAGCCCTAGGCTTCCCTAAATTGAGTAGTTGATGCATGCTCTCTCTTGGATCGAGTTATGAGTAACACCAATAAAAAAACGACGTCAGAGTTCCAATGTTCAAGGTGTCCAACCATGTCAAGAACCTAGTCATCCAGATGAGTCATTTGCGCCTGAAGTACAGGAAATTCTGCATATGCTGCGGCCCTGTTAGGAATTGGCTCGACCTTGTGAAGAACCTAAGTCAGGTATTCAGATGCGTCAATCGTGCTTGAAGCACAGGAACTGGATCAACCTTGTCAAGAACTTAGGTCAGATTTTTCAGATGAGTCATCCACGCCTGAAGTACAGGAATTGGCTCGACCTTGTCAAGAAACTAGGTCAGGTATCCAGATGAGTCATTTGCACCTGAAGTACAGGAAATTATGCACATGCTGCGGCCCTGTCAGGAATTGGCTTGACCTTGTGAGGAACCTAAGTCAGGTATTCAGATGAGTCAATCGCGCTTGAAGTACATGAATTGGCTCGACCTTGTCAATAACCTAGGTGAGGTATTCAGATGAGTTAATTGCGCTTTAAGCACAGGATCTGGCTCATACTATGAGCCATTAAGATTGGCCAGAACCACATGCGTATACACCAAATACTCTGTAGATTCAATACTTGAGGTACCGCACATACACCATTTATGGCCAGTCCTACTCATGTAGATAATTGGTTCGATGCCCAACAACATCAAGGACAGAAGCATTTCAAAACACATTTGTGTGTGACGGTAAACGGCACCCCAAAGAACAGATCGCGGTGGAAGCCTTGAGTAAATAATAAAAGATGTGGTGAAGCGTCCTGGTTTCAATTCAAACAGGTTGCGTGAGTGCTGTAATACAGCAGAGTGCCTTTGCTTCAGTAGAGTGTTGTACTACTCAAGTACTGCTCTTGTGGTTTATTAGTCCAAGGAGGGTGCCACCACCTTATATTGCCAAGGACCTCCTTTAAAACGATCGCGAGCCAGGCTCTACAAGGAGGGTCACACTCAAGTTGGATTGCTTATTTGCAACCTGCTGCCTGGGTCAAACCGTTCTGGTGGTGCCTCTGTGCTGGTCAAAGCAAAGAAGTGGCAAGGGACACTGCACACAACTAGCTGGCATGTCATGCTCTTCTACATCCTGCCGCCCAAGTTTTGTGCAGCTAGACGCCTTTTCGTGTTTCCCCTCTCACACACACGCTGCCCCTCACTCATTTTTCTCAAAACACACACACACACACTACACACACACACGCACACACACACAAGCTCCTGCTGTGACCGTAACGACCCAGGTTTTACCGAGCTGTGGATGCTTTTGTGCTGCCCAGCAGAGGAGAGGGATGGGGGAGGCCCCATGTTGAGGTGTGTAGTGCTCTAAATAAATATGAGTCAAAGACGTGGCAAGTTGAATGAAAACTTCTCCTTGGTTGATTTAAAGTGGTCTTGAGAGGACGTGATCAATAGGAATAGAATAATCAGGCGGGTTTGATCCTCCGAGGTACACAATAGGATCCTCTGAAGGGCACAATAGGATCCTCTGAAGTGCACAATAGGAATAGATTTATCAAGTGGGGTTGGTCCTCTGAAGTGCACAACAATGGCGTGTCCGTAGTACACCTTAGTAAGCATCAACCTGTCATGCATGCAACCTTAGTAAGGTACGCGGAGTTTGGTCAATTGTATATAAATGACCAAACTCCAGGCACCTTTGTACCACGGAAACGTAGTACACACCTTTGTACCAATTGTGTTGAACCAAACAAAGAAGAGGATCCTTATGTCCGAGATGTGCGTATGGAGTTCAAGAAGTGAAGACATGTCTGGATGGCAGGCTTTTGCCAGAGCGAGTTTCAGTTTGGAGTCCAACCTTATTGGTAATTGCTATATTGATAATGGATTTGAGTCTGACTTTATTGAACACTGCAGAATTGCAGCATTGCAGCATTGATTGGTGATGGAAATGAGTCTTGACCTTTAAGGTCATTGCAGAATGGCAGCATTGCAGGATTGATTGATCATTGCAGCATTGCTTTGAAGTCTAACCCTTTCGATCATTGCAGCGCAGACTCTTACGTTTTATACCAAATGGGGCAAAGACACATCAGAAACCAGGAAAGAATGTGCAGTCCTTGTATACAAAGGAAGGGAAAGCTGCACAAGCAGCAAAATCAATGCCCACAATTATTCAGAGAAAGCATGCAGTATCCTTATTTTTCACTTTTTAGTCCCCCTCAACCTCCCTGGTGTTCTTGCATCATACGATCTGCTTACGATTATAACCAAACTGCGCCGTACGTACACAGGTCATGTAAATGGGCCTGCCCTCCTTTACTAAAACGCGTCTTGCCCACACAGGCTATGTCGATGGGTCTGCCCGTCATCTCTACAAACTGGAGCGGCATTCAAGCGTACCTGGATGAAAGTGTTGGCTACCCCATCGAAGTGAGTGCTGCGCATCTGCCGCATTCCTATGTGTTTGTGTGTTTGTGTCCGAGTGAAAGCGTGGGCCACTACCCATACAAGCGAGTGCAGTCAGCATGTCATGATGACTACGAATGTGGAGCATTTTGCTCTTTATTTTTTGGGCACTTAAGAATACAAATGTGGAGCTTTTTGCGTATAGTGTTTAGTTTAGTAAGTACCCAAGCACACACAGTCTGAGTTCCTCTTCCGTTTCTCTTAGCAAGATAGTGAGTGCAATCTAGGAACTCAATGCAGGATTGCAAGCTCTAACACAGGTGGATGACTTGGATTTCTTTTCCATGTCAAACCAGCACGACAGCAAGTGCTTTCCAGCAGCTCAAAGCATGTTTGTATAACATAACACAGGTGGACGGCTCGGATCTTTTTACCATGTCATTCCCAGCACAACGACGACAGCACGCTCGAAGCTTGTTTGTATATCGTAAGCATGGTTTTATATTGTAACACAGGTGGACGGCTTGGATCTTTTTACCATGTCATTCCCAGCACAACGACGACAGCACGCTCGAAGCATGTTTGTATGTCGTAAGCATGATTTTATATTGTAACACAGGTGGACGGCTTGGATATTTTTACCATGTCATTCCCAGCACAACGACGACAGCACGCTCAAAGCATGTTTGTATATCGTAAGCATGATTTTATATTGTAACACAGGTGGATGGCTTGGTGCCTACTGGAAGCGATGTGTGGTGGTTCAAAGATTCAAACTGGGCGCAACCAAGTATCTCTCACCTGCGCCGGTTGATGAGACGTGTCGTAACTAATCCCCAGGTAAAGAAAGAAAAGAAAAGAAAAGAAAAGAAAAGAAAAGAAAAGAAAAGAAAAGAAAAGAAAAGAAAAGAAAAACTAATCCCCAGGTAAGTCTAAAGCTCTTCATTGAGGTTGCAGCATGTAGCATTTAAAAAGGCATCTCACTGCAGGCATGCATGAGGCTGTTCATGCCTGTTACTCGCTGCTGAAGCTGCCTTTAGACTTTTCAGTTCTGGGTCGCAAAGAAACACACACAGCTTCTTGTACGTTTTGCTGAACCTTTGCATTCAGTGATCGACGCACTTCTTGAACATAACGAAATTGAAGTAGCTGTAATGTTTCAAAAGTGTGCGGTTTTGGCATGTATTCAATTGTGGGCTCAGACCCTTAGCAAATTGTCACTTGCAAAATGACAGTGTCATCGTTGTCCTGGTCTTGCACTGACTGGTGCGAATGCGTGACTGCACGAATCATTGGCGAGCTCTCCTCAAACAAACTAGCTGATTGGTGTACTCGGAAAATTCAAGCTCGATGGAACAGATCCGAATTTTGTGTAAGGCAAAGGCGATCATTGCTACAAAGCAGCATGTCTGTCTTGTAAACAAATTGTGCAGCATAATTGTCAAGTATTATTAATGATCAGGGTTGGCCAGAACCGTATAAATGCACCGTATATGACCGTATATTTGGTGATTTCCCTGCCAAAAATTCCGAGTATACACCGTATATAGGTATATGGTTCTGGCCAACCCTATTAATGATACAGCAAGTCTGTGGCAGGTAGTACGTAGTCATGAGCAATGGTTAGACTAGCTATAACCCTGTATGTGTTCCTGACCACACATTAGGCCCCAAAAGCAAAATGCACGTGGCAGGGCTGCACATGAGCAATGATAAATGGAACATAACACATAACAACACTGATTGTACGCTCACAATCACACCACAAGCTCGGGAGGCAGAGGCACGTGGCAGGGCTGCACGTGAACATTGATAAATGGCACATAACACATAGCACTAACTGAACGCTCACGATCACACAACGCGCCCAGGAGGCAAAGGCACGTGGCATGGCTGCACATGAACATTAATATATGAATATATGGCATAACACATAGCACTAATTGAACGCTCACGATCACACAACGCGCCCAGGAGGCAAAGGCACGTGGCAGGGCTGCACGTGAGCGTATGGTGCGGGAGTACAGCCCTGAGGCTCTGGGGCCCTTTGTTGCCAATCTGCTGAGGCAAGCAGATGCTTATATTCCCTAGACCAGTTTGCTGAGTGTGAGGGGCGGGGTGCCATTCTTAGTATTAATGGCCTTATTTCATCAACCGTCGTTGATGACAGCGCTGGATGTTTATGAACTGGAAAGCGGCGTTTATGATGAGGCGTCAACAGCTACTTACAACTTAAAAACTAACAGAGCCCAGCAGCCCAGCAGCCCAGTACGCAGCCCTGATCTATGCCTTTCGTCACGCACATGTGAAAAAGCTTTCAATATTGATCAATGTTGGAGGATTTATTGTCGTCAAACATTCTGATTATTGTTTGATCTCATCTATTTGTTGCAGCATACCGAGGCAAGTGCAGCACAGAGCTTACCTGGTAACTGACTATGTACATGTGCTGATGGAATATGAACCTCTTTATAAATGTGCGTGTGACGCATGCAGCCCTGATGGATTGATCAATGAAGAATCCTTTTAGGAATATCAACGATTTGTATACGAAGCCCTCCACGAGATCGGCGGCGGCGCAGAGACCCAATAAAAAATGCCAGCTAACTCAATGAAAAATGCCAACAAGTTAGTTGGGAGTGAGGATGCAAGGTACAACCCAAGGTACATCCCCGACCATGTTCCCAGCTTCCAAAAACTCACGTATGGCTTTAAAAAATTCATAAATATATCTCATAAATATATCTCATATAATTTATTTGCGCCTTTTGTGTCGCATGTAAAAGATGTACAGAAAAACAATTTCTGCATTATATCGAGCATGCGATGGCTAGTAAAATGAACGCGCATTTGAGGGTTAATCCTTCAAATGTATTCCTCTCCCCTCAGCTCAGAGAGAGGGAGCCCCACCACACAGCTCCTCCCCTCAAGCAGCGCACGCACAGGAGGAAGTACCTGCACCCAAAGCTTTACAGCAGCACCGTTCAGCACGGCCACAGCAGCTTAAATTTGCTTCCTGCAAGTCCTCCACTTCCTCCCGCATGGTATTCTGACCCGCAGGACAGCCAACAGCAGCAGCAGCAGCAGCAGCAGCAGCAGCAGCAAGAGCCGTGGCCCTCCTCAACACTCGCTCCTCCACACCCCTTGGCTGCGTGGACTAATGCAGACCCTGCAGCAGTTGATCCTTCAGCAGGAGTGGAACTTCAGGAGGACTTCAGCGGCACTGAGGGATGGAATGGTGGTATAGGTAGCCCCTCGGTGCCGTGTCTGCTGGACAGTCTCGGGAGCAGCACGGTTGAGACCACAGGTGCGTGTGTGCCTGAGTCGAAAGCATGCAGCACCTACCTTTGCTTACACTTAGTCACTTACACACCACGTTCTGTTCAGTCGCACACGTCCAACTACTTGTGCACATGGAAGCTTCCTGCACATCATGCACTCGGACCCTGGTTATTCCTAACCGCCTGCACCTCACGTTGTGGACTGCTCCTTCCACTTCACTTCCGCAGTTCTGCAGGCTGACGGTTCAGAGCGACAGCAGAGGGGTAGAGGGTCAGCACATGAGGAGGACGGTTCAGAGCGACAGCAGAGGGGTAGAGGGTCAGCACATGAGGAGGACAGCATCAGCATAAAGGGTCAGCAGTTGCTCCGACCTGAGGTGCACACACACAGCTCACAAAACTCCTCACCACAGTTAAGCGCAGCCTCCCAGGCGCCACCTGTGAGGTCAGCTACCAACTTCAGCAGCAGCAGCACCAGCAGCAACGAAAAGAGCAATGAGGACTGCAGCAACAGCAGTGCTAGCAGCATTCCTGTACCAACCAAGCCAACAAAGAAGGCGACCAAATCAGCAGCAGCAAAGTCCAGCGGCAGTCCTGTCCCTACTAAGCCATCAAAGAAGGCGACCAAAGCAGCTGCAGCAAAGTCCAGCAGCGACAGCAACAGCAGCAGCAGCAGCAGCGATGCCAGCAGCAGGCCTGTCCCTACCAAGCCACCGAAGAAGGCGACCAAATCAGCTGAAGCAAAGTCCGCAGTAGCCAAAGCTGCACCTGCCACCAAAAAGGGGGGGCAGCAGCTACACTCACCAACGTCACATCTGAATCAGCTAAGCCCACAGCAGCCCTATAACCCGCAGCTGGAATTACAGCAGAAGGACAGCTCGCAACAACAACAACAGCAGCAGCAGCAGCAGCAGCAGCAGCGGAGCGCGCGCCAGCTGCAGAAAGATTCACCCATTCCATGGAAAGACTCCATGGCTGCCATGCTTGCAAGCCATGATCTCCCCCCGGAGGTGGTGGAGGGCCTGTTGGCGGCTGTGGCGCAGGGCAAGGTGTCCAGGTGAGGTGGTGTGTGTGTGTGTGTGTGTGTATGTGTGTATGTATTTGTGTGTGTGTGCGTGTGTGTGCGTGCGTGTGTGTGTGTGTGTGTTTGTTTGTGTGTGTGTGCGTGTGTGTGTGTGTGTGAATTTGTGTGTGTTTGTTTGTTTGTGTGTGTGTGTTTGTGTGTATGTGTGTGTGCACGTGTGTGTGCGTGTGTGTTTGTGTGTGTGCACGTGTGTGTGCACGTGTGTGTGCGTGTGTGTGTGTGCGTGTGTGTGTGTGTGTTGGGGCTTTGGTGCATGTGGACATAGGTAGGTGTTGGTGTGTATGTGGGGGGAAATGGGTGGGGGTAGCCTGGCTAAACCTATTGATGACTAAGGTTGGCCAGACCCATACATTTATACTTCGTATATGACTGTATATTTGGTGAGTTCCCTGCCAAACATTATGTACATACTGTCTATGTACATGGTTCTGGCCGAACCTATCCACGACTAGGGTTGGCCAGAACCATACATATACGGCGTATATACGGTATGCTTGGCAGGGATATCACAAAATATACGGTCACATACGGTGTATATATACGGTCCTGGCCAACCCTATCCATGACCCACAACACACCTACACCCACACGATTTCATTCCGCAGGACTGAGGCTGTTCTGGAGAGGCTTTTGATCAGGTGTGTTCCCTTGTGATTGTATGTGTTTATGTGTGCTTGCTTGCTTGCATGTGTGTGTTGGGGGGGTGGGGGGTAAGTGTGGGTGTGTGCTTGTTTGCGTGTGTTCTTGCGTGTGTGTGTCCATAACTTCAGTACTTTTCCAATATAGGCATGCATACGATATAGCTTGCAAACGGACACATGTGTGGTACAAACACACATTTACAAACACACACGCACACACACGCACACGCACACACACACACACACACACACACACACACGTGGTACCCACAATCGCAGGGTGCTGGATGCGGGCGAGGACTTGGGGGTGAGCATGGATACCATCCACACAGGTACGTACGAGCTGCTGTGCGTGCGTGCCTTGTTTGTGCGTGGGTTTGTGTGCGGCTGAATAGATGTAAGATGTGTCATGTCTCATTTAGGTCGGCCAGAATTGAGCTGCTTTGCGTGTGTGCCTTGTTTGCGCGTGGGTTTGTGTGCGGCTGAATAGACGTAAGATGTGTCATGTCTCATTAGGGTCGGCCAGAACCGAGCTGCTGTGCGTGTGTGCCTTGTTTGTGCGTGGGTTTGTGTGCGGCTGAATAGACGTAAGGTGTGTCATGTCTCATTAGGGTTGGCCAGAACCGAGCCGCTGTGCGTGCGTGCCTTGTTTGTGCGTGGGTTTGTGTGCGGCTGAATAGACGTAAGGTGTATCATGTCTCATTAGGGTCGGCCAGAGCCGTGTATATGCACCATATATAGGGTTGGCCAGAACCGTATATATACACCGTATATGACCGTATATTTGGTGAGTTCCCTGCCAAAAATACCGCATAAACACCATATATATATGGTTCTGGCCAACCCTAACCATATATGACCGTGCATTCAGTGATTCCCCGCCAGAAAATGCTGTATGTACATCACATATTTATAGGGTTGGCCAGAACCATACATATACGGTGTGTATACAGTATTTTTGGCAGGGAATTCACCAAATATACGGTCATATACGGTGTATATATACGGTTCTGGCCAACCCTACTTATTTAGCTTGGTAGGTACCACGTGTTTTGTCTCTGTGTGTGGGTTTATAGCTGTGTGGGCCCGTGTCCGTGTGCTACGATGAATCTTGTGCAGGGTTGGTTAGGTGTAAGCTTCTCTGCGCGTGTTCCCTTGTCTGTGTGACACAGAATGATGGATGGCTCAGTGAGTGCATCACACTCCTCATCTGTTTGTGACTACCTATTAGCTGTGGCTCAATGAGTGCATCACACTCCTCATCTGTTTGTGGCTTCCTATTAGCTGTGGCTCAGTAAGTGCATCACACTCCTCATCTGTTTGTGGCTACTTATAAGCTGCTACTTATTAGCTGCGGCTCAGTGAGTGCATCACACTCCTCATCTGTTTGTGACTACCTATTAGCTGCGGCTCAGTGAGTGCATCACACTCCTCATCTGTTTGTGGCTACCTACCAGCTGCGGCTCAGTGAGTGCATCACACTCCTCATCTGTTTGTGGCTACTTATAAACTGCTACTTATTAGCTGTGGCTCAGTAAGTGCATCACACTCCTCATCTGTTTGTGGCTACTTATAAGCTGCTACTTATTAGCTGCGGCTCAGTGAGTGCATCACACTCCTCATCTGTTTGTGGCTACTTATTAGCTGCGGCTCAGTGAGTGCATCACACTCCTCATCTGTTTGTGGCTTCCTATTAGCTGTGGCTCAGTAAGTGCATCACATTCCCCATCTGTTTATGGCTAGCTGCGTAGGTGTGTGGCCGTGCGTTGCGGTGATTTCTGTACAGTGATTTCTGTACAGTGATTTCTGTACAGTGATTTCTGTACAGTGATTTCTCCACAGTGATTTCTGTACAGTGATTTCTGTACAGTGATTTCTCCACAGTGATTTCTGTACAGCGATTTCTCTACAGTGATTTCTCGACTGTTGAGGTCAGGTGCGAGCGAGCTGCTCTGCACGTGCTTTTTGCCTGTGGGTGGGTTTGTGGCTGCATAGGTGTGTGTGTGGCTGCAAGGGTGTGTGTTTGTTGCTGCATAGATGTGTGTGGCTGCTTAGGTGTGTGGCTGTTTAGGTGTGTGGCTGCATAGGTGTGTGGCTGTATAGGTGTGTGGCTGTGGCTGCAAGGGTGTGTGTTTATGGCTGCATAGGTGTGTGGCTGCATATGTGTGTGGCTGTATAGGTGTGTGTGGCTGCATAGGTGTGCGTGGCTGCATAGATATGTGTGGCTGCATAGGTGTGTGTGGCTGCATATGTGTGTGGCTGTATATGTGTATGTGGCTGCATAGGTGTGTGTGTGAGTGGCTGCATAGGTGTGTGGCTGCATATATATGTGTGGCTGTATAGATGTGTGGCTGCATTTGGTGTGTGTGTGTGTGTGTGTATGGCTGCATTTGGTGTGTGTGGCTGCATTTGGTGTATGTGTGTGTGTGTGGCTGTGTGTGTGTGTGGCTGTGTGTTACTCCGACTTGTCAGCTGTGATTCTCATCTATGTGATCTCATCTATGTGATCCTCATCTACGTGTGATTCTGTGTGATCCTCATCTATATATGTGATCCTCATCTTCGTATGGGATCCTCATCTATGTGCGGTGAGTATGAGCCGTGCGTTTCTTGTGTGGTTATGATTTAACACGCAAGCGCACACATGCGCACACACACACACACACACACAAACACACACACATACACACACAAACACACACACACACACAAAACACACACACACACCACCACCACCACCACACGCACACACCAGCACACATTCACACACACAGTCTTACACCGCCAGCTGCGTGGGAGGAAAAGGCAAAAAGGCACTAAAAAAAAACTCCATGTCTGTGCTTCAAGAAAGGCACACAAAACATGCACACACACACACGCACATACACACACACGCACATACACACACGCACATACACACACACAAACACACAAACACACACATGCACACACATGCACACACATGCACACACACATACATACACGCACACACACACATACAAACACGCACACACACACACATACACACACACACATGCACACACACAGTTTTACGCCGTCAGCCGCGTGTGCTGCTGAAGCAGCCCCTGTCTGTGCTTCAGGAAAAGGCAAGTGCGTTGAAGGTGCTGCTCGGATGCTGTCGAGAGGAGTTTGAAGAGGAGAAAGAAGTGGAGTGGGAAGAGGAGGAGGAGGAGGGGGAGGAGAGGGAGGAGG
>Ga0307948_1001348_pt1 | contig 17352 bp, 18 predicted proteins | sample OrgLakmetagen280_FD_201824 | JGI IMG/M metagenome (GOLD analysis project Ga0307948, IMG submission 201824) | Saline water microbial communities from Organic Lake, Antarctica - #280 | ecosystem: Environmental > Aquatic > Non-marine Saline and Alkaline > Saline | place: Antarctica: Organic Lake...
AATTCGGGGCAGCAAGGGACACGTGAATTGTGGTGTCACCCAGAAGGAGGGTGGGAAAGAAGAGGGGGGGAATTCGGGGCAGCAAGGGACACGTGAATTGTGGTGTCACCAAGTAGGGGGGTGGGAAAGCAGAGGGGGGAATTGAGGGCAGCAAGGGACACGTGAAATGTGGTGTCACCAAAAAGGGGGGTGGGAAAGAAGAGGGGGGGAGTTTGGGGCAGCGCGGGGGACATCCTCAGCCCCACGGCACAGGGCAGCAGCAAAGGGAGAACAAGCGAAGAGAACAAAGGGAACGCGTGTTGAGTGGCAGGAAGGAGAGAGACCAAGAGGGACGTACAGAAGCAGCAGGAGAGGAATGCATGAATGCCATCTAGATGGATACATTACCGACAACACATACATATAATCTTCATAAACACATTGACACACAATCACAAGCATATACCCACAAACTCACACCCACACCCACATCCACGCCCACGCCCACACCCACACCCACATCCACACCTACACCCACACCTACACCCACACTTACACCCACACCCACACCCACACCAACACATACACACACGTACACACGCACGCACATCAATGCTCCAGGTTGTCTCTCCCAGCGTTTTCTGCTCGCCCAGGAAGAGCGCGATGAACAGCAGCGGCACCGCCGACATGGCGTTTGTGTAGTACACACGCCCCCAGCTAGTCATTGGCACACTGTCACACATGTGCTTGACGTAGATGCCCTCAAACGTAAAGGCCACGTACCTGTGTGTGCATGTGTGTGTGCTTCTGTGTGTGTGCATGTGTGTGTGTGTGCGTGTGTGTGTACACGTGTGTGAGCAGATGGTAGCGTGCATATGTGCAAAGGTGTGAGTGTGTGCATAGGTGTGAGTGTGTGTGCTTGATGTGCTTAATGTGCTTGATGTACACAAACGCGTGGACAGCGCGCACCTATGCTTTTGCTAGTGTACAAACACATACACATGTGCACACACACACAGGCACACACACACGTACACGCACATGCACACGCACACGCACACGCACACACATGCACACGCACACGCACACGCACACGCACACGCACACACACACACGCACACGCATACACATACGCACACACACGCACACACGCACACAAACCATACTCGAACACACACACACGCACACACAGGCACACACACACACGCAAACACACCATGCAGCCAGCCACAAGTATGCCTCCAACTTGAAGGCGGTGTCTACAAGCACGTAGCCTAGTGCGCCTCCGATTAAGAAAATGAGGCACATCCAGCTGCGTAGGCTGGGCAGGGCACGGCCCAAGAACATCCAATCACACAGTGACATGATCATGGGGGTGCTGGATCTGAAAGTGATGAACGTCTCGACGTTTGAGTTTTGGAGCACCTGTGAACAAATGTGCGTGTGCAAAGGACATCCAATCACACGGTGACATGATGATGGGGGTGCTCGATCTGAAAGCGATGAACGTCTCGACGGCACTCACACACACACACACATACACACACACACGCACACACACACACGCACGTTAGCACAAACACACACACACACAAACACGGGTAGTGCACAAAGAAGTCTTATTTGTTAACAGTGTCAGGATCGATTGAACTCACAAACGCCGCTATGTCTTAACATGGTATGTAGGGCTAACGAACACATGTGTGCAAATTGCAAATATGAAATATAATATGCGGCATGTTAAGACATGTTTTGGGTTGGCCAGAGCCGTTTATTTACACCGTATATGACCGTATGTTCGGTGAATTCCCTGCCAAAAATACCTTATATACACCGTATTTATACGGTTCTGGCCAACCCTAGACCTTTTGGTGGCAGGTAGTTATCTGAACGTCAGTAGGGTTGGCCAGAACCAAATTTAGATGGTGTAAGTACGGTATTTTTGGCAGGGGAATTACCAAATATACGGTCATATACGTTGTAAATAAACGGTCCTGGCCAACCCTAAACATAAGGTTTCTTATGGTGAGCGGTGCACTTACTTGGCTCTGGCCAACCCTACGTGTATAATCAGGCCTGCGCACGTACGCCGTAAAGTTGGATTTAGGACCGTAATTACGGTACCGACCGTGATCACCCCGTACAGTACGGTCCACATCACGGTCGGCCAAAATTACGGTGGCAGATCGAACAAGACGGTGCCAACATACAGTACCTTTTTGACCATAATTTGGCCGTTTGGCTCCAATTTTGGCCCAAAACACGAATTATTTTTGCAACATTTGTTCAAGTATAAAATGCTAATTGTTAACAAGGAATCAAGTACTGCATCCGACTTTGAGTTCCATGCAAGCCACTGATGGGCCCTTCCCCCGAGCTGATGCAGCCCCAATCCAGCCTCAGGGTCGTTCAGGGAAGCATTGTGTGGTGTCAGCACATAAGAGGAGCATGCTGGAGATGGAATTGGGAGGTGCTGGGGTAGAGAGGCCTTTCTGAGGCCATTTTTGCACTGGCAGTGCCAGCTTGGCACCGTACCGTACACCGTACAGTAAGATGCCGTAATTACGGTAAATTACGATCCTTCAAAATCGTAATTACGGTATGTACAGTACAAATTGTACAGCGCCGTACAGTGCACAGGCCTGAGTGTAACACAATGCAGAGCGGTACGATGCAGCGCAGTGTCCGGGAAAATGTAACCAGATTCTTTTTTATCAGGCATTAAATGAGAACCACGTGCATCTAAACACCTTGAACTAAAAATGAGTGTTGTTGCATGAAGGCCTAAAGCGATGGCATGGTGAACTAAGAAATCACCTGGTCTAATTGTTAAAAATAAAGAGCTTTGCGCACACCTTGATGTTGGCGAAGATGGTGCCCAGGAATCCTAGGGTGACCCACAAAAAGGGCTTAAATTTGGACCACTCAAAACGGTCCACTTCAATGACACCTAAGGCACCCCCCGTGCGTGCTACAAACGCTGACACCGCCAGCTGGCAAAACAGGAGGAAGGAGGGGGCAGGGATCTGGTGCACTGCAACCTACGCACAAAATACTGTGTGTATGCAAAGTTGATGCACTGTGTATGTATGTATGTGTGCGCGCCTCTAAAGCTGACACTGCTAGGTGGCAGAGGAGGAGGAAGGAGTGGGCAGGAACCCGGTGCACTGCCATTTATGCACACATTCATATGTGTGCAATGCACAAATCCCGCACCCTTCAGTAGTTTGCTTCACTTCATAGATCACAGAGATTACATTAAGCAGTTAGACATCCTGACTCCAGCCTTCACTTGACCCATCCGCATCCCTGGTGTAATCTAGGATGCAACGCATCAATAAGAGACAAGAGCATGCTCGTGAAAGGTTAAATTTAGGATGTGGCAGGGACATGTAATGATATTTGTATAAATGTGCATTTGTGTATGCTTATGCATGTGCACATGCTTGTATGTTTTGTGTGCGTGTGTGTTTACTGGATGTGGCAGGAACTGATTGGGTGCGTTTTGTTAACAAGAGTGAAGGAAAGAGCTGCCACTCCCCACTGAGAGCCCCACTGCACATGCAATGTCATGAGTTGCAGCACGTCAAAATAAAAAGGAGATTGAGAGAGGTGTCACAGGCTGATCAGCCGGACAGTCTGGCTGAAAGTCTCCATGTAAATCTAAATCTTGAGAGAGGTGTCAGAGGGAATGGTGACGTTATGGATCTGGCACACCACAACCTACCTGTGTGTACATCCAGGCGTACGTGCAAAACTTTGTGCATACATGCCTACTAGCAGTCATTGTTGGTATGTTTACGTGAGGTATGATGGACAGCTACAATTGGGAGCGTGAATGGTGGTTCCAGCTTTATTCCCCATCTACTTGTGAGTTGCAAGTTAAAAAAAAAGCACGTCATTGACCATCGTCTGGCAGCAAGTGTTGGGCAAGAGCAGCGTGCGTGCTGCCGTTTGCCACCCGTGCGTCAAATGAGTTTGTGTTCACAGAGCACCCTGCCAGATATGAAATGCGTTTCAAACAGGCTTGCACAGCACGTGCTATTCTGTTTTAAATTCCACTTGATGATATCACAAGATATTTCATAATTATTCGTGAAGCAAAGGAACGGTCTTAGCTTATTTACACCTGTGACTACTGTGGCAAATGAATTGCCAGAGGCAATATTGCATATTTCCTGCATACGACAGACCCTCATAGCGTAGCGTATTCGTAGCATAGCGTAGCATAGCTAGCGTATTGTGCAACCCTGGTTTCAAACGAGATCGTGCGTTGATGGAGGGCACACACTGCCATTTGTGAGTTCTGTGTCCAACGAAAGCGCTTGTTGATCGAGGGTGTGCGCGCTGCTGTCTGTGTATGCATGTCAAATAAGGGCATGCTGGAAGAGGGCACGCACTTCTTTTCGTGGACTGCACTCTAATCAGAGCACGCACAGCCATTACTAAGTGTGTGTACTGCTCATTTGACTTCCAGTGGCATGTTACACGCTTACACCTGGTTGCGTTTTGAAATAGAGTACACACGGCCATTACTAAGTGCGTGCACTGCTCATTTGACTTCCAGTGGCATGTGACACGCTTACACCTGGTTGCGTTTTGAAATAGAGTACACACGGCCATTACTAAGTGCATGCACTGCTCATTTGACTTCCAGTGGCATGTGACACGCTTGCGCTTACACCGGGCATGCAGTTGGCTAGTGACGGTGCATGCTCTCATTCTATCAAGGCACGCTATTATTGGAGATTGGAGGGGGAAAAAGGAGGGGGGAATCAGCAGGAAGCTTGGAAACTCAATGCTGTTCCAGGCAACAGGTCATACAATTTGCCAACGGAGCAGAATGGGGGAAAGGTCAGATTAAGGGCAAACTTTGGGGAAGGAAGATATTAAAGGTGGACGTTTGGGATGCCACAGGTATGTGGTATGTGCATGAAAACTGCAGGGCATCCGACGACAGGAATAAGGGGACAGAGGTTAGACAACGTAAGACCAACAGGGGCGCAAAAGAGAGGAGCTGAAACTAATTGTTTGACACGAGCTGTTGCGTGACAAATGAAACCCTGACATTTCAAAGTGCAATTTCCAAAAAGCCGGGCTCTATAAGCCGGTAGAGAGAACAAGAGGCTGTAAGGGGGACACACAAATGCGCGAGTGCTTGCCATACAAAGCACGTGCTTGTGTTCAGTGGGCAAGAGAGAGAGGTTAGCTGTCCTCAGACCATAAATGCCACAGACTATCTTGTTGTAGAGTGAGTGTCAAAGAAGAAGAACACAAAAGGACACACAACCTTGGGCTTGCAGCGCTTTACAAAGTACTTTTCGCTAGATGACAGTTCAAGCATGAATGCATACGATTGATTTAGCGCGTGAATGCACAGACACTTATCATTCAGCACGTGCGTACATGTGTGCCCCCGACGTGCATCCTCTCTTGGTTTTCCTTCCCACCTTGTTTATTACCTGCACAGGTACGACAGGGGGTGTGAAAGCTCTTTAGAAAAGAAGCACTTAATTATCTGTACGCGTTATGAAGCATCCGTCAGCAGAAAGTGCAAGCACATAGCTGTCACATTCCGTCACACAGCAAAGACTACAGCAAAGACTCACCAGCATCGTTGAACTGCACAGCGCATAGTACAGAGTCAAGGCCACCTGTGCAAACAGAAGCATGACACAATGTAGTCTCCTCTGTCTAACATGTGCATATGACATTGACAGTTGAAAGGCAGGTATAAGCGCCCTTTTGCTGCGAGCAAGCAGCCATGTATTTGTGCTGCTGTCAATTGTAGATGCATGCTAACAACATGTGCACGGCAACCACAGGTGCTGTTTAGTTTACTACTTTTGCTCTATGTGTGCATTTGCGTACTCCTCACCGTGACGGACAGCCATACGCTCTTTGCTTTTATTTCGTCGATACCACTACCTCCTCCTTTTCCCTCCCCATCGCCCATGTCGTTTGTCCGGACTGACGACTTGTGCCCATGTATAAGGGGCTGCCTTTCCGACATTACTAGCCCCTGAATTAAGAATACAAAATATTATTATTGGAACTACTTTCAAACTAAAAACGAAAAAAGTCCCACTTTTAGTCTTTTTTGTCAACAAAATGAATGTATTCAACGGCAGTAGTGTTCAGTTCCTCCCACAAGCCAACTTTGTGCCGTGCAAGCACCCTATAGTTAGGAAGACACCGCGGGAAGTATGCGCTCACACACAAAGTTCTCAAGCACCACAACAAGCACCAGTCAGAAGTTTGGAGCAAGTCACGCACCTGGGAAGGAGGAGCATTCTGTATTCTGCCCCTGTAATCTCACTATTCCTTCAAAGCCACCTGCTCGCTCGAGCTGATCAAAACATTTCAAAAGTGTTTGTGGCAGGTGCGTACAGTTTGTGCTTCTTCTCTTCTAATGTTATTCAGTGATGCCCTTTTCCTTGCAGGTGCTAAGAAGCGTGATCAGCCCTCGCCTTCTTAGTTTAATAACCCGTTGATGAGGAGAAAAAGTCGTGCTCAGTACACGTGCGTATTTGCTACACAGGAGCAACGGGAGAGACTGGGCGACGCGTGGTGCTCGCCCTACGAGCCAGTGGTTACCAAGTGATCGCAGGATGCCGGGTACGTCCGTCCAATAAAGAGGTGTCTGATACAGCATTGCAGGGTCAAGCGTACAAAAGTGCGCAGCGAATAAAGCGTCAAATCCAAACTCCCTGTCATTGCGCAAATGTAGGCCTCCTCCAGCCTGCCTCCTCCTTTAAAAACCCAAACGAACGAACGTGCCCTCCTGCCATCCCAAGCAGGATCCCAAGAAGGGCGCTTCTCTCGGCTTTGGATTTGACAATGGCATCAAGATCAACGAGGCTGATGTGACCAAGGGACCAGCGTGAGTGCCCTTTTCGTTTTTCTTCCCACGTAACTTGAGACTTGGTTGGGACGCCTTACCTCAACCAAAGGAAAATGCCCTAGGCTGGATTCCAAGATACGTTTAATAATGTCATTAGAAAGTGATACGTTTTTGTACAACATTGTTTAGGGCACCATTGGATTGTAGTCACGAATGTAAAAAAAGGTTTGGTTGACAATAGGGGGCAAACATTTTCATCCTCTCCTTCTCCTAACGAAAGACTGTTCAAGCTTTACCAGCCTTTCTCTCAGGTTGCTGCGTAAGCCGTGCAAATGTAGCACAGGCACACTTAATTTGCTTGATCTTTCTGCCTTCTGATTGCTTTTTGTTGGGCGGCTTGAATTCTTGCTTCAGGTTAACCAGTTTTGCCCCCATGCACTCAGTATGATCATTGTTGCTTGCAAAATGTGAGCTGTGACAGCCTGTGAGCTGTGACAGCCTGCCATCACAGGCCTAACACCACACCACACTTCAATGAGCTCTCTTGCTACTTGGAATGTGCTTTTTATTGGTAGTAGCATAGGTTTGTGAATTGAGCTTAAACACACATGCTAAGAATAGTCCCTCAAGCGTTGGCCATTAGTATACTATCGTTTGCTGTGTCGGCGATTCTGCTTGCTTTTTATGTGTAGGGTTGGCAAATACCATACGTCTATACCTATACACGTTGTTAGTACAGTATTGTTTAGCAGGGAATTTACCGTACATACAATCGTATACGGTGTTCACATACAGTCCTAGCCAACCCTACGGACGTGCCTAAGATGAAGCCTCGTTGGCTTCAAATCTCATGTTCAACTCTAAATCCAGCGCTGGTTTTGTGTGCTCAGGGTACATAAAACCAGCACATAAAATCAGGCACATAACATCCATCTGGCACATGAAAAGCAGCACATGACATCCAGCACTGGTGTATATGTGCTTAGGGTGCTAGCGCAGGCGATGGAAGACGCGCAAGCAGTCATATGTGCCACTGGCGGAAAGACGGTATCTGTCGATGAGCAAGGGACCATTAATCTGGTTGATGCTGCAAAGGTGTGGCATTCCTTCACATTCCCGCACACTCTGAACTCTGAAAGCTCTGTATAGTTACTGAAACTGAGGCTCTGGAACATAGCGATTGAACATCAGCATGCTTGTTAAGTTTGACTCTAATATGTATACAACTGCTGTACTCTCATATGTACACAATTGCTGTACGTGCAGGCAAAGGGCATAAGCAAGTTTGTGCTTGTGTCGTCGCTGCTCACAAATGCCAGAGCTGTGGGGCAGCAAGGCAACCCTACTTTCAGGATATTAAACCTGTTCGGGGGGGTGCGTATTATATTCATCCTATGTTCATGTTTTTATCACCTGCACGTTTCTATCAATATAACCGAGTTGCCTTCCCCTCGTAATGCTGTGTTGCTTTGCTAGCTATTTTTAGAGGTGCTAGCTTTTGAATAAGTAGGTAGCTATCTTACAAGGTGCTAGCTTTTAAATTAGCCTTGTTTAACAAGGTGCTAGCTATTTCACAAGGTGCTAGCTATTGTGTAAGGTGCTAGCTGTTTTACAAGGTGCTAGCTTTTAAACAAGTTGGTAGCTAAATTGCAAGGTGCTAGCTATTTTACAAGGTGCTAGCTTTTAAACAAGTTGGTAGCTATCTTACAAAGTGCTAGCTGTTTTACAAGGTGCTAGCTAGTTTGCAAGGTGCTAGCTATTTCACAAGGTGCTAGCTTCAAACAAGGTGGTATTTTACAAGATGGAAAACTTGGTGCAGTTAAAAAGATGCGCTTGGTGATTAAGAAACACACAAGTGCAATAGCACCCACATTTGCTCCTCACAAGTTTCTGCTGACTCAGAGGCCTTATGCTAGTAACATTTTTTATATCATGTGCTTTGTGGCCCGTCCTGATCTAAATGAAGGGGCACTTCAGGGCGTTCTTAAAATCACCCTCTATTCCTTGAATTTCTTAGCAGTGACTAGCTGCAATGGACAGTGCTGCTTGCCTATTGTTCCTGCTTTGTTGAAGCCTACCACGCACAGATCGATTATACTATGTTGTTTGCTTTATGTTGAGCTCTTCAGCCTGCCTTGCTGAGCCTCAGCCTTTTTGACATAGATATGGTGCTTTTTGAAATCGACATTTTGCACTCATGCTTATGCTTCAAGGACAGAGTGATGGTGCTTGGCTGCTGACTGAATAACTGAGTGCTGTACGTTAGTTATTGAAAGATTGCTGTTTACTCGTGGGCCCCCGTTCGTGTCTGAGGACACCGCTTAACCGTAATAATTACCTCTCTTGCTCAAACGTGACACACATAGACCTGTGTGTATGTGTGTACCTGTAGGTGCTCGATCACAAACTAGTTGCTGAGAAGTACTTGCGGGCTTCTGGGCTGAACTACACGATTGTCCGTCCTGGAGGCCTTGCCAAAGAGTCACCCCAAGAGGTAGGTTGGGTGTGGGCAAAATTACACCAGATTGGAGTGGTGGTGGCGGTGGTGATAGTGAGCCCAAAGGTGTGCACCTGTTGCACATCGTTACAATGGTAGCAACAGTGTGGGTGATTTGCAACTAAATTGTTTGGCTCATCGGCTGCGTTATGTGACGATCATAAAATTTTGGTTGGACACATTTACTTCCAGTTCCTACGATGTTACATTCAGCGCAACTCGCTCCTTGAAGCAGCCTCTTAGTTGTTGGTATAAAGGAAGCACGATTAAATGCGCAGTTGCAGACACACGTACACCCTTGCCTCTGCCAGCCACAAAAAACTGACAAGCTCAGGTTGGCAGCAAAAAGCAGGGCCTGTTGCGTACGAGCAGGTTTTTTTTTGCGGACCTTTACCTTTTATCTTATTCAGAGGAGGTGCCAAGTGAGGGGGGAGGGCTGGTCTCTTAACCGCTGCTGCCACTTACTAGAATGGCACTGAACACACACATACACACACACACACACACAAACACACACACACACACACATGCACCATGCATCAGGTTGGAAATTTGATCTCACAGCCAGAAGACACGCTGTTTGGATTAGACTCAGACCCTGGCAGACGCATCTCACGGGATACGGTGCGCTTTCAGTGTAGAACACTAAGCATTGCACCGGATGATTGAAAGCTGCTGCTTACAAAGACTTGCTTTTTGTTTTGCATATTTGTTTCGTTTGGTTATCCTTTGCCTCCCTCCTCCAGCTAAGCAATCTTTTGTGTTAGCAATTTCCTCTCTTTGCAACAGCCCATAACAGTGTGCGTCACAAACTTTGCACCTGCTGACATTTTAATGTGGAAGGTCCCACTTTGGGCATTAGCTAGTTGTGTTACGCAATTTATAGCACCATGCATGCTAGGAGAGGATTAGCTCATTGTGTTACACCATTTATAGCACCATGCATGCTAGGAGAGGATTAGCTAATTGTGTTACACAATTCATAGCACCATGCATGCTAGGAGAGGTCATCACGCCACTGCGACCCAATGGCTGGCCCCCTAGATTCCAAACTTATGCCTGAAGCATGACACTGAAGACAGGCAAGGAGCAAGGAAGTCATAGGAATTGTTGAAAGAGGAAGCAACACAGGCAGGCCCACACAGGCAGTGGAAATGATTGCTTTGTTGTTGATAAGAACACCACGTGAATGAGGTAAGTCATCAACAAAAACTATCTAGGCCCTGATCCCCATTTAAAAAGCCATTCCTCTTTTATTCTCCAGGCGGATGTTGTGTGGCTCTGCATCCTTTGGGTGGTGCAGGACACAAAGCACCATCCCCTCCTAATCCATGCCGGTGCTGAATAATTACCCGCGCCCTTTTCTTTACTTTTCATTCAAGCAGTTGGCATAATCCTGAATGAACCATGAAATGATGTGTCCCAGTTTCATGTGCCTTTCTAGACAGGCCTACTGCACCAATTCCATCAGGGTGTTGGTCAACTCGTCAATCTCTGCGCTGTTGTCCCCCTTGTTTGCAGGTGGCAGCTGTCTGTGTGGCCGCTTTAGGTCAGCCCACGGCAGACAACAAGGTATGAGCTGCAAAAAAGAGAACAAAAGAAAGCTGTCTGTGTGGCCGCTTTAGGTCAGCCCACGGCAGACAACAAGGTATGAGCTGCAAAAAAGAAAACAAAAGAAAGCTGTCTGTGTGGCCGCTTTAGGTCAGCCCACGGCAGACAACAAGGTATGAGCTGCAAAAAAGAATACAAAAGAAAGCTGTCTGTGTGGCCGCTTTAGGTCAGCCCACGGCAGACAACAAGGTATGAGCTGCAAAAAAGAAAACAAAAGAAAGCTACCTGTATGGCCGCTGTATGTCAGCCCACGGCAGACACCAAGGTGTGAGTGTGCAAATAGAAGAAAGGAAAAGATGGCTGTCTGTGTGGTCCCTGTTAGTCAGCTTACAGCAGACAACAAGGTGTGAGCGTGCAAGAAACGTAAAGGAAGAAAATCGTTTATGTGGCCGTTCTAAATCAGCCCAAAGCAGACAAATAGGTATGAGCGTGCAAGAAACATAAAGAAAGTAGCCCGTGTGGTTGCTGTATATCAGCCCATAGTAGACAACAAGGTATGAGCGGTTGGTTGTGGAACAAATAACAGGAGGCAAAGCATACGCATTTATTGGAGGGAACCCTATTTTGAATTTGGATGTTTAAAGTAGCGAATGACAGGCTGCTGACAACTGGCGCATTTTTCTCAATCTGCGCGATCCTAAGCATCCATTTTAGCATGGCAAAGCCATATCGGCACCTACTTTGCACCTTTTTCCATGTTCGCCTGCATTGCCACTGTTTGCTGCGCAGGTGGTTGAGGTGGTTTCTAGCCCCACAGCCCCTAATTTGCCTCAAGAGGAATGGTTCCCCTGACCCACACTGAGTGGTCATGGAGCAAGGGTGAAGTAATTGTACTTTTTGATTTGCATATTTGGCCTAAATCCTAATTTCTGTTCACCGCCACAGTAACCAAAATACGCTGAGAGTCAATACACTGAGAACCGCCACAGTAACCAAATACACTGAGAACCAATACAGAGTTTACAGATAAAGCCTTCAGTCAAAACGTGCGACTGCTAGGCTGTGTATGTAAAACGTGTTAAGATTGAAAGAATTGTTGTTGTGGCACCAGACGTGTAGCACCTACAAAAAAACCCTTGGAAAGGGAAAAAAGGCACAACGCTGTTTGTGACATTGCAGCACTGAATAAATCCAGTAAAAACAACCAAGACCACAAATCCCTATGCATCTCTCTGCCGCAAATACCCACACATGTGTGATTTCCTCGGCACCATCCCATTAAACCAACTCCAATATGCGAAAGTGCCCTTCTGGAACAACATACAAATACCACTTTCCAAACACTCCTGGAGATTGCAGGTCATTGCCATATGGAACACCAAGGGCAGGGTCTGCCTCAATGCTCACAACAAAGACTGGCTAAAAGAACTTGCCAAAAAAATTCCTGAGGCAAAGTGGGAAATCCAAAACACACATAACCATCCCTACCAAACAGCCTTAGGTTCCGGACAACACTCCGGACTTAACAAATTCAATAAGCTACCCAATGACCACCCTCAAGCCTCAGAAGGCCCAGATAAAACAACTGCCCTGATTAGCACTCATAATTGAAATATCAATGAAGCACCCCAAAACAGCTCCAGCCAAAACCGAACCCGCAAGGTAAAAGATTGGCGGGATTGGACCTACACTGATGGCAGCCTCCAAAAGAATGAAGTAGAGCAAGACACCGGATCAGGTGTATACCACCCTCACTTAAACGTTTCCCACTATGTAAACCCAAACGGCATGGGTATAACCATCACCATCTCACGTGCAGAGCTAGCAGCTATAGCGGCTGCAGTCATACATTGCTACACACATATAGCCACAGACAGCCTTACATCACTGCACCAAATCAAAAAGCAGCTGTCACACCCGAATCTCCATAGCCACCACATCCAAGGAGATGTCCTTCAATCCATTGCTAAAGCAATCCGCCAATCACCATCGACCATCCACTTCTTCAAAGTAAAGTCCCATGCCGGTACTATCGGTAATGAACGCGCCGACGCCCTTGCTAAAAAGGCAGCCACCACCTACTCCGACATCGCTGACACCTCCATCAGAATAGCAGGCCCTCCTGAGGGAAATCCCTTCTACAACATCCACTGGCTTGCAAAAGAAGGCATAGAAAAACAAACACAAACCCATACTCATACCAATACAACAAACATGGCCCATTCTCCTCCCCCAAAGCTTTGGTACCTGCTAAACCACCATGACGCCCTTCAAGCACATATGCATCATCTCCATAAACTGGGAAACGCCAAAACTGAGCAAAGCGAACTACCATGCGTACTACCAGACCGCATAAAGGACGGCACTGCCAATGCAGCCGCTAGCAATGCTTACCTAACATCATCCAATGTTTCCTTTAAGACCAAGTGTATCATTTTGAAATACCACCCCATATAATTAAAAACATGCGGTATTGTTCAAACTCTCAACAAGTCAAACTTGCCCCCTCTGCCCACATGTAGACAGTGCCGCGGGCCCTGCACATCCTTTCAGGGTGCCAACACACGCAAATAAGGAACATGATCACCGAAAGACACAACATAGCATGCTGTATGATCTTAAGGCTATCAGCAAAACAGGCTCCTTACGGTCATGCATTGTCTCCAAAGATATAGGCAGCAACGAACGAATGACCATGCAAAATCTCCAGGTTTCTGAAACAGCCGAAAGTAGATTTGTTTCCAAATGGCTTTTCCCACCCCGCTTCCCAGATAAAGGCCGATTTACCTCCAGCCGCCCAGATTTTGTGCTGGTTACTCCCATCGCTACAAAAGCAACAAACTAATATAGGGGGGTGGGTTCTTCGAAGTGGCAGGGGACAATTGAGGGAGACTGGGAGCACCTCAGCAGCACCGCCAGCCACTAGTACAGCCACCAACCCCAGACAGCACCGACCTATAGACCTCAACAAAACTTGGCGCGACATCCACCTCGTCGAGATCAAGTACTGTGAGGACACAAGACCTCAGAACCAGCTGAACGCCACAAAGGAACAGCACAAAGATCTCTGCAACATTCTCCAAGGAGCCTCCGTTACTCTCCACATCATCCTTTTGGGTGTGGGTGGCACCATCTACAACACTCACACTCTGAAGCCTTTCAAGGAACTGGGTCTTGATTCTCAAAGAGTTAAGAAGCTTGCCTCCAAGCTCCATGTGCACTCTGTGGACTTTGTTGCTAAACTTGTCCATACCAGACGTGCCCTTTCCTGTACTATTATCAACTCTCATCAGGAGCCGGTTTGCTTCAGGCCAAGCCTGCAACCCTCTTGATCCCCATTGATTTTTCCTTTCCTTTTTGTGGTGGAGGAGCTTTACGGTACTCGGTACCAAAGTGGCTCCTTTTCCTTAATTAATGTGGGGAGTGCTTTTCGCTGCCTGCGTATGTATGTAGTTTTTTCTTTTTTTCTTTTTCTGTCCAATGCCAGTGGCATGGACGAATCGTGTGATTTCCCCTGGATTTATAATGTGAGCAACGGTTTTACGGTTAATTGGTTGTTTAGCCAGTTTAGATGGTCCTCTTGTAGCAAACTCGCTATCTTCTCAGACTGCAAGTCTGAGTACTACCATCGCCTCTTAAGTGTTGCTTGAGCCGTTGCTTCCTTCTCGCGTAGAGAGGGAGGAGACATTAAACACACCTTTATGGGGGGGCTTGGCGGACAGCGTTAGTGACTGTTGGTTTCTTAACGGCCTGTTGCAAACTAAATTGCCTGCTGACAGCTCTGGTTTTACAATATCTACCTTGCATGTCTGATTCTTTTTGTGGTCTTTTTGAGTGCGGGTCAGGCAGGTTTCCCCGCTGCGTTAAAACTTAAAAGAGAGTTTAATACTTACTTACATTGAACACTCAAGTTTCCTTGACTTTCATGTTAAATGAAAAAGAATCCATGCTTAGGCATGATTCGTCGTGACATTAAACAGGTTATGCACAATGTCAGCAGATTTTCTTTCCGTATTAATGCACGCTGGTGTTTTCCAGCGTAGACTTATAAACTTTTTTAGAAGGTTCCCTTTCCTATGCGCATACTTTGGAAGTGGACACAACCCCCCTGACCCACATAGCTTTACTTTTTAAAATATTTGCGCGGTGGGGGGTTGCCTGGTGCAGGAACCAAAGTAACCCCGTCCCTTAATCATGCTGGCTGTGTCATCACTACCAGCGGAGTCTTTTCTATTCTTTTTTGAAAGTGGAGACAGCAACATGGCTCGGAGGCCGTTCTTGCGTACTACTCTAGTATGTGACCAGTGCCTTAGTGAAGACGAACATGTCTAGAACGAGGTGCACGCTCTTTTGTTTTGCCGAGATCATCGGGTGAGCCGAGGAAAGAGCATTCCTTTTCGTTTGCACCTTATTTCGAGGACTTTACAGTGGCCCTTTTCCTTTATTTTTGTTGGGAGTGGTTTTTCACTGCCTGCGTAGTTCCTCTTTTATCTATTTTGAGGACTTCATACTAATGGCCCGTCTTTACTCGCTGCATCAACATCTCTTTTATAATTCATTTCTTAGCAGAACACAAAACTTTTTCATTGCATTTCTGAGCTCATGGACGGGCCTGTTAGATGGGGCCGGTGACAGTGACGGACTCGACTCGTCGATTGCAAGGAGAGTGCAAAACTGCCTGCATTTAGAGTTATTTTTGCTGATGTCTCATTGCATGTATAAAGAAAATAAGCCAAGTTTTTAAAGTTCTGAATATGAGGTGGCATTTTGCCACCTACTACAAGAATAAGGAGGAGTACGCTACAAGCACAGCTAGCCAAGCAACCAAAGAAAAAGATAGATGTCTACTACCTATATACTATATGATATGCGGCATGAATCAGCATGCTAAGTTTAGGGAAATGCTCAAGGCTTTGCTCACATAAACTGGAGCCACAATACCAAGCCCTGTAAAAAATCAACAAGTTCATATAGGCATATATATAATGCCACAGCTATCTGCTTTGGCACGAAAAAAGATGAGCCACCACTAATGTACAGTCTCTCGTGATGCAGACGATGGAACATGTACGTCCCTCCTCTACAAGAACTGTGCCAAGTTCCACGTAAGGCAGTGAAGGCACAAGTTGAACCTTCTGTCTGTATGATGCTATCGCAGTTGCTTATATACAGCTACTGCAAGCAGAGCCTTACTGTAGTCAGAACGGCCCACGTCTTGCACTCACTCACTCACTCACTCAATTAATCCCCCAGTTTCATACAGTCAGAGACAGGCAGTCACGCTCGAGCCCTGACTGCCATTTAGAAAGCTACTCTGTGTGTGTATGTGTGTGTGAGTGTGTGTGTGTGTGAGTTTGTATGTATGTGTGTGTGTGCACGGGTGTGAGCGTGTGTGCGTGCGTGAGTGAAATGCACGTGCATGTACGTGTGTGCGGATATGTGTGCGTGAGCGTGTGCGTGTGATACGCATGGTGCAAGTACACGTATGAGCATGTGCGTGCATATGTGTGCGTGCGTGCGACGCAGTGCGACGCCGAGCGTGTGTGTACGTGCATGTGTGTGCTTGTGCGTGTGTGTGTGTATGTGTGTGTGTAATATGCACATGCATATGCAAATGTGTGTGTATATGTGTGTGCGTGCGTGAGTGTATGCATGTGTGTGTGACATGCACGTGCATGTGCACATGTGTGTGTGTGTGTGTGTGTGTGTGTGTGTGTGTGTGTGTGTGCGTGCGTGTGTGCGTGTGTGTGTGTGTGTGTGTTCGCATACGCATGCGCATGTGCGTGTGCGTGTGCATTTGCGCATATGTGAATGTGTGAATGTGTGTGTGTGTGTGCGTGTGTGTGTGTGTGTATGTGTGTGTGAATGTGTGTGTGTGTGTGTGTGTGTGTGTGTGTGTGTGTGTGTGTGTGTGTGTGTGTGTGCGCGTGCGCGCGCATGCGATGAATTGACCGATACATGATCTGCTCACCGTTCTCACGTTCTCACGTAGCTAGCTCTTCAGCTTTTGCTCTTCAAACAGCACCCGCTGCTTCACCACTGGGTCATACTTAATGAGCTTCAGCTTCCAGGGCGTGTTGCGTGGGTTCTTCTCCGTGACATAGAAGAAGCCAGTTTTGGCCATTGAAGTGAGTTTTACCAGAAGTCTCGCCGATTTGCCCATTTATATGTAATTTTGATTTTAATGTATAATTCACCTGTGGAGTAAACTAATGAATTACTGTTAGGTTTTGGGATTGATTCAGTCAGGAACACCATGGGTGGTCTCATCCTGCACCCATTGCGAAGGCAAGGAAGACAGAGGAGGCAGACTGTCGTTAGGGCAAGGTCAGGCTAATTTTTCACGCACGCACACGCGCACGCACGCAAACACACACAAACACACACAAACACACACACACACACACACACAAACACACACACACACACACACACACACACACACATACAAACACACACACATACACACACACGCACACAC
>Ga0307948_1001349_pt1 | contig 17346 bp, 18 predicted proteins | sample OrgLakmetagen280_FD_201824 | JGI IMG/M metagenome (GOLD analysis project Ga0307948, IMG submission 201824) | Saline water microbial communities from Organic Lake, Antarctica - #280 | ecosystem: Environmental > Aquatic > Non-marine Saline and Alkaline > Saline | place: Antarctica: Organic Lake...
TTGCAGCCCCCCCTGAGACAGCCCCATTAACACTCCCTCCCATGCCTGCTGTATCCCTACCATCTTCCATGCTTTGAAAATAATGAATTAAAAGTACTAACGAGCCCTGAAAATAATGGGCAATTTGAGGTTACGGAAAGCCACTTGAAGGCACCTCGAAGGCCTGTCAAAGGCGCTTTTTGACCACAGCTTCAAATCGTACTTATACGGTATATATACGGTTTATACGCCGTATATATACGGCCCTGTGTAAACCCATTTATACGGATACGGATACGGATACGGTGGCTTCAACAAGTATACGGCCGTATATATATGGCGCATATATATGCGCCGTATATATCCGTATACGGTTCTGGCCAACCCTAAATATTCATGAGATACAGCAAAGAGGCAGAGGCTGTTACTTTCTGATCTAATACAATAAGCTCAGAACGCATGCACAATTGTCCCACCTTTAGGAGAAGTAGTAGGCAGAAGCAGCAGGTCCCTTAAGAAACTTAGGGTGCACATTCTGCATCCTATCACAGAGCACAGAGCAACAGCCACTCACACCACATACGAACAGCAAACATATAAGGGCCTGGCTTGTACCTACATAAATGTGAATGCAAGGAACACATTGAAGATACGCACCCCCTTGTTTGTCGCGCCCACCATGTTTGCTTTCTGCTCAGTCAGCTTCTGCTCTAGAGCGGATTCCACCTGCACAACCTGGCGCTCTAGGTTCTGACGCCTACAATCAAAAGAAACAAACTTAGTCTCCACACTGGTCTTCTAATGTTACATGCAAATCTAAACCTCCTCGCTCCACCACATGAGTCACGTAATAAGTTGTGCCACTCAGCAATAAGATGGACTTCTAAACAGCAACCTACTGCGCATTGAGCTCCGCCTTCCGTGCGTTCTCCTGCTGCTGTAATTTGAACTCTACCTGTAAGCAAGCAAAGGAAACACAGGTTTATTGAGACCAAGCACTGTCATACTAGGTACCATGAGCATTCAACGCAGTGGTGCTGACTCCGTTGTACAGTGCGCTGATGCGGACACAAACAGGCAACATTTCACCTTACCGGTAGCAAGTAAACAAGGTACTAATATTTGCATGTACTGTATCTCTCACACCCATACTGCCATCAGTGTGCGTGGAGTGTATCGCGGCGCACCATGCTCTTTGATTCCTGGATGCGCATCTCAGCCTCGTACGCAGGGTCCACCTCCTGCTCCTGCTGCAGTTCCTGAGTCGCTGCCAATGCAGGGGCCCCAGAGATGGGGCTCAGCACGAGGCAGGCAGCTGCAATGCCAGCAAGCATGCTGCTCCCGGGCTGCAAGCCCGCCAAGAGCAAGGAAAAGTGTTAAGGGAACGGGGGAGGACGTGTGCAAGGACATGATACCTGAGCACTTGACGGGGAACAGCATAGACACACCTGGATGATCACTTGCTCTTGAACTCCTTGCCTGTGTGAGGACACCCTGCGGGTTGATGCGCAGCTTGCCTTGTATGTGATAAAGTGTTAATTGTGTGACCACAGTACTGCCTTCAAAACCAACCTGACCGACCTGCATTTACAGACTGGTCCTCTACCCCTACCAGACATATGAGACAAGGATGCATGGGAGGATCCTACTTTAAGTAGCATTGATCGTTAACTAAGGACGAATTCAATTTGTACAATTTTAAATTAATTATTCCCGGTTGAATTATTGGACGTTGAGTGACAAACGCAGGAAAACATAGGGGAAAATGATCGACAACGTCGGCAATCGCTCGGTGAGTGACCTGTGCACTCGTGGGTTTTTTATAATCTCCTCTAGCGTGACTCGATAAGGAAACAAGCTATGTCGAGACATCTGAAAATGGTAGTGAACAGCCGAAAGAAAACTGCCAACATAGATGCAAAAATCTGATAGGAAAAGCAATAAATCGTTGCTAGAAAAGAAAGAAAAACTACGCAGGCAGTGAATCCAATCCCCACATGAAGTAAGCTAACGCTTCAGCCAGCAGGAAAGTCCGTTTAAATGCAGTTGACTTTGACCTGGAAAAATAAGCGCGCGCCTTATTAGTATACCGCAACCAGGTGGTTCAAGTCTAGAAGATTAAATGGCACCCCGCTTTATACAGGCAAAATAATATAATCCAAATCAAGATAACAGGGAGCAATTGTTTTACGCTAGGTGTTGCGGGTCTGTCAACAGCAAAAGCTGCCGCAGGTTTTGCAGCTGGCGCCCCACGCTTTCTGGCACCATCAAATCGCACTCCTGGCTTTGACTTGAAGGAGCTGCTGCTGGTTGGCTGGCGCCTCTCAGTGGCGGAGCTCCTGATGAGAGGTGCAGCCTGCAGCTCGTACAGCTTCCAGACGCTAAAACCGAAGCTAAAGGCGGACAGAAACGGGGGGGCTGTGAGCTAGCTGGCTGCTGCTGGTCAGATAACGGCAATGCTGGAGTGCCACTGCGGGCGGCTGCTAGGATCTGCTCTACCTCTGGGGGGGTAAGGGGTGCGCTGCATATGCTGCACAAAGGGTGTCGAGGATGGGGGAGCCCAGCTGCAGTGCATAGAGGCAATACAAGACTTGCTTGCACTCTTGCAATGCTTGCAATTGCCAAAGCGCTTTAAAGACGCAAAATCACACTACTAGAGGATAATGCACACAGGAACAGGTCGGGAAGAATGTGTGCTGCATTGGCCGTTGTTGTCATTGTCACGCCCAATCAGTGGCAGCGACGAATCGTGTGACAGAGCAGTTAGTTGATTGACAGTTGAGTTTTTATACGTCTTGTCCAAAAAGCTGGATGGCCAGTCTTATTGATAAGTTAAGAGATTAGTAGATGTGTTAAGTCTTATACTTTGCAGTGATGGTAATTTGATCTGACAGGTCAGGGCCGCTTTTCCTGTTTGAGAAATTAAATCGCACGATAGAAGTACTTCTCTCCACTTCTAAGCAGTCACAACCCTTAGTTGCATTTATTTGCTAAGCACTCCTCACAACTTTTGGAGAAAAAGCTCCCAAGTGGGTGACAAAATATTCCTGATGGGAGACTGACATCTTTCAAAAGCTTCTCCCGAGCTCCAGAAAAAGTTGAAGGGCATCCTATAATACTTTTATGCAGGGATGGGTCATACGTCATACGGCGTAGGCGTATTATACGTCGCATCGTATTTATCACGTAATTAACCGTATTTTTCAAATTGCTCCGTATATTACGATTTTGGGCTCTTAACGAAATTTACAGTGACAAGCCCCCCAGAGCCCCCCAGAAGCACTCCCAGGCCCTCTAGAGCCCCCCAGAGGCATTTCCAAGCCCTCTAGAGCCCCCCAGAGGAACTCCCAGCCCCTCAGAACGTAGCATTATCACTTGCTTATTGCTACCACAACCAGAAGGTAGTGCCTGTAGCGTAAATATATTGTGCAACAGCTGCTGTGTGGAACCACACAAGCCTTGGTCACTGCCCTCTTGCTGCAGGTGTCCAATGACTGTGTAGATGCTGCTGCCGATGTGCTTGCTGTAGTCCTGTGCAGGTGCCTCTCTTTTCCTGCATGCTCCTTCCGTTGAGCGCTAGCGTCGGCAATTTCTCCCATTGCTAGCCAGCGCTGCGACTACGCCCTGAGGATTCCTGCCGGGTCAGCTTTGCATGCTGCTACACCTACGCTGGGATTCTGCCTCATGAAGCGCTCGCGGATACGGGGGGCACCGCTGCTGAAATCTCGGAATTCGGCATCTGGCATCGGCATCTGGCATCTCGTAAATCTGCCCCTTCTGTCCCATAACAACAACACGATGCCACTCAGGGTCTTTACCAGGAGGCATTTTAATGTTCTGGAGGCTGGGGGGACAATTCGTGGTGGTTGGAGGGTGGTTGGTGCAAGCCCAGGGTACCCCCCAAAATAGCATAAATACGTTTACGTATTATACGCGTACTGCGTATTAATAGCGTATTATACCGTATGGGACGTCTCAGAAGTCCGTATGACCCATCCCTGCTTTTATGTTTAACAGCTTCAGTAAAAGATTTGGAGTGAGAGCCCAGTATTTGAATATTTTTTGGCTGGGCAATTACAAAGTGCTATTGCCTGTTTCTCCCTGCATCAAATTAAGAGCCAGTTTTTGCAGTAGATGCATTCCTTTTTTTGGTAAAACTATCAATATTTCTTGAAAGCCAGTGCAAAAGCTCTGAAAAAGCACGGAACAAACATTCAGTAAGGAGTTTGGCAGATACATCTTTTCAGCTCTTTGATCATATTAGCTGTCGCTACATCCGGGGGACAGTCTGCTCCCAGCATTCCAGACTGTAACGCTCGGCATGGCATCCCTGGGATACTGAATAAATGTTAACCCCCCAATTGTGGCCGGACAGCAGGATTTCATAGTTTTTAATAGTGCTTCATTCCTGCCCAGCGAACAGGCCCATGCTCTAAGTCCTTTGAGGGCAAGTTTCAACCCCCAATTTTTTGGATTCATTGGTTTAAACAAATTTAGTAGCTTTCCCGGGGGGGGAAATGGTAAAATCTGGACCAACATTGTATGTCCATGTAATTTATCTTGCGAGAATAAATTTAGCCCCGATTCTTTCGATCTGGGCCCCAAACAAGTTCTTACAGTAAGAAGCGGTTCATGCGTTCCTTCTCACTTCTCAAAACTGTTAAAGTGAGGCACATGGTAATAATTGGCAATTGCAAAGAAACATAACCCGGCAGGGCGTGGTGTGTTTGACCACTGGTCAATCCCACAGCGTTGATGAGTGAATGCGTCAGTAGTTTCTGGCAACTCTCCCCAACTCAGCCAGCAGTCTGTAAACACTGGCTTCTAACCTGGTCAAAAGTCCAAATGCACCACTGCTCGTGAAAGCGAACCGCAAACATAACCCAGGTCTTACGGGTTCCCGTGTTTGGAGTAATTGGCTGTTTCACGTTCACGAGCTCTTAGCTTGCCTTTCATTGCCAAGGCAAGCGCCAGTCGTACTGCCCTGCTCAATTTGTTTTAACCACATTCCAAACACACTTGTACCTTTTACACAAAGTAGACCACCGCACCCTTTTTGCACAGCAAAATGGGATGTCTGCCATGAAATGCAATCATGTTTACTAGTGTAAACTGGTCTTGATCAACTCAAGATGCAACACATGAAAATGAAGTATGCCTGTACGCAGGGACGAGGCAACCACACAGTCTAATCCACAGCTAAACCTACCTGAGCTGTGAGCTCCCAGTTAAAATAATTCCTGGAATTGGCAGGAATCCCCTATTAAAGCTCATTCCTAATGTTGCCCACCTGAAGATGTTTGCTCAGTCCCCTCTGAGAGGTGGCCGTGAATCCTGCTCTTCTCCCTCCCCCTCTTCTCCTGGTCATTCCTATGCTGCTGCTGGTGGGGAACGCTGGCCCCACACAGCTTATTCACAGCCTCGGGCTCATTAAAGTTAAAGGGCTGTAGCGAGGTGGCTGTGCGCAGAATGGTGAACATTGCAGACGGCAAATTTGCCTGCAGACAGTGCACAGATAATGATGGTTACTTAAGATGTTCCAAAAATATCTCTGTGACTATACTAGCCATTTGAGATGCACTTCACGCATGCTATCTTAAGCATCAGCCTTACCTGCAGCGAGTTGACAAATCCCTCTGCAAGCTGGTTGATGGAATCCTTTGGGTTCTCATTAGCAGGCGGAAGGACGGGCAGCGTGACAGGGGCAGGGATGCCACGTGCCCTACGTGTTGTTAAATGCACACAGGACCGTGAATGACAAATATGGTGCGGACCGTCCACAGTGGACCTCTTGTCATATTTTTATGCAATTCATAGTTAGTTTGGCTAAACACCATCAATGAATACCACGTTCATGCAGATCGCATGAGTCTATTCAGCAGCAGCATATAGGCCTTCTAGGACATACTCAAAGCTGACAAGGCCATAAGCACACAACCTTCATTCACAATATCATAACCTATGACCACGACTACGGCAAGAATATTCTTACTTTTTGTCCATAATTTAAGCCACGAGCGACCTTTTAAGGCTAATGCTGGACTGGTTTTCTTTGCTACTGGTCACATTATTGTTCTTAAGACAATGACAGTGTTGAATACAGCCTGTAGCTGTTGACGCACAACCTGGCTATACAATCTATCAGGTCTGTTAAATGAACATATCATTTCAAGGTAGTTGCAATGCACAGGCAGGTGGCTGCAAAGAAAGGTGCATTGAAAGAGAGAGGTGACAGGTAAAACGTTACAGACCTCGTTTGCGTCACTTGTGGGAGGCAAGCGGGAGAACTTTGCACAAACATTAAGCCTAACACAAACAGACAGGTGTTGCAGAAGTGAGAAAGATTACTGCCATCTTGTGGAGCATATGTGTGTTTACATGTGTGTATGTTTACGCATGTTTATGTGTGTGTGTGTGTGTGTGTTTGTGCACGTGTGTGTACGTGTGTACGCATGCATGTGTGTGTGTGCATGTGGTGGGTTGCAGGAGCACGCATTACAAGGCTTGCATTACAAGGAAGGTGCGCACCTGCAAAAGTACGCTGCCTCCTTGTGCATGACTTCTCGCATGGCCAGCACTACAGCCGGCGCCCCAGGTCCATGTCGAGCATCCATCAGCGCAGTGTCAGCAGAGAGGGAATAGCCACGCCCCTGTGGATTAGGGGGTGGTGAGAGTGCAAAAGGGCTCGTACAAGAAAAGAACAATTATGCTGGAAGAACCTGCATGTTCAGAATAAATGAGTGGGTGAACATGACCACACCAAGCAGACCCATGCTGCCACTTTGCGGGTAAAGCAATCAAATTCAGAGGCTAGGCACAATGGCAGCAGCGACTACTATGTTTCTTCGGTCACACCACAAACAAGTCATTTTCACTTGGGATGTGCAAGGAACAAAGATGATAATGATTGTGGCCAAAAGCTGCGGCATGCCAATCTAGATATAGGTGCAAAACATGAGTGCAAGCTTTGTCCAAGGCAAAAAGAGTGCACGCATCTCAACCCACACAGCACAAAATCTACCCACCTTTGCTGTCTCTGCAAGGATGCGCACTGCTACAGTGCCCGCACAGTCCCCACGCGTGACTTTGCTGCACCTCAGATCAACGGCCAGCTGCATGAGGAGGTGGTGCCGCAAGTACACAACCAGGTCTTCACGTGCTGTCATGTCATGCACGCTCTGCAAGTCAAGTCACAAGCGCGCAAGAACACGCATGTAAGTTATCTTGAATGCGTGTGCTCTTGAAGAACGATGACAGAGTGGTGGTATAGCAGACTGATTAAACAAACCAGGTAGGCAATAAAGGGTAGGGGCCAGCATCTTCTGCGAGCCTGCTCAGGAAATGCAGCACCAGCAAAAGCAATCATCAAAAGCACTGTCTGCGTTTATGTGCACACATTAGTGTATGAAGGCTACAAATTTTGCATGCCATTTGGCCAGACGTGACCACACTTATAAAATGTCTGTATCAGCCTCCCTTTAACCTTTCCGTTTTACAACATCATGAAAGACACACAAGCATACACAGACATTGCCCCCCCCCCCCCCCCCCCCCCCCCCCCCCCCCCCCCCAAAAACACACCCACACAAGCATACACAGACATACCCACCCACCCCTCCCCCCCCCAACCCACACACACACAAACACACACACACACATGTTGTGTAACGTTACATTGCATATTGATTTTTGGATAAAGAGTAGCTTTAGGTGTGCTTGCTCATGTGCACACGCAAATGCGCATCCACTCACCTCCTTTCAAGAAACAAATAAAGCGTACCTGTACGAGGCTGCACAACCTGTCGAGCTGCTGCTGATGCTGGTGCGACACATCTCCTTCTGATGCTTCATTGGAAAACACTTGACTCAACGGAACGAACTCCACCTCCCCAGAGTACCCGGTAGCCGCCACAGCAGCACGCATCTGCTGCCGATGCTGCAGAGGGCGTGCATAGGATTGGAGCATTGGTGAGACGCTGTACCAACAGTGTGCATAGGATTGTGTGCATAGGATTGTGTGCATAGGATTGGAGCCGGCTGGCTTTGAGCCTGCCAATGCTGCAGAGGGCGTGCATAGGATTGGAGCATTGAGTGAGACGCTGTACCAACAGTGGCCTTCTGCCGGTGCTGCAGCAGGCAGGAGGTGCCATGCGATGACGCACCCTGTCCTACACTGAACCAATCCAGACCTGCAGCTTGCACACTTATCGCATCCAATAGCCCTGACCCTGCAGCCTGATCACACTAGCCGAACGCTGCTGGCAAAAAACGTCAACATGACGCTGCATTGCGACAAAGGATGTTACACTCCTATGTATCTCCAACATCATCCTATGTATCTCCAGCATCATTTGTGTCTTTAAATCTCGTAACTGGTGGATGGTCTGCAGACTGTGATGACCGGTGTGTTTTACAGGGTGAAGGTGGGATCAGATCAAAGGTGCACCCAGCTAATAGGAGCCTAAATAAATTTCAACAGGTGCTTGTTAACTTGAAGCTCACATAATGCAAGATTGGTGAGTTGTGAGTTGCGCGTCATGTTGCAGTAGGTGCACCTGTTACCTACCAGTGCTACTAAAAATTCAATCTCCTCACAATACCCTTGTGTGTGCAAGCAAATGTGTATACGCGAATACATTTGCAATCTCGTGCTTGAGTGCGCGCACTTAAGGGTTGAATGTCTCCTGTATGAGACTGAGGATCGCTGCTTCGCTTAATGGAGCTATTCCTGGCATAATGTCACACTGGTATAATGTTAAAATAGAGTTTGCTTTTTTGTGCTTCTGAGTTGAGCGTGGCAGTTAGCTACCAGTCTTGCTCATTGTGCAAGCCAAAAGCTCCCTCACCTGGTGCAGCTCCTCCTGACTCACGCTGGTGATACCTTCTCCCTCCTCAATGTGCACAACCACCAACTCAAGAGCCACCTAAAAGCACAAGCAAACACGCACGCAGTGAATCAAGAGCCACCTGAAAGCACAAGCAAACACGCACGGCAATGAATCATGATGTATCGCAATTAACACTATGGCAGTGGCATTTTTCCTTGCACCAGGTTTATAAAAATAAAAGAGCCAGTATTGGCGTTCAAGCCTACCTTGCCCATGCTGAGACGTGCGGGATCCACAATCGCATTTAACACTTTGGCATTGGCATTTGTACCTTGCACCAGGCTCCGCAAAACACCAGAGCCAGTATTGGCGCGTTCAAACCTACCTTGCCCTTGCTGAGACGTGTGGGATCCACACTTTGGAAATCCAGTATGCAGGAGAGCATGGCTAGGGAGCAGCAACCTGCAGCATGCAGGAAAGGAGGCGTTGTAATGCAGCAGAGTGGCATGCTGTTCTTTAGCACTATGCAGCAGAAGAGCTTGAGCACCGGAGAAAGGGCATTCACAATCAAATGAACGCTGGCAGATACAGTCGTGATCGGATCGGCCAGACCTGTTGGCAATACGCCGTATAGGGCCATATATTTCTAAAGAACTCCTGGCAAGGTTGCTGCATGAGATACGTTAAATTATGGGCAACCTGTAAAAACTGCCTGGAATTTAAGATACACCACAGGTGGCCCCGCGCCATTTACTGATGCACCATACATTGGCGGCCTTTTGCTACTTGTCGTGCTTCAGAATAAAACATTTGTGATTTGAGGGTGCTTGCATGAGCAATGAAGGACACACACACACACACACCTCCAGAGATGGCTACTAGAATTTTCTCACGTGGGAGGAACGCGCCCTTGCCTTTGGCCGTTCGCACCTGTAAGCCGTTTGGAGGCTCAAGGAATGGGACGAGTATATTGAGCAATGAAAAATAACAATTTGCATTTTTTAGCTGTTCAGCTTTGAAGCACTGCATGAGCAAAAAGAAGCTGAAGAATTCACCTTGCTGAGGACGCCTGCCTCAAGACAGTCTTTGCAAACAGCATCTCCCAGCCGGACAAGGACCTACAGTTCAGGTCAAGAGCACAAACGTAACGAAATAGTGTGCATACAGATGTGTGAAGAAGAAGGAAGAGCGAGATAAGGGTGGTAATAAGGGTGGTGAAGGCAGTTACAGCTTATAATTCATAGGTCAGTGTCAAGTGCGAAACTAGGACCACTTCAAATGCTCCTGGCATCAACACAACAGTGTAAAACTTTGAAACAGCATATACAAGGCAAATGCAATGCTCCATCTGAAAGGAGGCCTGGAGCAATGGGACGCTTAATGCGATAAGTTCCTCTGACACATATATTCCCTCCAATGCGAGGTTTTCAACCAAAGCAGCAGGCCTCACCACTGCAGGCGCGCTTTTGCACTTAATACATGTTGCGCGTTGCCCTGTCCGTTGTTGGCTCTCGGCTGAGGTGCCCAAGGTAACAGCAGCCCTCCCCCAGCTTCCGGGAATCCTGTGAGGAACATCATCATGGCTGTTGTATAGATGCCGTGCAACGGCTGTACCCCCTTATTCAAGAGTGAAAGGCATCAAGACAGTCTAGACCCAAACAACACACAAACTTGCATGGATGCTCAGGGAGCACATCTGCGCACAAGGCAAAATGGTTTGGCAACAAGGCTTTACACTTACTTTTGAGGCGGCTGCTTATGGCAACCTTGCTTCTGACAAGAAGTGCCCTGTCCCCCTCCACCACACGCTCGCTGCTCCTGCTCCTGCTCTTGCTGTTGCTGGGCTTCAAGGTCCTCATCCTCCTCCTCTGTCCTCCCACAGGCAGTGGTTGCCATAATGGTCAGTCCGACAGGGCTCCTCACCCTCTTGCTCTGAACACTCCTCTAACCTGTTACTGAGATGGATGTACATTTGAGGTGCGCGATGGACACGCAACACTTCCAGGCCACATATGCATTATTTGAGCAACGTAGAGATGCTCATTCTGAGGTGCTTGAGAGGGAAATGAAATTGCATTTGTGCAAGTACGGATTTCTATGACATCACAGTCCTGCACCATACATACAAGCGAGCATGCGTGCATGTGTGTGTGTGTGTATGTGTGTGTGTATGTGTGTGTGTGTGTGTGTGTGTGTGCATGTGTGTGTGTACATGTGCACATGTGCACAAGCGTGTGTGCGAGAGCGTGAGCATGTTCTTGTGCGCGTTCTTTTGCGCGCGTGCGTGCGTGCGTACGTGTGTGCGTGCGTGTGAATGTGTGTGTGCGTGCGTGCGTGCGTGCGTGCGTGTGTGCGTGCGTGTAAATGTGTGTGTGTGTGTGTGTGTGTGTGCGTGTGTGTGTGTGTGTATGTGTGCTTGCAACCGGCCACTCCTCACACTCCTCACCTTCCAGCACCAGCAATTTGTTAAAACAAAATTGAACAGTTTTAATAATAACCTAACCTCCGTATGTGCGTCTGGTGATGATTATCGATGCTAAATTTTATCACAACATGTAGGTTGATAAGATCTCCCTAACCGGGTGGACGTTGGCCGGAAGAACCGTTGACCTATTCTGGCTCGCACAGTCACCGTTTGCCCTAAAGTTTTTATGTGTATTTTGAAATGGATAAACTTAGATCCATGCAAAATCGTAGCTTCTACTGTTGGCTCTGTGGGCCGCAATATACAATATAGTGAACGAGTGAGGCCTGCTTGCCTGCTTGTGATGGCGCCATCGGCGGCCGGTAGAGACACCTGCCTCTTGTACTCCTACCGCTTCACAGCTTCAGACAGAGGGAAATACTTTCCTGATTGGTTACAGGAGCGTTGTCAGATCAGGAAGCTCGGAATGCAGAAACAGAAAAAAACTACGCAGGCAGCAGTGAACAACACAGGCAGTGACATCGGCAGTGAAAAACACTCCCCACATTAATTAAGGAAAAGGAGCCACTTTGGTACCGGGTAATCCTCCTCTAAAAGATCAGTGGGGATCAGGAGGGTTGCATGCTTGTTCTGAAACCGGCATCTTGTAGAATTCATATTCTGCTCAGACATAAACCCGCAACGGACATTGAACGGATAACCATGCGAAATCTCCAGATTCCTGAAACAGCTAAAAGTAGAATTGTTTTCAAATGGCTCTTCCCACCCAGCTTTCCAGATAAAGACAGATTTACCTCCAGCCGCCCAGAATTTGTGCCGATTACTCCCATCGCTGCAAAAACACAAAAACAACAAACTACTGTAGGGGGTGAATTCTTCGAAGTAGCAGGGGACAATTGAGGGAGACTGGGAGCATCTCAGCAGCACCGCCAGCCACCAGTAGAGCCACCAACCCCAGACAGCACCGACCTAAAGACCTCAGCAAACCTCGGCGTGACATCCACCTTGTCGAGATCAAGTACTGTGAGGACACCAGACCTCAGAACCAGCTGAACGCCGCAAAGAAACAGCACATAGATATCTGCAACATTCTCCAAAAAGCCTCTGTTATTCTCCACATCATCCTTTTGGGTTTGGGTGGCACCATCTACAACACTTGCACTCTGAAGCCTATCAAGGAACTGGGTCTCAATCCTCAAAGAGTTAAGAAGCTTGCCTCCAAGCTCCATGTGCACTCTGTGAACTTTGCTGCTAAACTTGTCCAAACCAGACGTGCCCTTTCCAGTACTGTTATCAACTCTCACCAGGAGCCGGTTACAGGCCAAGCCTGCAACCCTCTTGATCCCCACTGATCTTTAAATTTTCCTTTCCTTTTCGCGGTGGAGGAGCTTTACGGTACTTGGTACCAAAGCGGCTCCTTTTCCTTGATTAATGTGGGGAGTGGTTTCCACTGCCCGCGTAGTTTTTCTTTTTCTTTTAAATTTGAAAAGCGCACAACCAACATCAACCTCTTATCCAGCGTCTATGAACAAGGTTCCTCCGAGGCATCTTTCGAGACAACAAAGTCACACTTCATGTTATACTTCTTGGAGTTGGGGGCACAATCTACAATCAGTACACACCATAACTCCTCTACTAAACTTGGGCATCCCCACGCACAAAGTTCACCAACTACCTACTAAACTACACTGCCATGCAATAAAAAGCTTAAACAAGATCACGGAAATAAGACATAAAATACACTTTAACAACAGCAACAGTGATAATGGGGGATCTGGAAAAGGGGTAACTGGTAGAGCGGCTGGCTTCAGGAGGGCTAGGCGCAGGCCGGATCGCATGGCCGACAACCTGCCGGATCCTCATTAGTCTCTATCGTTTCTCTTTTTCGTCTTTCGGTGGGGCTCTGGCTAGTGTGAGCACTAGTTGAGAGCCTTTCCTTAATGCACGCTGGTGATTTCCAGTGTAGACTTTTTGAAATTGATAAGAGTGCTGGAAAGAGTACGTCTGGTATGGACAAATTTGGCAGCGTAATAAAAATGCGCTTCCGGAGGGTTATGAAAGGAATGCAGCTTGATTGCTGCACCTCTGTGCAAGCCAACAGCAGCATCGATCTTTCTACACTGAGATTTTACTAATTATACAACGGATTGCTATTACTACAGCGTTATGTCATGATGAAATAAATACAAGCTACACAGCGCAGCAAAAATCAGACCAAACGGCATAGCAACGGTGTCAAACAAGCCGTATGACGCCTACATACAGCTTGTTGTGTTCACAGTTCTGGCTGGGCATTGTACTGATTTAATGATCCCAAGTTTAGTTTGGAACGTGAGGAACCCAATAATGAAAGAAAATAAGATGCCCGGACTATGGAAGTTGTCAAAGAGCATGTCACAGCATTACCCACTTTTCAGGGGGGTTCTGTAAGGAAGGGCTGGGGGGTGATTACCGAAATTCATTCGTAATTACTTTCTGGATAGCAGTCAAACGTTCCGTCCCCAAGGATTTAATTGAAGGCTGGGAAAGCTTATATTGAAGGGAAATGGCTGGAGAAAATTCCAGCAAGTCAGTCAAGTTTGAAAGGCTTCAGGTAATGAGTGAAAGTTTCAAAACTTAATGTCAGTGCTCACTACTGGTGACTAGTAGACCTAGTGCGCGCATGCAAGTGCATTGCAAGCATTCCTGGAGTTTTAGCCCTTCCTTCAAGGAAGTTCCCACTACAACTTGCTTCAGGCCACAATCTGATTCTGCTGGGTTTATTGCATCCATTGTGAGCGCAGGGTGATTTATTCCGGGATAATGACCTAATCCAAACTTGATTAATTCGAGTGATTTTTTACTAATTCTGCGTGAATGAAAAACATTAATCACTCTGTTGTGATATAATGCAATTCTCTCCTATCAGGCTAAGCTATATTTTCTTTGCTCCTTGTCTCCATTGTGCTACGAAGACCGTGCTCAGAGCTCATTTTGAGCCATCTTTGAACTCCTTCACTAGAAACTAGAAATAAGTGAGTCTTAGTGTGACAGTCCATGTTTATAATGCGCCCAAAACTCACAGATGATTCCCCTTCAGCCCTTAGTGCTGCAATAAAAAAAATCACAGAACGTTGTGCCTTTCTTCCCTTTCCAAGGGTATTTTTTATTTTTTTTGTAGGTGCTACAAAAGAAAAAGAAAAACTACGCAGGCACCAAAACAATCCCTGCATCGATTAAGGAAAAGGAGACACATTTCGAAGTACCGTGAGTCTCCCCCACCAAAGGAAAAAAGAAAACTAGTGGGGATCTGGAGGGTGGCTGGCAGCCCCCTGCTCCAGACCGAGACCTTGAGAGCAGTTAGTCTTTTCAAGTGCACGTCTTTGTAGTCGGTTTGTGTGCATAATGCACAGAGTGAGCATGCATTTCAGGGCAGTCTTGTGGGCCTCTGTGAATCAAGGCCGAGTTCTTTTAAATGAAGCAAAGTGTTACAGGTATAGATGGTTCAACAACTATCACAGTTTTTACATGTTTTACATACGCAGCCTAGCAGTTGCACGTTTTGACTGATGGCTTTATCTGTAAAATCTATAAACAAGGGGGGCATAATAAAGGGAAAACACCAATTTTAATGGTTAAGAAAGCAGTCTGCTGAACGCCACAAACAATGCAACACAAAGAAAATATACAAATAATGGTTGAAACTGTACTGACATTTGCAATAATGACAACTGTGGCTTGGTTTAATTAGTGTCACTCTACACACGTTGCTTGAGCAGTACGTCGTAGCTCAAATGTCTGACTTTCAATCCTGCTCACCCCCCCCCCAAAAGACTGATCATTGCACTCACAGTTCTGAATGCAAATTCACTTGCGATGCAATGTACTCAGCTGCCAATGTTCAGTGTGCGCTCATAGTCTTCAATGCGCTTAAACAGCTCGTGGAAATTGCCTTTGCCAAATCCACCACAACCAGCCGCCTGCGGTTCTTCCTCTGGGCCGCCTGCAGCAAGAAGTGCCGGATATGGATGTACGCATGATCGACCTTGGTGGGACGGTATGAGACGCACAAGTGTGTGTAAGGAACGCGAGTGAGCAGTGTTCAGCTTTGCTTTTACCAGCAGTGCATGTGTGCAGGTGGCAGAAGGCACCACAGGAAACTGAAAGGTCTAGGTTGTTCAAAGGCTAACTTTTGTTATACAGTCTGCCCATTTCGCCACAGATGGGCACAGGACAATTCTTTCCGTCTCAATAGCAGGGCGTAGACTTGTAATGCAGTAGCTTCATGCTCACCTCCATCTCGGACAGCCTTTGCCACTGCCGTGGATGATACCACATCACCAGGCATGCATCCCACGCGCTGAATAATCTCGATGAACACTGTGGGGCGGTCACCTGACGGTTGGGAGGAGACAGGGTAAAGTGAGCAATAGGCCAGATACTGTAGCATGCATGCATACTGAAGTGTCATGTGCAGGGTCCAAAATGAACATTCCAGTGAAATGGTTCCAGTTATTGTTCAGGTACAAGGTAGACGAGTATTGATTGGCAAACAGCTCACCTAAGGGCTTGGTGAAGATCTGCAAAAGCACACCCTTGTCGTCCTTATCCACCAAGATGCCAAGCTTCTCACACTTTTCAAGCAGGGAGGGGCTTACAGAATCGCCAACCTGGAGAACAGTTGGAGTAGCAGATTTTTATGTCATTTTTGTGCTGTAGATCAAAGGTATGGAAGCAATCCAGCCTTGTTAGTGAATGAACCATGCTCCCACAGCTCTTACACTTAAAAAAGGTTTCTGCGTAATGATACGAGGTCATTAAGGAGTCACAGCAGATGTGACACAGCAAACCTCCAAAGCTGACCCTTGACTTTTTAAACAAGTGAACGATTTCAGACAGTCAATCACTTATCATTACCGTAAACTCAGCATCATGCAAACCAGGTACGTGCAAAAAAACAAATTCCGTGCTGCCCTAGAGAAAAACCACTCAGCATTAGCATTGAAATTGTCACTTTGCAAGACGGTCTTAGACAGATAGCGCATGTCACATAATAGTTTGCAATCTAGACACACATTGCACCTCCTTTTGAACCACACACCTTTTTGGGCAAGTCTCTGTAGTACTTATCAGATGGCCGAGGCATGAAGTCAAAGCCGCCATTTTGACTCCGAGCTCGCATTTCCCTGCGTGCAATGTCCTCATACACTCACAGTAAAAAGAAATCACACCAACTTTACACAGAATCAACGGCTTCCAAAATGATGTTGATGCTTGCAGGCAGCACTTCTCTACATCTTTCTCAAACAAAGAAATCAACCTGCTTGTTGTGGCCACTTACGTGAGGGTGGTGATGATGTCGTCCGTCTTGAGGGCCATATGCTGCATGCCAGGGCCCTCGTTCTGCAGCAGTATGATGGAAACACAAGATATGCGTGTGTGAATGTCAAGAAGATGATTCTCCAATGGACAAAAATGTTGTGCAATACGCGCTTTCTGCAAACATCCAGCAACTTTCTCCGAAGACTTCTGTAACGCATGCCAAAATTACCTGCTCTAGAAAGGTCTGGATTTGACTCTTGCGGGGGGTATTGAAGGTTGGCTCGTTCACAGGTAGCAGTAAATACCTGCAGCAAAGAATCGACCCGCACAACTTTTGGTAATTGCTGTTCATGCTCTCTTTAATATAATGGAATGTAAATGTGCGCTGCAGCTGCATACCTAATTGATTTGTGTAATGCAAAGGAGTTTAGCGCCTTGCTGAAAACGCGTTGGTTACACTTCACTCCTTCGATGGCCTTAGTCTTACCAGTTTTGGAACCCTGTACGTCAATCAACCTTCAACCAATGGTTCCTAGCACTCACTCATTGTTGTTAGCCAGGACGACAGAGTTCAAGCCAGAATCCACCGTGCCAACATCCTCTGCTGTGAACTCGCAGAACTCGTGAAAGCCTGCGTGCAGTAAGAGGCGCATCGATTTTAACAGCAGCTCTGTCCAGCGGGTCACCCACACAAACCAGGAGAGCCACTTGTGGTTGTCAGTCACTATAAAGAAGACTTTCCCATTGTACATCATTTGCACGGTTTTCAAGTAACCATCATCAAAGAGATGTTCAGGACATCGTACAATCCAC
>Ga0307948_1001350_pt1 | contig 17346 bp, 19 predicted proteins | sample OrgLakmetagen280_FD_201824 | JGI IMG/M metagenome (GOLD analysis project Ga0307948, IMG submission 201824) | Saline water microbial communities from Organic Lake, Antarctica - #280 | ecosystem: Environmental > Aquatic > Non-marine Saline and Alkaline > Saline | place: Antarctica: Organic Lake...
GCATGAAGAATCCCATAGGGATGATGACACGGCATCGATATCGATATCAAAAGACTAAATGGAATTTTTTATTGGCTCATTTCCCTGCTGAATCGCTCTGTCCAGTTCTTACATTGCGAGAGTAGTGCCCAGGAAAAAAAGAAGATAAAATGCTGGGGATACTGTTTTGACATCACGGGCCTGTTTGTCTGTTTCCTGTTCTATTTACCTTCATCCTAAAAAGAAAAAGCAAATTCCAGCATGTAATCCCAACCTCAAAACAAGTCGCAGCACACCCCAGTGTCATGTATATTGTATTACTTTTGAGTTCAATGCACATCATGGGCCTAATCCTGTTTAACCTAACACCATCCTGAATACTGAAACAAATGGCAAAATGCACTCTTTATATCCACAGCTTATATTTAGTTTGCATAATTTACAAGAAATTAATGAAAAGATTGACTTCACGTCATTCCAAAAGAGCACTACCACCAATGGAGGTCAGCAACAGCCTCATTAAGAGTTTCTCACCATTTTTTTGTTTGGTCCTCTACCCTCCCTGGTGTGGAGTCTGGTTTGCGCTCAATGCTGCGCTGTGACTGCTGTGCCGTGAGCTGCCAGCACAGAAAAGCTATTCATCATCAACAAGTTCTGCCTTGACCTTCCCACTCCGAAGATGGCTTCTACCTCTAGAAGTCCTCGAAGTGCCTGTACCTGGATGAGAGTCCTCAGCTCATTATTACTCCGAACCAGGGTACGTGCAGGTAGCTTAGCTCCAGGCACCGACGTACAGGTATTGTATTTTGGTCAATCCTCCTCCTGCATCTTCCATGCCTGCATGTGTTTCCTTTGTGCAATGCATCTTTCAAACAGAAAGGAAGCCAGTTGGTTGAAATCTGCGGTTTATCTTTCCATGAGCCATGAGCAACTATAAATTATCAACCTTCTTAAATCCTCAGTCTTACACAAAACTTGAGCCATGTCAGGAAAGGGTGCAAAGGGATTGTCCGCAGGGAAGGGTGCCAAGGGGTGAGTCGTCGAGTCCCCATCGCTGCTTCCGTCTGCGCACACTTCTTCTCTCTGTCGGTAGAGAATACGTATCAGCTTGCCGTGCGCGATGGTTGCAGAGAGAGAGAGGATGAGACAGTCAATTTTCCAGCACTCTCTCTCTCTCTCTCTGTCTCTCTCTCTGACCCTGCCCTGCACCCCCTTCATCATGCACCTCCTTGCTTCTCACCCCCTCCTCCTTCATCCTTGTAGCACCATGGTCCACGGTGGCAAAGGCGGGAGCGATTTGAAGAAGAAGCCCACCTCTCGCTCCAGCAGGGCCGGGCTCCAGTTCCCTGTGGGACGTATCCACCGTCTCTTGAAGGTTTGAACATGCTTTTACTTACGTGTTACACGTCCCTGTCTTAATGTGGGCTGCGGGAAGGAATTTGAGACAGGTCTCCCACACCACATTCGAATTTCCCCCACTTTAATTCCTCGCTGTTTTTACGTGGCGAATTTATGACTCTGTCTTGTGTCTGTTGACGTTTGAAAGAAGGACAGCTCTGAAGTTTGACTTTCTGGCGACATGCCCCGGTCTCTTGCAGTCTCGTGTCACTGCCAACGGGCGCGTGGGTGCTACCGCAGCTGTATACACTGCTGCCATTTTAGGTGGGTTTGTGTATTGGGGTGAGTGCTTTGCGTGTAGGTGTGCGCGTGTAGGTGTGCGCGTGCGTGTTTGCGTGTGCGTGTGGGTGCACGTGGGTGTGGGTGCCTGGGTGTGTGCGCACGTGTGTATGCGTGTGGGTGAGCTTGTCGGTGGGTGAGGGTGGGTGAGGATGGAAGGGTGTATTGAATTGAGTCGCTCTGTATCTGTGTGCATGTGCGTGCGTGCGTATATGTTTTTTGTATACGCGCATGTGACGCAATTTAAGATGCTTTTACAATGTGTTGGTTTTGGCCAGAATCATATAGGGTGTAAATACGGTGTTTTTGGCAGGGAAATCACCAAATATACGGTGTATATACATATGGTTCTCGCCAACCCTAATAATGTGCGTATATGCATGCCGATATATTATAGTCATTTGCTGTACATGGTGCAGAGAGGTGGAGGGACAGAGATGGTTGAGAAGAGAGAAAGAGAGAAAGAGAGAGAGGAGAGAGAGAGTGTGTGTGTGTGTGTGTGTGCGTGTGTGTGTGCGAGTTAGTGTGTGCGCATGTGACACTTGTGCTGCTCTCTTCAGCCCCTTAATCAACTGTCCGTCACTTTTAAGCAGACCTTCATCCTATTCCACAGAGTATTTGACCGCTGAGGTTCTGGAGTTGGCCGGTAATGCCTCCAAGGATCTAAAGGTGAAGCGTATCACCCCCCGTCACTTGCAATTAGCCATTCGTGGTGATGAAGAGCTGGACACCCTTATCAAGGTAGGAAGTGGGAGAGGATGGGAGTTGGCTGCTTGCTTCCTTGAATTAGGTAATTATGAACATATTTTGGGTTACATTATCATGGGTGGCATTGATGGTAGAATTGTTACACCCTTGCCGATATGAGAGTGCCCTCACAGCTGCTGCTGCTCTCCTGCTTGTAGGCCACCATCGCCGGTGGTGGTGTCATTCCCCACATCCACAAGTCTCTCATTAACAAGACAGACAAGATGCCAGGACAACCAGGCGGTGGACCTAAGTGAGGGGTACCAATTTGTAGTTGAATTTGAAAGCAACATAACTGACCAAAAACCACACTTTCTCTAGCTAGGACCGTATTGACTGCTCTGTGCACGTTGGCTGACCCTGACCAAATGACAACTTATTGACAGTGACAACTTGCTATTCTTAACATATGACTGTTGACTTAATGCTTCCTGTGTGCCTAACCTTGTAGAGAGCCAAATGCTCGTAGTGCGCTGCATCATATTTTTAGGTCATTTATTTGCCGCCAAAGCGGAGTGTGTGCAGGATTGGCTACTAAGTGTGACTAATAATTGGAACTCGATTGATGGTTTCCCATTTCCTTTTCCTTGCTGACTGTAAACTATCTGAACCAACCTGAGATGCCTGAATTAGACACAGCCAGCCACTGACTGCAATGGGCCATGCATTCAGAAGCAAGAGCTTCTCTTGAAGGCAACGGAAAGGCCTATTGTTGACCGACCCTCTGTTCCTAAGACAATAAACTCTAAACACAAGTGCCCCAGCCGGAAAACATTGTCAAATTCCGTAGCAGAATCCAGGAGGCTGCCTGCCAGAAAAATCCTGACAGTCATGTGCATGTTCTACAAGGTTATAACAAAAAAGGCCTTCAGTCAGAAAGTGTGACTGCTAGGCAGCCTAATCACGAGCTTTTTTGGGCTCCGGCGCAAAATGACTACTCACCCCCCCAGGCTTTTTGGAATTTGCATATCAAATATCAAAGCTGTCTGGAACACAGCTGCACGGCTACACCTTAACAGCCACAATCCTTTGGCTGCAAAATCTTGCCCGTGACATTCCCAAAGCAAATCGCACCTCACCAGCATTGTCAATGACCCCATCCGTAATGCTAGGCATGCTGGGACAGCGCCTGGTCTCAAGAAGTTTGAGAAGAACTTCACTCATCAGACAAAATACAAACTGCCAAATGCTCCCCGGGAGGTGGGCGAGGCCACAGACCTGCTTTGGATGAAGTGGCCTCCCTTTCCCATAAGTCCAAACCGGGTCTCACGCTCAAGGTTGCTGACTGGAATTCCTGGACCTATACGCACAGATGGTAGCTGCCATAGTAAACTTGGAAGGCAAACAAGTTATTGGGTGGTATGGGGCAGGTGTCTACCACCCCAGTACGGGCAACTCTAGCTTGGTTAAATCTAATGGTGCTGGTTTAAACAACATCATAGGGAGAGCGGAGCTGGTGGCATCTATAGCTGCTGCACCTACCCATGATCACACCCATATTGCCACAGACAGTCTTACCTTACTTCACCAAATTAGGAAACAAATGTTGTACCCAAAGAAGCACCGTCACCATGTCCAAGGAGACATTCTCAGAATTCTCTCCAATACCATCCGTAACTCTCAATCCCACATCTTCCTTTATACCAGTAAGCTGAAATCTCACGCTCAGGCTGGAATTGCAGGAAATGAATGTGCAGACGACGCCCTTCTTGCCAAATACCAAGCCTGCCACAGCAATTGTCTCCCAGCTGAAACAACAATCCGCATCGCAGGCCCTGGTGGCAATCCCTTCTTTGATACAACCTGGCTAGCCCTTAAAATAATTAATCAGCAAGGATCTAGCACTGGAGCTCCGCCATGTGCCTGTTGAAGAAGTGGTGTTCTTCGTCGGGTCCGATGCAGGGCTTAAAAATCCCCTGCCACGCCCTCCGTTTTACATTCCACGCAATACTACAGGGCTTTGAAATCTGAATGAAGGGCAGCCTGACAATCCTGAATTTGTGCTGATACTCCCAAGAAAAAGCTGATCTGCCAAGGTGCAAGCAGTGTGCAAAACACCCAGAATGACATCAAAACCAGCCGAATCTGAACCCACACACACATTCCTGGGGGTCATAAACGTGGGGTAATATGTGTGCTAAGCATCCACTTCGCCTGTGCAGGCCGTTCTGAGCACCATGCATGCTGTGCGTGCTGTAAATTGAGGGTGCCATCGACACACACACACACACACACACACACACACGCACACACACACAGGGAGATTGGTGCGCAACCGACGCTTTGTGCGTGTTCCTGGGAATATAAAACATAGCCTAGGGCGGGTGAAAGGTGCCAATGTGGTCAAATTAAGGGTCCTTGCAATGCAAGCGCAAACAATAAGCGCCCGTTGCGAGCAAAGGTGCGAGAACAGACAAAACAGACCCCACACACAGATTCCTGGGGGTCGAAAACACGGGAGAGGGTGTGTGTGACGCGTCCATCGGAGCTGCGTGAGCAAAAAATGGTCACCATGCTGTGCGTGCTGCACAAACATACACACACACAAACACACACACATATACACACACATGCTCAGAAACACACACACACACGCACACACACACACGCACGCACACACACACACATGCACGCACGCACACACACGTATAAAACATACACATACACGCACGCACACACACATACACGTGCCTGCACGCACGCGCGCACACACACACACGCATACACACACACGCACGCACACACACACACACACACAGCTGCTTGCTACTACAGTCAGGGGGTACTTAAGTACCCCTTAAACCTACTTAAGTACCCTACTATAAGTTGCGTTTGGGAGTAGGGTATGTAATCAAGCAAGGGAGAGGCTACGTAACCCTACTTAAGCACTTCCCTTTAATATCCCCCCTACTTGAGCACCCCCTACTTAAAGGCACTAGCAGTAAGTATCCCCCCACTTAATTTTACTGAAGTACCCTACCCAAAAGCATAGCAGTCCATCTACCCTCTCTGATCTTTCCACAAGATCTGTGTTATTTGAGATCTGTACGTTACAATTATAGACACCAGCAATAATTGGTTAAGCGCGTTGATTCAAGAGCTCCTTGCCCAAAAATAAAAGGAACAAGAGAACAAGAAACAAGGGGGAAAAGCGCAAACTATCCTTGCTAATTTGTATGAACAGCAACTGCTACGTTGTGCAACAAACAAGCACCATAAATTGAAAAGCAATCATACATTTTAAGATTAGACTGCCAGTCCAGCTTATAAAATAATTATCATGCCACAAAACTTTGCAGATTGCATAAACCCATATTGCTCTCACTTCAAACACGGCTGAAAATCTGCAACTCCAACTGAATGAATTCTATGACTATATACGCGTCAAAGGGCTCAAGCTCAACAGTGACAAAACAAAAGTCATGGTCTTCTTCAGCAGGGGTAACTCTGCGATTCCCAACTTCACGTACAACGGCATACCTCTGGAACTTGTAACTGAACTCAAATACCTTGAAATCACTCTTACTCTTGATGGAAGCATGCTCACAGCTGCTGAGAAGATGGCAGACAACTTCAGGTGCCACCATTGCCAGAGTTTACAGGATTGGTGACAGCAAGGGTATCAAACAAAGAAAATAGGCAATGCTATGGCTTTTCCAGGCTCCTTGGCAGGTTGTATAGTTCATATGGATGCTGGCAGCACTGACCGTTTTGCCTAACAAAACCTTCAAATTCCCGAGCATGCTAGTAATAGGAATTTACCCATTTGGCTCTTTGATGCTCGTTTATCTGTCAGAGACAGGCTTACTTCCAGTCGCCCTGATGCTATTTTGGTTACTCCCTTACCTACTAAATCCAAACCACCTTCCACTCCCCACTTGCAACAGGTGCAGCATGCTAGATATCATGGACAAGTGCGCAGAGCTCACGTGCTTAACACTCATAAGAGGGAGATATACCTCATAGAAGTGAAGTATTGTGAAGACACTGGCCTGGCCTGGACACCAGCTGGAGGCATCTAACAAACAGCACGAGAGTTAAGGTACACTTCACATCATCCTTCTTGGTGTGGGAGGATCAATCTATACCTCTAACACTTTGCATCATCTAAAAGAGCTCGGCCTCAATTTACAGAGGGACCACAAGACTGCCCTTGAATTGCATGCTCACTTTGTGCATTAGCTATGCGGACAAACTCTAGACGCGCACTTGAAAAAACTAACTGCTTGTAAGGTCTCGGTTTGGAGCAGGGGGCTGCCAGCCACCCTCCAGATCCCCACTAGTTTTCTTTTTCCTTTGGTGGGGGAGACTCACGGCACTCTGGACCAAAGTGTCTCCTTTTCTTAATTGATGCAGGGAGTGTTTTGCTGCCTGCGTAGTTTTTCTTTTTCTTTCTTTTCTTTCACCCCCCGAACCCCATGTTGCTCAAATTTGGCATGTTGCTCAAATTTGTAGTAGGCCCACTAACTGGGCCATCTGCCAGAAGCTAGACGGCACCTACCTCATGCTGTCAGGCTGCATTCATCCGATTATAAATAAAATGATTATTAACAGGCACCATGCTGCTGGACAAATGATTATAAAAGCAATCCAACAAGGTATACAGGGTGCATGTTTGCTAGCACAAACAGACGTAAGCAGTCGTGGAAAAAAGGTACAACAAGGCACCAACAAGGCGTCATACGCCCTTCAGAAGAGACACAGATAGGAATGATTCCAACCCGGCTATTACCTTTCAATCTCAATGCACAACAGCGGCGGAAATTTATCAAGCCTGATACAATCTTAGTTACTCCGGCCCCTGCAACAACCACGCCCCAAACAAAACCCAACAAACACGTATCAAACATGTCTGCCAATAATGCAAGAAGGGTTGCCCGTGATATCCTATCCGATGGCGCTGCCAATCCATACCCCCTGGCTATAGAATCAAGACATACAATCAAACAAACGTGATATACATTAAATCGAAATTAGGTACTGTGTAGACACTTCCCTACTCCAATAAGCAGAAAAGGCACGAGAACAACATAAGCTGCTAATGCCTCGCTTACTCGGACACCGTGAAAAACTTCACACCATCCTGCTAGGAGCAGCAGGCACCATCTACAGGAGCCACAAAAGGAACCCACTCCACAGCCTTGGAGTTGCTGGTCTACATGCCACAGCACTCATGAAAAATTATGCCTACATGCAAGCAGATCCGCAACAAAATTCATACAGATAAGATGAGACATTGAATTAACCCCCCCAAATATCTGAGCAATATTCCTGGTGGTGTGCAGGATTCTGCCTCCCAACCACCTGATCCCCACTGAAAAGCTTCTTTTCTTTTTTTTCTCCATGCCAGGTGGGATGTTGTGTGTCTCTGCATCCATTGGGTGGTGCAGGACACAGAACATCATTTTTTAGTCCAAGCTGGTAGTGTCTACATTATCTGCATTCTTTCTCTGTTTATTTACCTGTCAGCACAGTTCTTATGCCAAACGATTGAGCACCTGAAGAGTTATTGGGCAAAAGCTGATGTGTGCACGTTCTTGCACTGACCACCGTTTGGTGCACAAACCTAGCCAAAACCTTTGCCAATGTAGGTACTTTTAAACTTGAAATTGAATTGATAGTGCATGGTGTGATTCATGAACTGCAGTTTTGAAATCTTCTGCTGGCGTTTGCATGAACACACCCCCGTGTCTTACTTGAGGGCATTCCATGTCTGTTGAGCATCACTTGAAAAGCAAATCTAATGCAATCCGATTCCAATGACTCATTGTTACTTCACAATCCAGAAGGATCCCAGCTAAACGCGCACCAAAATCTCGCTCAAGATCTGCCACTGATACAAGGAGAGATCATGATGCCCCCTCCCCAACAAAATGCAAAATACAAATCCATATCATTTGCAGAGGCTGGCAATGGCCGGGACGGGTGGTCTGTCAGACCCTTAGCTTCGCTCTGCAGTTTCAGTGCCTGGCGCTTCTGCTTGTTTAATACCTGGTACTCCAGTCTCTTTGTGGCTTCTTTCTCTTTCTTTTAATACTCTGCTGGTCCTACCTCTCTGACAGGGCCTCTTTGGTCTGCTGACCCCACACGCTTTTTGCTGGAATTCTCCTGCCAAAATTTATGCTTCATGCAGGAGGCGTCCAAAATTAAAATCATAGACAGGCACGTCCAAATTTTGGGCCTATGGCCCAAAATGACCACCCACCCCCCAAACCCCCCTTCCTGACCCCCCACACTAATGAAAGGGGTGTCAATCTGCTCAGAATCCAAACAGCTATCTGCCTTCACAGTTTTCATGCCAAATAATGCAATACCTGACGAGCTACAGGGCAAAAACTGGTTTGCGCACACTCTTGCACTGACCACCTGTTTAGTGCACAAATCCAGCCAAGACCTTTGCCAAAGCACTTTTTTACTTCAATCATGCAACTTATGCATAATGCAATGCGTAAACTGCAAGTTTGGAATCAATTGCTGGTAATTTGCCTGAACAAGTCTCATGGAAGCCAACCTGGGAGCCAGAAGCTTTCCAAATAGGTACCAGCAAAAGCTTCAGACGTAGTCTCCGAGTATGAAGCAAGAGCATCATAATACCACACCAAATCTACCTAAGCCTGAACCAGATTCACACCTTTTTAATCTTTAAATCAAGGGTTCTCTGCTGACAAAGAGAGAGATGCTTATCAACCCAGTTACGTCAAACTTAGAAACCGTGTCAATTTTGACATTTGACCCACTGACCCTCAAGCAGGCACTGCAGTCACCGTGCGCTGCAAGTAAAGGATTAGTACTTGGTGCTGTGAGAACTTCACAGTGAGCTCACCAAGCATCCAGGAATCGATACCTCTTTCACCCAGATGACCCTATACTCGCTCCCAAAAGAGTGCAGCACCACAGTAGCTTGCGTCTACAACGTAGACAGGGAATGTAAAGGCAATCTCCCCCCGAGCGTCTCAACATTATAACAAAAGGGCATACAAAGTGGCTGCCCCACATCCCCCCTGCTAGGCAGCAGCCCCAACAAGACCAACAGCACCAACGCGGCGCAATACAGTCATTGCTAGGTTCACTCAGCCTCAGCTCCTCCACCTTTACAGTGCGTGCAGCGACAAATTTCCTCATGCAGCCAAGCCAAACAGCTAGGATGGAAGCCAGGCAGCGATGCACAGAGTCAGCTATTACCTTTGCCGCCCCCACCCAGCCGCAAGAAGAAGCGCGCCTCACAGCCCTGGCTATCCACAAAGGCGCTCCAAGCGCGTGTACGCCAAGATGGAGGCTCCCATGGGAGAATAACTGGAAGGAAGTTTGGTGGCGCCTACTCCAGCATGGTGTGGTGGGAGCAGGGGGCCACGGATGGCCCATGAAGCGGGGGACAGCTTGCTCTTGTGGCTGGCAACACTCAGCCACATCGCCACGTGCTGCACAGGCGCTACAGCTGCGGGAGCACGTCTTTTGGACTTGCACAGGAGCTTCAGCCATCAGACGAACCATACAACACAACTTCCCAGTTTCTGTGCAGCTGCTACCACGGCATGTGTGGCTGCTAGAGCAGCCACGCCAAACAGTGAGGAAGGAAGTGAGGTAGTATGTTGTGTGCCTAGCTGCCCTGACTGCCATGCTAAGAAGAGCTAGGGGTTTGATGTGTAGCACGCTAGCCAGGACAGACTTAGAGCCTGCAGTAGTAGAAACTAGGGCAGTTGATCTTCTCCTCGCAGCCTTAAAAGACTTTGCATCCTGCCAAGGTAGTGTCTCCAGTTTCTCTGACCTAGGCCAGGCTCACCCCTTTGTGTATGCCAGGCCAAATGGCTCCTTGGCTGTTTCACTGCAGCTCCCTCCCTAGCGTGTCTACCGCCTTGATCCTTGATACGATCTAGGCATAATATAGGTTGCCCAGCTTCCCCTTGGTCTCGGCTCTTAGTAGAACAACCCGACTCTTGTTATCTAAACCTTTATTCCACTGTACTCCTTTCGTGTCTTCCTAGTATGGGCTCGTAATGCTGAGAGTGAAGTGTTGGTGCAGCTGCGTTTTCTGTAGGGGAACTCTCTTCTCTTTGGGTTGTGTTGGAGTTGGTTTTGGCGCACCAGTCATCGCAATGGCTTAGCTGCTTTTATCCTGGCTAACTCTTAGGTTCCCTAGTTTTTTATGTTGAGTGCCTCGCGGTGGTGTAGCTAGATCGGCCGATTGCCTTTTCACTCTTTACTAGCCCTGTCCTCCTAAACCTCGTTTTTTCTACGTGGGCACCAAAGTATGCAGGCTTTCCTTCCTTCTTTCTTTCCCGTGCTTGACCTTCTCGTACACGTTTTGCCCTTCTTCTCATCACCTTAGTTGTCCCCCCTATTTTCTGTTAACGCTTCCAGCCTGCCTCTCTTGCTTCCCTTTAATTTATCAACTTTCAGTTTCGTTTCAACCTCGTAGTAGGGAGTTTGCTATCTCCCCTGGACCTATGTATTACGCCATCATCAGAGGGCTTTGTTAGGCAAAAAGCAACGGCCTACATGCTCATGACTACATCCACCCACATGCCTTGCATCAGAGCCTGTGGGATCTGATGCAAGGGCTGAGCTTGTGGGCCTCGTCACACGTAAAAATAAAAATACAAGCCAAAAAACTAAAAGCTCGTTCTCACGGAGCTTTCCTCCCACATAACCACCGCCGTACAAAAGTGGGCCAGAATTTATTTAAAATGGATGGCTTTCCCTTTTAACCATGACCCCACATTCCCCCAATACTGGAGTGAGCACCCAAGAGACAAGGTCTTCGGAACGAACTGCAATGCTTTCTCCTCCCAGTTCTCTTCTATCACAATAAAAACAATGTTCTTAGCAACAAAACCTGCCATTAGCTCTGCCGCCCTAGACGCAGAGACAACAACCACTTTCATGCTCCTCCCTTCCTGGAGTAAAAAGATGGCAACAAATCCTTATGCATCACTCTGCTGTTAATTTCTACACATGTATAAGTTCTTGGGCTCCATTCATCAGACAGATTATTGCCATTTGGAACACCAAAAGCAGAAACTGTCTACAATATAGACGGGATTCATGGGCTTGCCAAACAAAATTCTGAGGCAAAATGGGAAATCTGGCATACCGTCAACCTCCCCCCAAAAATTATTGTTTACAGACCACCTAGAATTATTTGTTTTACAGAACATTCCCCTAGAATTGTTTGTTTTACAAAACATTCAGCGACCATCCCCCCACTAAGGGGCTTTGGAGCCCTGGGGGGTTGTGTGCGGCCACCTTGACCTCCCACAAACTCAAGGAGGAAATGGAGGCTGAAAAAGATAATAAATAATGAGTTCAAAACCGCAAGATTCAGTTGATAGCTACCTCGTAATAATTTGCTTGTTCATATTCCTCTATTCTACATTAAGTCTTACTGATGACTACCACCCTTCTCTTTCCTGCTGCTCCACCCTTTATTCAATCACTACCGCTGTCACTCTCGCTGTTGCTGTCACTGCTGCTGCTGCACGCCTTGTGTGCTTGCTTTGGCATGAGCGAGCTGCTCAGGTGCTAGACCTGGTCTTGCGCACTGTCTGCAACACCTGCGCCTTTGTCAGTCTTCCAGCTGCCTTAGCTTGCCGCACAGATGCCATCACTGCAGCCTGTGCTTGCACTGCATCCACGCCTTTGTCCCACAACTCCTACCCCTCATCCGCTACATGCTGCGCTGGTAGGGGCTGCCCTTTGGGCATCTCGGCCCATATTACTAGAGGATGACTACTAGAACTCCCCTTCACACCTCACAAGGCCCTTAAGATAAAACAAGTACCCTGGACCAACCTCACAGCTCTGACAAAGCGACCCAACACAGCTCCGTTCCAAATCTGATCCATAAAGTACAAGATTGGAGGGACCGGATCTACACTGATGGCAGTCTTAAAAAGCACAAAGAAGGGCATGACACCCGATCAGACGTTTATCACCGTCATTTAAACGTATCACCATATCACATTATGTGAACCCAAGAAGTGTAGGTATAACTGTTGCCATCTTACATGCAACTATATCAGCTGCAGTCATACACGGCTACTCCCATGAAGCCATAGAAAGCCTAACCTCAATGCTCCAAAAGCCTAAAAAAGCAGCTCTTACAACCAAACCTCCACCGCCACCGCATCCAAGGGGATGTCCTTCGATCCATTGCCAAAGCAATTTGCCATTCAAAATTGTCCGTTTCTACTAAGTCAAGTATCACGCCAGCCCCATTTGGCAAAGTACACGCTGACGCTCTTGCTAGGGAGTCAATCGCAACCTACTCTGTCATTGCCAATACCTCCAAAAAACAAGCAGGGTCTGAGGGAATCCCCTTCTACAACATCTACGGGCTTGCAAAAGAATACGAAGAACATTGAATTATACAAAATCACCCAAACACAGCCCAGTCACCTACCTTAAGGCTCTGGAACCTATCCAATTTACCATGATGCCTGGCAAGCACACATGCACCCCCTCCACAAATTAGGAATTGCCAATACCGTAGCAAACTATCATGAATACTACCAGACCCTTATCAAAAATGGCTCTGCCAATAGAGCCGCTAACAACGCTTACCTAATGCATTGTCATGAAATACAGCTCAGGAACCCCGTACAACCAAAAACACGCGGTACGGTCTGAATGCTCGACAAGTCTACCTTTCCCTCTCTGCCCAAATTTAGATAGTGCCCTACAAAACCTCTCAGGGTGGCAACACACACAAATATGGAATATAGGCAGCAGCAAACGTCTGGCTATGCAAAAATTTCCCCAGATTTCTAAAACAACTGAAGCCGGAATTGCACCAAATCGGCTCTTTCCATCTCGTTTCTTGGCTTAAACAGGTTCACCTTCTGTTGCCCCGATATCGTTCTAGTTTCTCCCATCTCCGTTTACATACGGATACAACAAATTAGCAATTGAAGGGGTGGGTTCTTTGGAATTTGTTGGAGTGGCAAGAGGCAGCTGAGGAAGAGCAACTCAGCAACACCACCTATTGCCGACACATCCACCTTTCTGATCAGGACCGACACGAAGATCTCGGCATACTCTCAACGTGACATCCACCTCATTGGAATCAAGTAATGTGAGGACATTATACCTCAGATCAGCTGAACGCCGTGCAGGAACAGCACAAAGACCTCTGCAATTTTTTCCAAGGAGCCTCCACTATCCTCCACACCATCCTATTGGCCATGGACAACATCCACCCATTGGAACCTTTTAAGGAGCTGGATATTGGTCCTCAAAAAGTTAGGAAACTTGCCTCCAAGATTCTTGTGCATTCTGTCAACTATGCTGCAAAACTTGTTCATACATACAGACGTGACCTTTACAGTGCCATCACCAGCTTTTCCATCTAGCCGGCTTCCAGCCAAGCCTGCAATGCTCCTAATTCCATTATTTTCTTTGCCCTATTCTTTTCATTGAAGGTGGATGTGCATTATTTTCAAGGATCCTAATTACAGTTGCTCAGAAGCGTGGATAATTGGTAACCAGCCGCAAAATTACCTGCTTATGTTTGCCTCTCTACCGACCTGATCTGGCTTGCTGTGCAAGGAAACAGGCAGGTGTTAATCAAGGAAGCCGGGCCCTGAGCCCATGCAGCTATTATATAATAACAGCCCAGTGAATCCGCAAGGGTCTTCAGGTGTTGTAGTCTGTTAGTTGATCAGGAAAAGAGGGCTCTGTTCCATGCTGGTAAACAGCTCGGAAACCACAGAACCAAGGATGTCAAGGATGTTAATAAAGGATGTCAGATCAGGTCACATTTCCTTCGTTCTTTTGTTAACGGCTTGGGCCTCATCCCTGGGGAGGGGGGCAAGCTCGTACAGGGAATTGAAAATTAATTTGCCCAACTTCTCTGGTCCGCATGCCTGCCCCCCTTGAATTAGTCACGTACATACAACCCCGCCACCAATAAGTTAAAAAAGACATTTTATATTGACACGCCTTTGCAACCAGCGTGTCGCTAAGGCAAAGTGATGAAGAAATCATTTTCGAACTTGGGCACATAAGTATGACAGGACTAATGCAGAGAGGGGAAGGCCCAAAAGGAGTTAGGGTTTTGCATGATCCCAGGGTGTGTGTAATTAGCTGCGGCATGAACCTCACTTTTCAAGCACATGAATACCGTATGCCGCATCTGACCATTTGGAGCACCAAAGCTTGTTATTTTTGATGTTTTGGAGGTCTTGGAACAAAGACCTTTGCGGAAGAAATGGCCTATGTGCCTTAGGTTTGCGCTTAGTCCTGTCAATTTGTACCCCGGGCAACTTATATGTGGATCTGAGCACACGCTCTGGTGGCTTATATTCTTACAATGCCACCTTTAATTATAATCGAAATTTGCAAAATTGGATCCAGTTCAATGATGTGGTGTGTAAGAACTTGCCCCTTAAAAGCAAAAAAAAACGTTTTTTTACTTCTGCCTAGCGCCCTCCTATTTCTGAAATTTGCTCTTGCAGGCTAATCAAACTCTATTGCGAAGACATAATATGTTATGGCCAGCTATCAACACATTGTACAGGGCAGCCATGAAGGAAGATTTGAATTCATACTGCGTCACTCATCTCATTTTGTGCTTGGAATTTTCCCACGAATGGGGAAACGGAAAAGATGGAAGATGGACGAGATGATGGCATACCGCTCGTTTAAAATATTGTAATGTGTCTGCTGTCTACCACATACAAAGAAGATATAAATTATTCAAGACCAGCCCATAAAAAGTGCTTGACGCGGCATATGTTATATATGTTTGTGCGCCGGGTTCCGGCCAGGCACTTTGGCCTTCAAATTGGCCTTCAAAGTGCCGGCTGTGGGCGCAGTGTGGGGTTAATGAGGGTTGTGATGGCTTTTCATCGGGCCCACTGCTCTCGCTAGACGTGCGCATGTATTGTTGCCCTTGGGTCCGGGCTGGGGTCCCAGGGCCGCCCTTGCCCTGGCTAGCCTGGATGTTCTGTGTTATTTCCCGTGCACAGTGGTTTGATTTCGAACAAGAATTCGATGCTTTATTGTCCGAATGGCTGTGCCCAAAGCTTGAGTGATTCTCTGTACTGCACAGGGTGCCTGGAACCTGGCGTGAGTGGTTTGCGAATCGTTAGGCGCCCAGCCACATCCAACATGTCAGGCGACTCGGGAAATCTAAGCCCAAAATGTGCACAATAAAAAACATTAACCGTGTCATTAGCTTTCCCTGTACGATGTTGTCACGATGTTGTTATACACAGGATGTGACCTTATTTCTTTCGCACGGGCGAAGCTAGATTAAATACCTGTACAAAATAAACAATTACCTCATATCATCTTTTTGAAGCTGCAGCAGTAATGAACAGTTTGGAGGCTTCCAGGGTCCTTTCTGTGCTGGATGAAAGCTTGGAATCTTCAAAGTGAGGAATTCTCGCTGGGTTAACAGCTGACCTCATTCTAAGGCTAGAGGGGATTCCACACTGTGCTTTTGTATACACGGATGCAGGCTCCTTTCGTTTGTGACTACAGAGGTACTTGACACTGCGGAACAGCTTAAAGACCTCCTCGGAGAGGTACGTAGTGCAGCAATAAACCGGCACCAATTCTAGTTCCAGTTCTCCACCGCACATATACCGCACAGGACCTAGTCAACACGTTAGTCAAGCACCGGCATGTGCTGAGCACCAATGCAAAGGGAGTTGTGGGAAGTGAAGCCGCTGCAGTTTCCACTGGGGAGCTTGTGCGCCTTCTTAAGGTCAGTCAACCGCTCACGCATGGACACACACACACACACACACATGCATACAAGCACGCACACACACATGCATACACACACAGACATACACGCACGCACGCACGCACGCATACACACACATACACACCTACACTCACACAACGCATTGTCAGTACACGGACAACATTCCCACACTTTAAACAAAAGCATACACATAACATCTACACACGCATGCAATTTTGCACACAGACACAGATACACCAGTACATATGCAGGGCGTGGCGATGATATTCACAAGTCCTACTCCTCATGCAGCTTAGCGCATATTTACTACAGTTCATTCTGCGATCTTACGTTGGCAAGGTCCTTTCATAGGCATGAACAGAGGAATTTCATTATTATTTTCTAGTACCACATGCAGAAATCCTCTACAGCTTCCCGCCTTCAAACGCTACATACACGTCGCTCCCCTGCCAGCACTCAAGTCATCAATTTCCTAGAGCGGGTGAGTACAAGAAGCTTCAGATGCAACGAGAAGTTTAATTTGGTCAAAGCCGCACCAAAAAGGGATTTGCCAAGGATTTTTTCAGGCAAACTTTTGCTGGCTTTTCGACGACTGTTGACAACTGTCGGCTGTCGAAAAGGCAAACGCCTCAGTTTGATCTTATGGGCTGCTTCCAGTCATTTGCTGCACAGCACAGGATTTGAATGACACAACACTACCTTGCTTGTACAGTTAGACTCGTCCTTGCTCCTCACACATTGTTTTCCCCAGTTGCGCGGATATGCTCAAAAGCGCCTAACCACAACAGTTGAGGAAGATGCAAGCAATCGGGAGTATTACGATGAGGTGAGTGGTGGTATGTGGGTGTGTGCGAGCAGGGGTTTGGAAGTCATGATGAAAAAGCCTGGGCATATTCTGTGTATGATGGGTAGGAAGGTTTAATTTGTTTCCTGTGTATCTATGTGTTCATATTTTTGCATCATTTCCATAATGGGAGTTGGAAGCGAAAAAGCTGGACCACCTTGTGCTCTTAATTATTGCTATATCCAAGTTCAGCTCCACTAGTGGTTTAACGTTCTGCTTGAGCGAGTTGTCTAGGTATACCATTCTAATTGATCACAGTTTGCAGAGGTTTGCACTTTCACTGTCTTACTCCCCCCTATACATTCTGGCTGCTTAAAAATGAAACATTGATCATTGGCATCATGATATGTAAGGTATGCGATGGAGCCCTCCATCGCATACCTTACAT
>Ga0307948_1001351_pt1 | contig 17343 bp, 12 predicted proteins | sample OrgLakmetagen280_FD_201824 | JGI IMG/M metagenome (GOLD analysis project Ga0307948, IMG submission 201824) | Saline water microbial communities from Organic Lake, Antarctica - #280 | ecosystem: Environmental > Aquatic > Non-marine Saline and Alkaline > Saline | place: Antarctica: Organic Lake...
CCTCAGACCTACTCCCACCCACCTGACAGCATGAACATGAACAGGATCCATATGTCCTCAGACACGTACAGCGCTGATGGAGAGAGGTGGCCCGCGCGAGGGGTCTCAGGCCCGCACACTCGAGGGCTGCGTTTGGTCAAGCAAAAGAAATTGTGGATATGAGTTACTCAGTACAACATGACATCATTGCTTGTCATGCGCCCACACACACGACGCACCTACAGAGGCACACCCACTCTCACACACAGAGGCACACAAACACGCACACACGTACACACACACACATATGCCTGTGCTTAGTACCATGCACCCTTGCGTGACCAAATAAAACCAGCGCTCATATTGTGTTTGTTTAAATGCGTGTGCGTGTGTGTGCGTGCTCGTGATGTGTGTGTGTGTGTGTGTGTGTGTGTGCGTGCGTGTGTATGTGTGTGTGTGTGTAAGTGTGCGCGCGCTTGTGTGTGTGAGACTGTGAGTGTGTGTGTTTCAACACGCGTGATATTGTCGCACCTTTCTGGATTGCTACACAGGAGGAGCGACAAGATGCCAACTGAGGAGATGAGGGCCTTCAGGGCACCCTCTATTGGCCAATCCCCAGCCAGTTTGCGCACAGGGTGAATGGGGAGGGCAGAATAAGACGTGCGCGTGCTCATCAATGATTTCAGGTAGCGCCGGAAGATGGAGATGGTCCAATGCAAGCTCCATAGCGTCAGAAGTAGACCGGCGCTGAAAAATATCCACCACTCGCCCGGGCGCTCCGGGCCCATGCCAGACCACTGTGTGTGTATGTGTGTGCGTGCATGCGTGCGTGTGTGTATGTGTGTGTATGTGTGTGTGTTGTGTATGTGTGTATGTGTGTGTATGTATGTGTGCGTGCGTGCTGCATGTGTGCGTGCGTGCGTGTGTATATATGTGCATGTGTGTGTATATTTGTGCATGTGTGTATGTGTGCGTGTGTGTATATATATTTGTGCGTGTGTGTATATGTATGTGTGCGCGCGTGTTTTGTATGTGTGTGAACGTGTGAACGTGTGCTGGTTCGCAGGTGCGTGTTGGCGCGCATATCAACTCCTAAATTCACCGGTTTTCCATCACACGTAAAGGAGAGCGGTCCCATCGACATCATATGGTCCATGCCTTCCATCCCCCCGGCCATCCCCCCGGCACCAGGGGGCATGTCCCCGTGATGATGATGCGCCATAGGAGGAGGGAGGGGGTCGGGTGCCTCATCCACCATAGCCTGGCTCATAACTCTTTCCTGTGCAATATGTGCCCATGGTGTGTTGAGTTCGCATGTGCGTGCCTCTGTCTGACTGTGCCTGTGTGACTGTGTTACATATGTCACTTATAATATATATGGCTTCAGCACGCGGTATTCACACTAATGGCAGTCCTCAGGGGTTCATTTGACAGGCATGTTATGAGGGTTACCTGGAGGAGCAATCACAGTTGAAACCAAAGTGAAAGGAAGTGTGTGTACCTACCTATTCCTAATTCTAATCAGATAGGTAATCTAAATTAATCATGACTTGTGAATTGCTAAATAACCTCATAAAAACATTTGCTGACATCTGTTCATATTTGTCATTTGGATGATGCATGAAGGATGGAAGAGACACAATTCACAGACTTTGCCCTGGATTTTCCGCCTCCCCACGCCTTTGAGGCAGAGGTGCGCTTCCAGCCCTTGCGCATGCTTTCCTCAAATTATGGCATGCGTTCCTAACCCCGATGCAGTTCATGTTCGTGCCTGTAATTGTAAAGCAATTGCACATGCGTTTGAGCGAAAATTGAGCTAATCTACCGCTGCCTTCCTGTTCGTGCGGTGCAGAGTTGTCCAAACGCAGTTCTAGGAGAACTGGTTTGTCTTGAACCAGGCTGTGATACAGCGTCAGCGCGACATGAGCTCCGTGCAGGTGTGGAAAAACAACTCAGAGCTGGATAGCGTCAAACATTGTCTATTTGGATGCAGCAAAGGGGCTTTTTTGCTGTCCTCTCATCTTCGTTTGGGCTGGGCATAATGGCTGCTGAGATTGTTGTTGCATTAGTAAATAGTATTAGATGTACTCATCTGTTGCGCTAGGTAACTACACAGCCTACAATCGTGACAATGCGACACAACTTTGCATTTCTCGCCAGGCACGTACGTCATAGCAAGGAACAAGCGTTCCACTTTCGACAATTTGAGCGACTTCAGTCACAAGGTTGCTCGAGCATGCAGGGTTGAGAGTGTGCAAGGTAACTGCTAGCCTGCCTGAATACCCAACAGGGAGGAGTATCACGTGCTTGTCACTCATTTTGTGAGCCTACGTGTATCTAAAAAGCGCGAAATCGGAGCATCTGCTTCTGTACACACTCCAAACCTCGTGCTTACTTCATGCTCAAAACGACCTGGATAGATAAACAAAGCAGTGGCAAGCCGTTTTTGTTTTCCGACGTTCAATAGTCCTTTTGTCGAGTTACTTGCCTTTACTGTCTTTTTTAGGCCTCACTCACAGACCTTGTGTATTTCAGCAGAACAAGGAAAGCCCGAAGCCCCACTATGCGTTGGAGCCGCTTGTAACATGCAGAAGTAAAGTATAGTTTACCTATAGCTCATTCACCGGGTTAACCATTTTGGCCGCTACGTCACATTTGGTATTGAATAACTTTGCTCCCACACATTACTTATTTGCAGTCCTGTTTTTGGAGCACGCATCGGTCAGCAGTATCCACTGCAGATTAGGTGGGTGTTTTGAAAGCATTTATGAATGAGGTGTACGCATTTTACGTCCTCATCTACAGCCGCATAATGTGAATGGGATGTTCGAGGAGACCCATTTAAAACCCTAATGCGAGTTGTACATACGCCAAGCACACAACCCAAATATTTAACGCACCGCGTACCTGTGCGAGGGCATTCGGCCTCTTTATTTATAAAGCAATGAAATGGGTAAATCAAAACAAGCCTGTCTTCGAAAGCAACAATTCAAGCTTCAGCACGCGGTCATTCATCGGGCTGTACGTACACCCTTGGGCATTGGGTGTCAAACAAAATAAATAGAATGAATCCTGTTTTTTGTGCTGCCATTGACAATCTACGTTATACAGTTTATGAAAGGCAAAATAATAAGAATGAATCCTGTTTTTTGTGCTACCATTGACAATGTACACTTTACAGTTGATGAAAGACAGGCAAAATAATAAGAATGAATCCTGTTTTTGTGCTGCAATGACAATTTACACTATGCAATTTTAAGACCGGTCACGCCTTCTTGTTCAAATTGCATGCATAGCATTGTATACGTGCGTATGCGAGAACATTTCCCGCCTGACAGATAAACCGCGCAAATATCTATCTGTTTAATCATGCAATTGTTGCTCAATCACCATGAAAGCCAGCTCCTCCAACCGATGCTTCTCCACTTCTCAAATCAATGCCTCTAGTTGCAAGTGTTGCTTATTGCATACCCTGGTAGCACCCTACGCACCTTGTGGGGTCCAAAGCTAATCTGCAGTAAGTGTTAAACTGACACAAGGGATGGCAAAACCTCCAAAGCTGATCTGCAGCAATTGTTAACCTGACACTACAACGCCCGCATTTAAGTGATTGCGTCACCTTTGTTCATCCTGTAGATGATTCAAAACTTTAGGGTTTAGGGTTTGGTATAACCCTAGGGTTTAGTCTAACCCTAAACCTCAAAATAGTTTGCAACCCCAGGTAGATCTGTTTGTGCAGACTCCAATCAAACACTGCAACTTGTATTTGTCAAAATGCAGATGTCAGCAAACAGGGGGAGGAGGTGGTCATTCTGGTGAGCGACTTGGGCAGCAGCAACAAGGTGAGTGTGCCTGATCTGCAGCACACGCATTGTCAAGTGCACATATTGGTAGGCTGTATGTACGGCTGTACATATACTTCTTAGTGCCTATGTGTTCAAAGTTGCTGGAAATTTGCTGGTTGGGGGCATTCAGCTTGACAAACTTGTTTTGAAAGGCAGCAGTAGCTCACAAGGCTGAACGCAACGTAGCGATCACCCTCCTTTCTTACGAGTGGTTGAAGCGTGCGACTAGCGTGACTGTGTGAGGCGTGACTGTGTGTCTGTGTGACTGTATGAGTGTATGAAATCGACAAAAACGTGCAAAAGATCCAGCAAAGCTCTGCACTTGATTTCTGCACTTGTGCTAACTGAGTGGCCATATGCCGTTAGCGCTGTCGGCTACAACGCCATGTGTTGTTACTCAATTCTGCTGAACAAGGACAAAGGCAAAAGTGGCCGTTAGCGCTGTCGGCTACTACGCCATGTGTTGTTACTCGTTTCTGCTGAACAAGGACAACGTCACGTGTTGTTACTCAATTCTGCTGAACAAGGACAAAGGCACAAGTGGCCATTAGCGCTGTCGGCTACAACGCCATGTGTTGTTACTCAATTCTGCTGAACAAGGACAACGCCATGTGTTGTTACTCAATTCTGCTGAACAAGGACAAAAGCACAAGTGGCCATTAGCGCTGTCGGCTACAACGCTAAAAGTGTTGTTACTCAATTCTGCTGAACAAGGACAAAAGCACAAGTGGCCATTAGCGCTGTCGGCTACAACGCTAAATGTGTTGTTACTCAATTCTGCTGAACAAGGACAACGCCACGTGTTGTTACTCAATTCTGCTGAACAAGGACAAAAGCACAAGTGGCCATTAGCGCTGTCGGCTACAATGCTAAATGTGTTGTTACTCAATTCTGCTGAACAAGGACAACGCCATGTGTTGTTACTCATTTCTGCTGAACAAGGACAAAGGCACAAACCCTCGTCACGATTGGCAAAAAATTCCAAGCAAGAGACCAAAGTCCCTTGAAGCGAAATCTACCACGTCTCACGCTGTTCAAGCGGTAAATGCTTACAGTACCTAAAGTACTATACGTCGCCCAAACTTGATTCCCACAGACCCAGCTCCTGTTTCCTGCCCTCCTTATTAATGCCTGCCAACACAACTGCCTTTCACCCCCCTACAATGCCTGCAGACCCAGATGTTGTTCCCTGCCACCCTTAAAAAGGAGGAGGAGGGCAAGGCAGGTCCACAGCCATCGCAGCAAGCCTACGACGTGCCTGGCTTCAACGGCATAGTGCTGGAACCCCAAGTGTGTAGGGTTGGCCGAAATCATGATACATATGCACGTATCTGTGGTTACGGTATTTTAGCTGGGAAATAAGGAAGTGTGTAGGGTCATGTACAGCGTCTACACACGGTTCTGGCCGAACATACAAGCATGCTATGTAAGGTTGGCCAGAACTATACATATACGGTGTATATATACGGTATTGTGGGCAGAGAAATCACCAAATATTTGTCCATATACGGTGTATATATGTACGGTTCTGGCCAACCCTAATGTAGTGCCTGCGTTTGTATCGTGTTAATAGTGGGTCTCAGGTTGTGTCAATAATCCTACAAGATTGTGCCTGCATTTCCTAAGATTGAAGTCATTTTTTGTCAACTGTGGAGAAGCATGCTCATCTGTTATTGCTTACGCGCCAGCAGGCTTTCAGGCGCTTGTTTGGCATAATGGGGGTTCCTGTACGAGCAAAGTATGTGTTGTCTGCTCCCTTATTTGCCCTTAGTTTGCACCTAATTAGACTTTGTATGTGTGTTGTCTGCTCCCTTATTTGCCCTTAGTTTGCACCTATTTCGACTTTGTATGCGTGTTGTCTGCTCCCTTGTTTGCCCTTAGTTTGCACCTAATTAGACTTTGTATGTGTGTTGTCTGCTCCCTTATTTGCCCTTAGTTTGCAATTACTTCGACTTTGTATGTGTGTTGTCTGCTCCCTTGCTCGCCCTTAATTTGCACCTAATAAGACTATGTATGTGTGTTGTCTGCTCCCTTGTTCGCCCTTAATTTGCACCTAATTAGGCTTTGTATGTGTGTTGTCTGCTCCCTTGTTTGCACCTAATTATACTTAGGGTTGGCCAGAACCGTATATACACACCGTATATGACCGTATATTTGATGATTTCCCTGCCAATAATACCGTATATGCACCGTATATATATGGTTCTGGCCAACCCTAATTATACTATATATATTGTATATTGAAATTTGCATCACCAAGTCAAACCCCTGTGTCAAATCCCTGTGTCAAACCCCTGTGTCAAACCCCTGTGGCAAACCCCTGTGTCAAATCCCTGTGTCAAATCCCTGTGTCAAACCCCTGTGCCAAACCCCTGTGTCAAATCCCTGTGGCAAACCCCTGTGTCAAATCCCTGTGTCAAACCCCTGTGTCAAACCCCTGTGTCAAATTCCTGTGTCAAACCCCTGTGTCAAATCCCTGTGTCAAACCCCTGTGTCAAATCCCTGTGTCAAGCTGCATCTTATAATCCTTTCTTGCATGTCGACCTTCCTCCGCACCGCCACACATGCTACCCTGCCCTCCACATTCACGTGCACAGACATGCACTCTTGCACGATTCAACCAGCCTGAATATTTTATTCCTTATCCCTCTCTCTTGTTCCTCTGGAGGTCTCTTATTCCTGTTTCAACCAGCCTGAGTCTCTTATTCCTTATTCCTCTCTCTTGTTCCTCTGGAGGACTCTTATTCCTGTTTCAACCAGCCAGAGTCTCTTATTCCTCATTGCTCTCTCTGGTTCCTCTGGAGGACTCTTATTCCTGTTTCAACCAGCTAGATTCTCTTATTCCTTATTGCTCTCTCTTGTTCCTCTGACGGACTCTTATTCCTGTTTCAACCAGCCAGAATCTCTTATTCCTCATTGCTCTCTCTGGTTCCTCTGGAGGACTCTTATTCCTGTTTCCAGCCTGAATAATTTATTCCTTATCCCTCTCTCTTGTTCCTCTGGAGGACTCTTATTCCTGTTTCAACCAGCCTGAGTCTCTTATTCCTTATCCTCTCTCTTGTTCCTCTGGAGGACTCTTATTCCTGTTTCAACCAGCCTGATTCTCTTATGCGTCAACCACAAAGCGCACCGCATCCACACCCACACCACGCCCACACCACACCCGCGCCCCACACCCGCAAATGCTCCTTATACGCAGGTTCGCTATAATATGCCCCTGAACGCTCAGCTATTGGTTGGCAGTTGCCGCTGCGTCCTTGACTGCATCAGCTTCAAAGCCTCGCAAGACCGTGGAGAGGGCACTGGGGTGTTGGCAGCGGAGGGTGAGGGGGGTCTTGCATTAGGCACACACACAGTGCCAGGCTCACATGCAGAGCCAGGCACACACACAGCACATGGACCTGTGTGTGCGGCGTTTCCCTTTACAAGCCAGGTACTAATTAAGGTGGAGGAGGATCAAGCTCCACAGCATCATCATCATCATCACCATCATCATCAGCAGCAGCAGCAGCAGCAGCAAACACAGCTGCTGCAAGCTTCACCAGGCACTCAGCAGCAGCATCATCATCAGCAGCAGCAAACACAGCTACTGCAAGCTTCACCAGGCACTCAGCAGCAGCAGCATCAGCAGCAGCAGCAGCAGCAAACACAGCTACTGCAAGCTTCACCAGGCACTCAGCAGCAGCAGCAGCAGCAGCAGCAGCAGCAGCAGCAAACACAGCTGCTGCAAGCTTCACCAAGTACTCAGCAGCAGCATCCCACAACTCAAGCCCATCGCTCGACCGCCCTCTTTCCCACAGAGATGCAGCTTCCAGCTCAGGCACAGTGGCCACAAACTCAGGTGATTGCAGAGAACCCTACGCAGCAGCAGCAATCATCACAGGCACAACAAGTTCAGCAGCACATCCAGCAGCAAACATCACAACATTTGGAGCCTCACCCTCTCCGTCCCCCTGATTCTCAGCTCAAAAAGAGCACTCAGCAGCGGCAGCAACAGCAGCCGCATCCTCTCATACCTCTCCACGCCCAGCTGACAAGCAACCCTCAGCAGCAGCAGCAGCAGCAGCCGCATCCTCTCACATCTCTCCACGCCCAGCTGACAAGCAACCCTCAGCAGCAGCAACAGCAACCCTCGCAGCAGCAGCAGCAGCAGCAGCCGCATGCTCTCACACCTCTCCACGCCCAGCTGACAAGCAACCCTCAGCAGCAGCAACAGCAACCCTCGCAGCAGCAGCAGCAGCAGCAGCAGCAGCAGCAGCAGCAGCAGCAGCCGCATCCTCTCACATCTCTCCACGCCCAGCTGACAAGCAACCCACAGCAGCAGCAACAGCAACCCTCGCAGCAGCAGCAGTACCAGCAGCACCAGCAGCAACCCTCCCAGCAGCAGCCGCAGCAGCAGCAGCAGTCCTATCCTCTCCTATCTCACCCCCACGCTCCTTTCCTACCTCGTTCTCAACATGAGGTGTGCCAACAGACATGGGCTAGGTTGGAGTACGCATTGGGCTCCCCATCGCCCGAGGAAGTGCTGGACTCTCAACACGTCTCTCACTCTGAGAGCAAACAGCAGCAACTGCTGCAGCTGCAACAACATGGTCAGCACCCGCACCAGTATCAGCACCAGCTCTACCAGCCATTGCAAGAACGACAAAACCAGCACCAGATCTACCAGCCATTGCAAGAACAACAAAACCAGCACCAGCAGCAGCAGCCGCAGCACCAGCTCAACCAGCCATCGCAAGAGCAACAAAACCAGCACCAGCACGAGCACCAACACCACCAGCAGCAGCCGCAGCAGCAGCACACACAAGACGCATTTGTACCGCTAAAAGTGTGTGCAGCATTGGCAGCTGAAACGCAGGCACTCTTACCGCACCACGCCACTCATTTATCACCTTTTTCATTGTCACCAACAGCAGCAGCAGAAGCAGCAGCAGCAGCAACGGCGGCGTCGGCAGCAACGAGAGCTTCGGCCCCTCCTCCCCCAGAAAGTATGAGCAATGGGCTGATCTTAGGCCTGCAAGATCAGAGTCAAGAGGAGGGGTGTGCAATGATAGGGGAGGTGCAGAAAGAGGGGTTGCACATGCAGCAAGGGTTGATGCAGCAGCAGCAGCGAGAGGAGACACACACACCAGAGGGTTTGGAAGGGCATGTGCAGCGAGGGTCGATACAGCAGCAGCAGGAGGAGAGGCATACGCCAGAGGGTTTGGAAGAGCATGTGCAGCGAGGGTCGATACAGCAGCAGCAGGAGGAGAGGCACAGGCCAGAGGGTTTGGAAGGGCACGTGCAGCGAGGGTCAATGCATCAGCAGCAGCAGCATCAGGAAGAGAGGCATACGCCAAATGGTCTAGAAGGGCACCTGCAGCAAGGGGCAGCACAGCAGCAGCAGGAGGAGAGGCACATGCCAGAGGGTTTGGAAAGGCACATGCAGCAAGGGCTGAGGCAGCAGCAGCAGGAGGAAAGACATGCTCATGAGGAGGAGTATGCACAAGGTAGAGAGCTTGGTCTACAGCAAGAAAGAGGGCACGGGATGGGTGGCCTGCAAGTGGAAAAGCGTGTGCATTTGGATGAAGAGGCTGGGCATGTTCAGGAAGAGGAGAGGGAAGATAGTGTGCATTTGGACGAGGAGGCTGGGCATGTTCAGGAAGAGGAGAAGGAAGATGGTGTGCATTTGGACGAGGAGGCTGGGCATGTACAGGAAGAGGAGAGGGAAGATGGTGTGCATTTGGACGAGGAGGCTGGGCATGTTCAGGAAGAGGAGAAGGAAGATGGTGTGCATTTGGACGAGGAGGCTGGGCATGTTCAGGAAGAGGAGAGGGAAGATGGTGTACAGGACGGCATGCAGGAGGGAGCACACCCACAGGGAGCGGAAGAGGGTCAACACGGCGCTGATCAGCAGCAGCAGATTTTGGAGGGGAGAGCCGGTGGGGCTGTGGCTAGCCTGAACGAGGAGGACCTCACCGAGCTTGATGAAGACGAAGATCTTACAGAGATAGACGAAGAGCTAGAGGAAGAGGAAAACAAAACGCCACGGCAGTCGTCTCAAAAAGCAGCAGCAGCAGCAGCAGCTGACACTCCAGCAGGAGCAGAGGCAGCAGCAGCTGACGCTCCAGCAGCGCCACCATTAGTAGCAGCACAGCAGGTACCTCCCACAGCAGCATCACCAGTATCTTCAGTACCAGCAGCGTTATACCAAAATGCTGTACCGCAAGGAATTATAACAGCAGCAGCGCCAGTGCCAGCAGAAGCAGAAGCACTGCCAGGACCGCAAATTCTGACAGTAAGAAAGGACATCAACAATGGGCATTCAGGGTCATCAGAAGATCTGACGCAGCTGGAGCCTTCTTTTGCTGCACAGCCTATACAACGTGCACTTCCAGCAGACCACGCAGTTCCCCCACACCACGTAGTAGTGTCAGCACGAGCAAGGGCACATCAGGAGGGCAAAAAGTGTGAGGCAGCAGCAACAGGTACAGCAGCAGCTGGTGAGGAAAAAGGTGCAGCAGTGGCAGCAGCTGTAACAGCAGCAGGGGTAGCAGACAGAGTGGCAGACGGAGCAAGAGGTGCTCCACAAATGACATGGGAGGCAATACAAAGGACGGCAGAGGCGGAGGCAGGGAAGGAGGGGGTGGGGCTGTTGGCAGAGAAAGCAGTGGAGCAGGCAGCAGAACAGACGGCACCAACTCAAACATCACCAGAGTCACTCCCAACAGGCACCGACAGGCACCTGCAACCAGCATGGATGCAAACACCACCAGAAGCACTCCCAACAGGCACCGACAGGCACTCCCAACCAGCACCGACGCAAACACTACCAGAAGCACTCCCAACAGGCACCAACAGGCACCTGCAACCAGCATCGATGCAAACACCACCAGAAGCACTCCCAACAGGCACCGACAGGCACTCCCAACCAGCACCAACGCAAACACTACCAGAAGCACTCCTAACAGGCACCTGCACAACTCTGGTCCCTGCTCAACCTGTTGCCAATCATACAGCAGTAGCAGCAGCAAGATCAGCAGCAGCAGCGGGACCTCCAGAAGCAAAATCCGCAACGGCCACGGCAGCAGCAACAGAAAAAGTAAATACTCCAATCCCACACGCGCACACCGCTCGCCCCCGCTCAGCATCACCCCTTCATTTAGCTCCTCCCATCCAGCCTCGCCCTTCTGTCACAGAGACCCAAGCTGCCAGTCAGGTTGGTGCGTGTAATCTTATTTTTAGGGTTGGCCAAAACCATTTATATATACGGTGTATATACGGTAATCTTTTGCAGGGATTTCATCAAATATACGGCCAACTACGGTGTGCATATACGTTTTTGGCCAACCTTACTTATTGTTACAATGCCACGCGCCTTCAGCTTCATTTCACTGCAGCACACACAAGCTGCAGTTGACCGATCTGCTGCTTTCAGAGGCCTGCCGCCTTTGTATTGTCGTGCCCTCAACTCTGTGCCTGCTGATCTAACAACTCTGTGCCTGCTGATCTAACAACTCTGTGCCTGCTGATCTAACAACTCTGTGCCTGCTGATCTAACAACTCTGTGCCTGCTGATCTAACAACTCTGTGCCTGCTGATGACTTATTAGGTTAGGCCAGAACTGCATATGCACACCGTATTTGACCGTATGTATTGTAATTTCCCTGCTAAGGATACCGTATATACATTGTGTATACGTATGTACGTATGGTTTTGGCCAACCCTATAAAATACATTTAATCTGTATGAAATTTGCTTTCTATCTATGCTTGCATGCATTCAGTTCCAAGAGCACACCTTGTTCCGTGTGTGTTTTCATGTGTGTGTGTGTGTGTGTGTGTGTGTGTGTGTGTGTGTGTGTGTGTGTGTGTGTGCGTGTGTGTATGTGTGTGTATGTGTGTGTGCGTGTGTGTGTGTGCGTGTGTGTGTATGTGTGTGTGTGTGTGTTTGTGTGTATGCTCGTGTGTTGAGTGAGTGTATAGATCTGTCCTTCAAGGCATATTTTTGTACACAATCCAAACGCCAGGTAGAACTCAATGCACTTTAATTGATCTTTAAATTCAAACGCCAGGTAGAACTCAAAGCAGTTAAATTGATCTATAAATTCAAACGCCAAGTAGAACTCAAAGCAGTTTTAATTGATCTATAAATTTAAACGTCTGGTCAATTCTTTCAGGAAGGGTTCAACACTGAATAGTATTTGTATGTGCAAAGCCCAATGGCCTGCTGGTAAACCTTAAAAAAAAAAATTCAAATTTAAGCAGCCTGCACAAAAGATGTCAAGGCCTGCTGCTATAATGTCATGGGCATTTTTACACAGTCCTATCGCCAAAACCTACGCAAGGATTGGGTGTTGTGCATACTCAAAGCGCGATCATTTCCTCACGGGTTTCTTATATCAATCAATTTCACACTCCCCCTCCTTGCAATCATTCCGAGGCCTGGCAGGGATGTATGATCACAACCACACATGCACGCTCCCCCTCCTCGCAGGCGTTCCAAGGCCTGGCAGGAATTGTAGAGGGGTTTACTTGGGGCTGGGGGGGAGGAGGTGGCGGCAGCAGCGGCAGCAGTGACAATGGGCCCCTATCCTATGGGCCGCTCTCAAAACAGCACCTTGCTGCAACTCCCCCACAAAGATTGCCACCTGGTGCCACAGCCACAACAGGTGTCAGGGCCCCTGTGTCTTACCCCATGCAGCAGCAGCAGCAGCAAGATGCAGCTGTGCTTATGCCGCCTCCCCCTCAGCAGCAGCAGCAGCCGCAGCCGCAGCAAGACGCGGTCGTGCTTATGCCGCCTCCCCCACCTCCTCGATCGGCAGGGGCAGTTGCAGCGGCACCAGTAGCCACAGTCAGAGAAGCAGAGGAGGATAGGTCAGGACTGTCAAGGCAGCCTCTGCCGCAGGGCACGGAGCACGCTGCTTCTGCACACGTGGGAGAAGGCACGCAGGTGGATGTCTGATTTCGTGGGCCAGTTCTTGCACGTGCTTAGGGTCTGCTTCTGTACACGTGGGAGAAGGCACGCAGGTGTATGTCTGATTTCGTGATGCAATTGTTGCACGTGCTTAGGGTTGGCTGAAACTGTATATATAACACGCCGTATATGATTGTATATTAGATGAGATCCCTGCAAAAAGTACTGTGTATACACCGCATATATGTATATATAATTTACATACATGGTTTGGCCAACCCTACATGTACAGCACCTTTGGCAGAGCGATGACTTAGGGTGCTAGGGAGGCGCACAGGAAGTCTTTAGATTTGGGCTGGAAAGAAATGGACGTTAGAAGACGTGAGGAAAGAGGCATGCGAGTGTCAGCTTTGCCTCCAAGCTTAAACCGTGTATCTTCAGCTTTTACCTCCAAGCTTAAACCATATTATCTTGGTACCGGCAGGTGCTTTTGTATTTGAATCTCATTCTGGTTACAAGTGTTGAGCTCCTGTTATAAGTTGAAGGTGCTTACAGTTCTTTAATCTCACTCTGGTTACAAATGTTGAACTTTATTACAAGTTGAACTATTGTTAAACTAGTAAGGGGGTGCCATATTTTGCCTTCTTTCTGTTGACCAGCGATCTTGTTTCCTTCAAGTTTGGCCTTGTCCCTGTCCACACAGCCCGGGGGTAAAACTTTGCATCAGATAATATTTTCACATGGTCTGTGTGCATAGCCAGCTGATTTTTCTGCGCCCATCATTATACCAAAAGGTGGTGCTGCACCCATCATTATACCAAAAAGTGGTGCTGGTTATTACTTGCTGCAAACAGCTTCCTTTCCTGCTGCCTGAACTTCCATTTTTTATGATTCCTAGCCAGTTCCAACTTATAGTCTCTCTACACACAAATACGTACTTAAACGCACACACATACACACACATTTACTCACGCACACACACACACACACACACACACACACACACACACACACACACACACACACACACAAAAAAACAAAAAGCACCACACCAGTTTCTCCTTCCTATATTGATTCAGCTTGCCATGGATGTGCTCTTCACTGGCTTTGAGCCACACTCCCAGCCCCCACTCTCTGAACATGCGTGCCCACCCCTTCCTCCCCCCCTACGCACCACCATGATGACCAATGGGGCCAAGGCCGACAAAAGTCCCAGCAAGCGAGAGGGCGCTTTCCAAGTCCTGCAAAAACGCTTTAATGTGGGTTGAGCTGTGACTTGCATTTGGTGATGGTTATCTCAGATGCTGCAAGAGCGCTCTGGTTTCGCTGTTCTGCCAAAAAAGGAAGGATCATGTGCTCATCAACGCCACCCACTAACCAAAAAATTGGCATGGTACTGATCTATGTTATGGAACGATCTTTGTACCTTCAAATTGCTTTGGGGCTGGCTTAGTAATAAGGCTTGATTCAACGGCGCCAATTTTTACAGTGCAAGGCAGAGTACGCTACACCATGCTTCTGCTTTGAAGGTGCAACTCCACAATGCCCACAACAAGCAACAACACTTTTGCTAGCGTTTTTTCTGTCGACTTAGGAATGCACTATCTGACAGTCGTCAGTTGCGCTGAGAATGTACATTGATCAGCATTTTATTTTAATGCACTAGCACGTATCTGATGGTACATGTAGAGCTATGTTGACCACCACAGCCTTGCTCACAAGTACATTCAATTTGTATGCGCTATCACGTGTCTAGGGGTCCTTATAGAGCTACGTTGACCACCACAGCCTTGCTCACAAGTACATTCAATTTGTATGCGCTATCACGTGTCTGAGGGTCCTTGTAGAGCTACATTGGTCACTAGAGCCTCGCTCGCAAATACCTGTTTTTTATGCAGGTTTTGTATGCAGGTTTTGTTATGCAGGTACCTTTTTTTCATGCACTAGAACGATACCTGGGGGTCCTTGTGAAGCTGTGTTGGCCACCACAGCCATGCTCACTGGTACATTTTATTTTCATGCACTAGCGAGTAAAGCCAGTTGATGATGCAATTGCTCCAAGCATTCATGCTCCAAGCAACTGCTTGTAAAGCCAGTTGATGATACAACTGCTCCAAGCATCCAACACATCGGTGCAACCTTGAGTTGACAGCCGCCACATGCTGGCGGGCAAACATAAATCATGATGCCGTCATTTGATCTTTGTGCTGCTAACACATGACTCATGACACATTGTCAACGCAATTTTGTGTTGGCAGGCCGCACCGGCAAACATCACTGCAAATTATCTGTACCAACTGCTTGGCTTCATTTGGTGCTATTCCTCATACAACGCTTACGCGTAGGGTTGGCCAGAACCGTATACATGCACCGTATACTTGGTGATTCCCCTGCCGAAATCACCGTACATACACCGTATATGTATGGTTTTGGCCAACATTGCTCATGTGCAACGACTTCACAGAATGGAGGAGCTGAGGCCTTGCAGGACCAAGCACAGCAGCCTCCCACCAAGAAGCAGAGGCAGCAGCCACAGCAACGCAAGGCCGCAGGTGAACGGAGTGTGTGTGTGTGTGTGTGCGTGTGCGTGTGTGTGCATATTGTGTGGGAGGTATATGGCGCAGAGCACAGACTTGATTAAGGACCCCTTGTTTTTTGCTTGTAACTCTTACTTGTATGGCTGCAAGATGACACAAGGAGCCCTGCAGCTTCTGCTCACAACTCTTACTTGTAAGACTGCAAGATGACACAACAAGTTCTGCAGCTTGGTACCTTGCTGACTCTCTCCTGCTTGCCATCCTTGTCCTCCATCCTTGTCCTCCATCAGGTCCTCCATCTCTAGGTTTGGTCTATTTGCAACAATGGTTACAATGGGGGGTGACCTTCAGCCAGATTGTTTGGCTGATCGGCTGCTGACTGGTCTCGGCCAGCCACAAATAAAGAAAGAAAAAGAAAAAGCCTATTGTTCTGCTGAGAAAGGAAATCATGAACAAGTTGGTATATTTGCAACAAGGTGTCGACAAGCCTATCACCATGCTCTATGTTTTTCAAGCTTGTGTGTGAGCTAACCCTCCCATTACTCACCACACTTGACAGAGGTCATAACTTCTTCCTGATAAACGATCTCCACCTCTTCTCTTCTCGAGCTGAGAGGTTAGACCATGCTCAGCGCTGGCCAGTTACCTATTATGACATGTATCCTAACGTATGGTGTAAAAATGGGGTTGTTACAATGGGAATCCGTGCCTAAGGTATGACTGTACGGACGTGGCCAACCCAGGGCACCTCCTTGCGCAGCCCGTGCTGCTGATGCTTTGCAGCATGCAGTCTTTTATTAAGTGTGTGAGTATGCAAGTGTCCAGAATGGTTCTGGATGCGGTTCTTGTGACGACTGTGCTGCCAAGCATGCCTTGCAAATGAGCCTTTGCAGCATGCAGTCGTCAATTAAGCGTGTGAGTATGCAAGTGTCCAAAATGTTTTTGGATGCGGTTCTTGTGACGACTGTGCTGCCAAGCATATACCTCGCAAATGAGTCTTTGCAGCATGCAGTCGTCAATTAAGCGTGTGAGTATGCAAGTGTCCAGAATGGTTCTGAATGCGGTTCTTGTGACGACTGTGCTGCCAAGCATGCCTTGCAAATGAGCCTTTGCAGCATGCAGTCGTCAATTAAGCGTGTGAGTATGCAAGTGTCCAGAATGGTTTTGGATGCGGTTATTGTGACGACTGTGCTGCCAAGCATATACCTCGCAAATGAGCCTTTGCAGCATGCAGTCGTCAATTAAGCGTGCGAGTATGCAAGTGTCCAGAATGGTTCTGGATGCGGTTATTGTGACGACTGTGCTGCCAAGAAAGCCTTGCAAATGAGCCCCATTCAGAGATGTCGTACTCAGTTTGTCAATTTATTCAATGCTATTAATTACCCTTTTTGCTAATCTGAAACTCCGTTGTTTAATTCCAGGCCGTGGAAGAGCCGCCAAAAGAGAAGGCAGCGCCCCTGCTCCTGCTGCTACGAAGGTAATGCGGCTCAAAATGTCTAGAGTTGGGTGGTATTGCCAGGTTGATCGGCATTTACACACTTGTCTTTTGTTGTGCATACTTTGATTTAATTTAAAGGGTTTGAATGATGTCTGGCTATCAAAGGGTTTAAATGATTGATCAGTTTTCAAAGGGCCAATCCTTTTGAATTCCACGATGTCATATAGAACACCTACACACACAGGAAGAGCATGTGTCGTCACTGCTGCTTTGTGTTTCTGAACTGCATGGTGCTGGGAGTGTGTGTGTTGCTGAAGGGGGGGGGGGGGCTTGGGTTAGTCGTGTGTGTTTGTATGTGTGTATGTGTGTGCGTGTGTGTGTGTGTGTTTGTGTGCTGTGCAGTGTGCAGTGTTATGTCTAGCTACCAATATGTTTGCGTGTGTGTGTGCGTGTGTGTGTGTGCGTGTGTGTGTGTGTGTGTGTCTGTTTGTGTGCAGTGTGCAGTGTGTTGTCTAGCTACCAATATGTGTGCGTGTGTGTGTGTTTGTGTGCAGTGTTATGTCTAGCTACCAATATGTGTGCGTGTGCGTGTGTGTGTGTGTTTGTGTGTGTGTTTGTGTGTGTGTGTTTGTATGCAGCGTGCAGTGTT